>Ga0079222_10000003_pt1 | contig 52637 bp, 53 predicted proteins | sample GAPlitter_FD_75070 | JGI IMG/M metagenome (GOLD analysis project Ga0079222, IMG submission 75070) | Agricultural soil microbial communities from Georgia to study Nitrogen management - GA Plitter | ecosystem: Environmental > Terrestrial > Soil > Agricultural land | place: USA: Georgia...
GAGGTGCTGGCGGGCAACCACACCCTGCTCGCGATCCGCGCGCTGGCCGAGGACGACCCCGACGACAAGCGATGGCACAAGGCGATCGCGTTCTGGGTGGACGTCGATGACGACATGGCCGACCGAATCGTGGTCGCCGACAACCAAACCGGACAGCTCGGCGGGTTCGATGAAGCCGAGCTGGCCGAGCTGGTGGCCGGGTTCGGCTCAGACATCGAGGGCCTGGGGTTCACTGAGGCCGACATCGCCGACCTGAACGCGCTGCACCAGGAGGGGCAAACCGACCTACCGCCGTTCACCTCGCCATTCGATGACCGTGGCAACGGCTCCACCGGGGAGACCGGCCCGCGCGACGACGGGCTGGTGAACGCGAAGGACATGACTCAGCGCCGCGACGAGTACGCCGAGAACGCCGGTCAGCGCATGGTCGTGCTCTCGATGCCGATTAACGTGTTCGTCTGGGTTCAGGAGGCCCTGGCCGAGGTGCGCTCGGCTGAGGGCGTCGAGACCAACACCGACGCCGTGGTGAAGCTGCTGGAGGCGTACACCAGCCGGTCAGCGCCCGCGCCCGAGGCCACGCCCGAGCCGGTCGCCGACGAGTTCGAGCGATTCCCCGCCGAGCCGGGCGATCCTGAGGGCTTCGATGACGCTGGCGACTGAGCTTCATCGCCTCGATGTGAAGCGCGTGGCGTCAGCCGAGGACGCGACGACGTGCGTCGGCGACATGGTGCCCGAGCGCGAGCCGACCGACATGCGCCCTGGGACGGTGGTCTACGACGCCGACACGGGCGAGCCGGTCCTGGGATACCTCGCCCTGGCCGACCCAGGCCCGCTGCGGCGGGCGCTGCTCCAGATCGACTGCGGGGCGGCGGTCCAGCGGGCCAACAACTACCGCTCCCGGTCGCGGACGTTCGGCTATGCGCCGCGCCGCCCGGTGATCTGGCGCGAGGCGTGCGGCATCGCCACCCTCGGGCGCGACCAGCCCGACATCGAGGCGGTGCTGGAGGGGTACGCCGATCAGTTCATGGACGGGCTGGCCCGCATCGACGTCAACCTGATCCGCGCCGGGCGGGCGGCGACCGAGAGCGTTCGGCCCGACTGGAAGATGGGCGGCGCGCAGTTCTGGACCTCGGGCGTGGTCAACGACACCGCCCAGCTCCCGTACCACCGCGACGGGTTCAACTTCCCGGTCTGGTCGGCGATGCCGCTGGTCCGCCGGGGAACGCGCGGCGGTCATCTTCACCTCCCCGAGTACGACCTGGTGGTGCCGTGCGCCGACGCCACGGTGACGTACTTCGAGGGCTTCCGCCTGGTCCACGGCGTCACGCCGATTCGCCGGGTCAAGGCCAAGGAGGGCTACCGAATCAGCGCGGTCTACTACGCGCTGCGGGGGATGAAGAACTGCCGCTCAGCCGCCGAGGAAGCCGCCTACGGGCGGAAGCGCCGAACCGAGCGCGAGGCTGAAATGGCCGCGCGCCTGGCCGCTGGCGATCGGTCGATCCCCGGTCAGACCAAGGGCTGAGTTACCCGACCGGGGCGGGCAATAGGCTATCCTCGGGCCATGCCTCGGAACGTCCAGATCGCGATTCCCTCGTACCACCGCCCGCGCCGCATCGCTGAGACCACGCTGCCGCTGCTGCGCGACGGCGGCGTGGACATGGCCAGCGTGACCGTGTTCCTGACCGATGAGACCGAGCTGGCCGCGTACACGCCCGCCATCGAGGCGTTCGGCATCGGCGTCGAGGTCGGCCACGGCGTCGGCACCGCCGAGGCCCACAATCACATCGCCCGCCACTATCCACCAGGGACGCCGCTGGTCCAGATAGACGACGACGTGAGCCGCATCGTCCAGCGCCAGGACGAGAAAACGCTGGTCGATGTGCGCGACCTCCCGGCGCTGTTCGACCTGGCGTTCCATGAGGCGTGCGGGACGCTGTGGTGCGTGTACCCGGCGGCGAACCCGTTCTACATGGCCGACCGGGTGCGGCGCTCGGGTCTCTGGTACGCCGAGGGCTGCCTGTTCGGCTACGAGGTCTCAGGCGGTGACTGGGAGCTGTGCCACGTTGACCACGGCGACGACTACGAGCGGTCGATCAGGTTCTTCGAGGCCCTGGGCGCGGTGACGCGGCTCGACAACTACAGCTTCGTGAGCAAGTTCTGGAAGGAGCCGGGTGGCCTTCAGGACGTCCGCACGCCCGAGAACGTCATGGCTGGGCTGACGTACATCACCGACCGCTGGCCACACCTGGCGAAGCTCTACTACAACGCCGCCGGGCGTCCCAACCTGCGGCTGAAGGTGATCAAGTGACCGCCCTGATCGTCGCGCCACACTGCGACGACGCCGAGCTGGGCTGCTCGATGGTGGCCAAGGGCGCGCGGCTCGCCGTCGTCAGCGCGAACGACGGCGCTCGCTGGGAGGAGCAGGTCCAAGGCGCGGCGTGGATGGGCGTGGCCGACACCATGCGCGCGGGGTTCCCCGACGGGGAGGTGGTCCACGACCGCCACCTGGTCGGGTTCATCGAACTGGCGCTCACCGGCTGCGACGTCGTGTACTCGCCGCCGCTGGCCGACACCCATCAGGACCACGCCGCCGTCGCCCGCGCGGTGATCAGCGCCGCCCGCCGGTCGCCGGTCGGCATCATCGAGTACGAGACCCCGAGCGTGCTGCCGAGCTGGGAGCCGAACTGGTGGGTGCCGATGACGCCGACCGACCTGGACGAGCAACACCTGGCCCTGAGCTGCCACGTCAGCCAACACGACCGGCCCTACTTCAGCCCGCACTGGCTCGGCAATCGAGCCATGTTCCGAGGCCAACAGGTCGGCGTCCCGTTCGCCCAGACCTTCCGCGTGGTGCGGGCGGTCCGACAAGGAGGGTTCCTGTGACCATTCACCGCCTGATCTACCTCGCCGGTCAGCCCGGCTCGGGCAAAAGCACGCTGATGGCGCGCCTGACCGAGGGCTACGACCGAATCCACGTCGGCCCGCCCGAGGTGCCCGTGGCTCACGACCAGCTCACGCGCGAGGTGCCCGGCGGCGTCGATGACGGCACGATCGAAATCGTCGGAGCCGAGCTTGGCGAGCAGCGCGGCGCGTTCGGCGGCACCGACCTGCTCCCGGCGTCGATCATCGACAAGGCCATCCCGTGGATCGAGACCGCCCCGTACCGGCTGGTTCTCGCCGAGGGCCAGCGCCTCGCGAACAAGCGATTCCTCCTGGCAGCCGCCTCGACCTACCAGGTGACGCTGGCGCTGCTCGACCACGCCGACCAGGACGCCTGGAGGCGCAAGCTCAGCCGGTCGCGTGGCCGGATTCAGAACGAGAGCTGGGTGAAGGGTCGGCTCACCGCGAACCGTAACCTCGCCGACCAGCTCGACGGCAAGCTGGACATCTGCGTGCTGCGTGGTCATCCTGACGCGCTGTTCGAGCCGCTGAAGGCGGTAATCTCGGGCGATGGCTGAGGTCGAGTTTCCAGACCGCTCGGGCGTTCCGCTGCCCGACGTCTGGACCGCTGACGGCGCGTTCGACAGCCAGCGAGCGGCCCTGATCGCCGCTGAAACCGACGACTGGCCCGACGACCAGCGGGCGGCGATGCTGGCCAGCCTCCGTGCCGCTGAGGTGCGCGCCGTGGCCAAGACACGCTACCGGCACCCCGCCGACATCGCCCGCAGCGTCGATCCCAACTTCGTGCTGACGCCCGCCCTCGATCTGATCAGCTCGGCGATCGAGCGCGTGCTGGACAGCCCGCGCAAGATCAACCTGGCGATCACGATGCCGCCTCAGGAGGGCAAATCAACCACGGCGGCGGTCTGGACGCCGATCCGCGCGCTCCAGAAGAACCCGAACCGCCGGATCATTCTCTCGACCTACGCCGACGCCCTCGCCGAGGCGCACAGCCGCGCCGCCCGCTCAATCATCAGCACCTACGGCGCGGGCCTGACCGATTCGCTGACCGGCCTGGCGGTCGAGGACAAGATCGGACTGAAGCTCGCCCAGGGAGCGAACAAGGTCAGCGCGTGGTCGGTCGAGGGCGGCGCGGGCGGTCTGGTCGCCGCCGGTATCGGCTCCACGATCACCGGCCTCCCGGCTGACCTGTTCATCATTGACGACCCGTTCAAGAACATGATGGAGGCCGACTCAGCCGCCCACCGCAACCGCATCGAGGCGTGGTTCAGCTCGGTCGCGCTGACCCGCCTCGCGCCCGACGCCAGCGTGATCCTGATTCAGACCCGCTGGCACCCCGAGGACTTGGCCGGAAAGGTGTTCGCCGGGGAGAAGCTGCTGCCCAAGGGCGAGCGGACCTGGCGGTTCTTGAACATCCCGGCCATCGCCGAGGAGGGCATCCCCGACGCCCTGGGACGCGCGCCGGGCGTGCCGATGGTCAGCGCCCGCGACACCGCCGAGGCCAAGCGCAACTTCGCCGTCACGCGCCGCCAGGTCGGCGAGCGCACCTGGTACGCCCTCTACCAGGGCAGCCCGCGCAACCCGGCGGGCGGCATCTTCCAGCGGGCGTGGTTCGAGCCTCGGCTGCCTGAGCCGCCGCTGTACCCGATCGCCTCGATGGTCGGCGTGGACCCGGCTGACTCAGGCGAGGGCGACGAAGCCGGAATCATCGGCGGGATGCTCTACCACGACGCGGGCCAGGCCAAGGTCGCCCTGACCCACGACCGATCCGGCCAGTTCACCGCCGACCAGTGGGCGCGCGAGGCGGTGCTGCTGGCGCTCGAAATCGGCGCTCGGGAGGTCGCCGTCGAGAGCTACACCAGCTCGACCACCTACGTCCAGGTGGTCAAGCGGGCCTACCAGGCGGTCCACCGCGAGGCGGTGACCAAGGCCCACAACGGCGCGGCGCTGACCCCGGTCGAGCAGCGCGCCCTGACCGACATTCCGCCGTTCATGGTGACCAAGTGGCGCGGCCCGACCAAGGCCGACGCCGTGGCCCGCTCGGGCGCGCTGAGCCAGGCCCTCGAAACGGGGAAGTGCCGAACGGTCGATTACGTGATGCGCGTGTTCGAGGAGCAGGCGTGCGACTGGCAGGCCGGTCAACACCAGCCCGACCGGGTGGCGGCGGCGGTCATCACTCACGACAAGCTCGCCACGCTGGCGGGCGGCGGAATGCACCTGGCCAGTCCGATCGACGCCCAGGCGAGCGTCGTCGGGGTCGCGCCGCCCGCGTACCTGCGGCGCAAGATCGGCTAATCGCTGAGCTTGTCCACGACTTCGAGCCGGTACTGAGTCACCGGCAGAATCGGGCGCTGGAGCCGCTGGCACGTCGCCGCGCCGACCATCAGCGCGTCGGCTTCGTTGTTGCTCGCCAGGTCGGCCTCGGGGAACAGCTTGATCGCCGCCGCCAGAATGTGGTCCTTGTCGGTGCCCGGCCCTGAGCCTTTGCCGACGGTGAACTTCGCCCGCTGGCTGGTCCCGACGACGGTCACGGGCGTCCCGTGGCGCTCGCACAGCTCCAGCACCCGACCGAAAATCCACGGCAACACCCAGGCGTTCTCGCCCTTGGCGGCGAACGCCAGGTTCTCGATCCCGACGGCATCGACGCCCTCGAACGCTGGCTCGATCTGGTCGAGCAGCGCGTTCACCCGGCGCACCATCGCGCGCTTGCTCTTGTCCTTGGTGGGCTTGGGCGCGCTGACCGTCGCCGTGGCGATGACCGCCCGCCAGCGATCGCCGTCGTGCTCGCCGATGTCGATGCGCGCGAGACCCGTCGCCGTCAGCGAGGAGTCGATCCCAAGTACCCGAGGCATGGCGGTCATGTTACCCGACCCCGACGGGTAACTCTGTATCATCGCGTCCATGACAACGCTTGTGCTGATCGTCTGGACCCTCGCGGTGATGCGCCTGACGCGGCTGATCAACGGCGACAAGATCACCGACCGCCTGAGGCTGTACCCGGCTGGCAAGCTCCGCGCCGCCCAGCTCGTCCGCCAGGAGGCCCTGGGACACGGCCAGGTTCAGCGCGCCGCCGACGCCGAGGCCCAGATTCAACGCTGGGACAAGGTGCTGTACTTCATCGAGTGCCCCTGGTGCGTGTCGATGTGGATCGCCTTCGGCACAGCCTGGGTGCCGCTGTTCTTCCACCACAACGTCGTCGCGCGGTACATCGCGATCGCCCTCGCCGCCTCCCACCTGGTCGGCGTCATGGCCCGATTCGCCGACACCGAGGAAATTGACATCGAGGACGATGACGACCAGTAGCACGGCTGGGCGATAGCCTGTCCAACATGGCTGCCTCTAACCTGCGCGTCGTTCGCCGCTCCAAGGGCAGCCCCGCGCGGCGCTCGCTGACAAGCTCAGTAGGCCGCTCCCTGGTCGCGGCGAGCCAGCCAGTCGATGACCCGCAGAAGGCGTTCCGCACCGTCGTCGGTGCCGTGGGGCGCGCCGACTGGCAATCTGAGGCGTGGTCGTACCTCGATGAGACCGGCGTCGGCGAGCTGCGCTACTACGTGAGCTGGCGGGCGGGGTCGTGCTCGCGGGTGCGGCTGATCGCCAGCGAGATTGACGAAGTGACCGGGCTGCCGACCGGCGGGCTGACCGAGGACGCCGACGGCAAGGTGAGCGGCGAGGCGGCGCGGGTCGCCGAAATCTGCAAGCAGGTCGCCGGGGGACCGCTGGGCCAGAGCCAGCTCATCAAGCGCGTAGCCGAATGTCTGACCGTCCCCGGCGAACTGTGGATCGGCATTCTGGTCCGCGACGACGGCGAGCACTGGCTGGCCCTGACCCGCGACGAGATTCGCGCCAAGGCGGGCGGCGGCGCTGAAATCGAGATGCCGACCGGCGAGAAGCACGACTACGTGCCCGGCGTCGATCGTCTGTTCCGCGTGTGGAACCCGCGCCCTCGCCGCGCCAAGGAACCCGACTCCCCGGTGCGGGCGTGCCTCGACAGCCTGCGCGAAATCGTCAGGACCACAAAGAAGATCAAGAACGCCGACAAGTCCCGGCTGATCGGCAACGGCATCATCTTCCTGCCTCAGGAACTCAGCCTCCCCGCCGCCCAGGCACCCATCGCGGCGAACCAGCCCGGCGCGGCGCTCCCGGCGGTCTCGGGCGTGCCCGCCGCCGATCAACTGAGCAACCTGCTCTACAACGTCGCGAAGGTCGCCGTCGAGGACGAGGACAGCCAGGCGGCGTTCATCCCGGTCATGGCGACCGTCCCCGGCGAACACCTCCAGAAGGTCACTCACCTGAAGTTCGGCAACGAGGTGACCGAGGTCGAAATCAAGAAGCGAAACGACGCGATCGCCCGGCTGGCGATGGGCCTCGACGTATCGCCCGAGCGGCTGCTGGGACTGGGGACAAACTCCAATCACTGGTCGGCCTGGCAGATCGGCGACGAGGACGTTCAGCTTCACATCAGCCCGGTCATGGAGACCCTGTGCCAGGCGATCTACGAACAGGTGATCAAGGTCGTTCTCCAGCGCGAGGGCATCAAGCCCGAGAAGTACGTGCTCTGGTACGACGCCTCGGGCCTGACCGTTGACCCCGACAAGAGCGATGAAGCCAGCGAGGCCCACGACCGGGGAGCCATCACCAGCGAGGCGCTGCGGAAGTACTACGGGCTGGCCGACGACGCGGGCTACGACTTCCAGACCTTGGAGGGCTGGCAGGTCTGGGCGCAAGACGCCGTGGCCAAGAACCCCGAGCTGATCACCACACTGCTGCCGCTGCTGGACAAGAACGTCCAGGGCCTCGACTTCCCCGCGCCTCAGCCCGCGCTGCCGCCGGGCCAGGACCAGGGGACCGGCGAGGAGCCAGCCGACGAATCGACCGGCCAGGAGCCAGACACCGAGAGCGAGGCCGAGAGCGAGGCCGGGGCGCGCGTGATCGAGCCTGCCGAAATGATCCTCGCCGAGCGGGTGCTGGTGACCCGCGCGCTGGAGCTGGCCGGGAAGCGCCGCGCTCGCACGAACGAGCTGAAGTCACGGCTGAGCGGTCTCGCCGCTCACGACTACCACCGCGTTCTCGGGCCGGTCGCCGAGACCGAGATTCCCCGGCTGATCAACGGCTGGGACACCGCCCTCGAAGATCACGCGATCCGGCTGCTGGGCGTTGACACCGACGCCATGCGCGCCAGGGTGCGCGCTGAGATTCGCCGCGAGCTGACTCAGCCGGTCATCGACGGCCAGGTGGTCTGATGTTCCCTACCCGAGGCGAAGCCCTCGATCGAACCATCGAGTTCGAGGCGGCGCTGGCCGACCTGTACTCCGAGGCGCTGAACGCCTGGGTCGTCCAGGCGCGCCCGCTGGTGATTCCTGATCTGGCTGGTCATGTGATCAATGGAGACCCTGCTTTGGTTGCTGCCTCGACTCCACCGAACCCGTCGGGAGTCGATCAAACCGCCGGGGTCTGGGATCAGCTTTCGACTGAGCTGATCCTAGCGGGCCTGTCAACCTTGTGGGCAATTAGCCTGGTCGAAGCCATGTCGGCGCTCGGTTTGGAGTTGCCTGACATCGACCTGCCCGAGGGTCGGACTGTCCAGATTCCGCGAGCGGTCAACCGCGCGATTACTTCGACAAGCTCAGTAGCTAGGTCTGAGGTGACCGAGGCGGTCAAGCGCATCGAGAGCCACGACCGGCTCCGCGAGGCCCGCGACGACTTCGTGGCCAAGACACGCCAGACCCTCCCCGACGCGCCCGCCCTGGTCCGCGACAAGGTGGCGGCGGCGGTGCGTGACGCTGGCCCGAAGCCCGGCGAAACGCCCGGCGTCGAGGTCACCATCACCCGCCAGCGCGAGGCGGCGTCGGCGATCATGTCGCCCGGCTCGGCTGAGCTGCGCGACGTCGCGAGGTTCAGCGGGTACCAGGCGGCGGGCGTTCAGAACGCGGCGGTGATCGAGGCGGCGCGCCAGAGCGAGGACGAGCTGGAGAAGGTGTGGATCGCCACCATCGACGGCAAAACCCGCCATACCCACTTCGCCGCCGACGGCCAGCGGACACCCTTGGCCGGTACCTTCAACGTCGGAAACGCCGCGCTGCGTTTCCCCGGCGACCCAGACGGGCCACCGGAGGAGGTCAGGAATTGCCGATGCCGAGTCGGCGTGCTGGCACCGGACGAGGAGCTACCGGACGAAGTTGATCGCCACACGGAAAGGCTCGACGGTCGGGACTCGACGGCGCGTAACCGCCAGGGTTCTCAGGCCGATGAGATTGACCGCCGCGCACGCCAGGGCACGATTCGCGCGCGGGATGACGAGGACGGAATCGGACGAACGGCAGCGGGCGGCTGGGCCTCCCCAAGCGAACAGGAGTACGACATGGCCGATCAGGTGACCACGACCGCCGAGGGCATCGCCCTGGCCAGCGCCGAGGACGACGGCGAGGCCAGCGGCTCGGAGACCTTCCGCGTGTTCACGGACCAGCCCATCGCCTTCGTCGGCATCGAGACCAGCGACGGGCGGATGCTCGCCGACGGGATCGAGCTGAGCATCCGCACGCCACCGCTGCCGATGATGTGGACCAAGCAGACCGGCTACGGCCATGAGGACGCCTTCACCGTCGGCGTGCTGGAGTCGGCTCGGGTGGACAAGGACACCGTTCGAGGGAGCGGCTATTGGCTCAACACCACCGAGGCCGACGAAGCGTTCGGCGAGGCGTGCCACAAGGTCAGCCGCCCGAGCGTCGATCTGGCCAGCGTCGAGTGGAAGCTGACCGACGAGGACGGCAACGAAATCAGCGAGGAGGACTGGTGGGACATGCCTCTGGACGCCAAGGTCATCCAAACGATCACCGCCGCCGAGCTGATCGGTACCACGATGGTCGCTACCCCTGCCTTCGGGGACACGATGATCGAGTTCGAGGCCGAGCGCCAGTCCCGCGACGTCGCCGTGGTCGCCAGCGCGGCTGAGGAGTTCCGCCCGCGCGTGTACCCGGCCAGCCACTTCGCCGATCCCGGCCTGACCGAGCCGACGCTGCCGACGATGGACGACGACGGTCGAATCTACGGCCACCTGGCGTGCTTCGGGGCGTGCCACCGCTCGATTCAGTCGGCGTGCGTGATGGCTCCCCGGTCGCCCTCGGGCTACTCGATGTTCCACACGTCCCCGGCGGTGCGCCTCGATGACGGCACCCGCGTCCCGGTCGGGCGGCTCACGGTCGGCACCGGCCACGCGCCCGACACCCTGGGCGGCGGTCCCGCGCTGGCCCACTACGACAACACCGGCACCGCCTGGGCGCTGGTGCGCGTCGGCGAGGACAAGCACGGCATTTGGTTCTCGGGCGTGGCCGCGCCCTGGGCCACCGCCGAGCAGATCGAGTAGGGCATGTCCGCGCCGCTGAGCGGCGACTGGCGCGACTTCGGCCAGGGCCTCGACCTGATCGCCGCGCTGAGCGTGAACACGCCTGGGTTCGCCGTGCGTGGGCGTGATGACTCCCAGGGCCGACCCGTCGCCCTGGTGGCCAGCCTCGGCCCGAACCCGCGCCAGGCGCGCGGCCAGTCGCTCTCGGCGACGGCCATCGCCGACATCGTTCAGCGGGCGGTCGCCGCCGCGCTGACCGAGCGCGACAACACCGCCGAGGCGAACGCGCTGATCGCCACCGCGACGGCCAAGGTCGGTCCGCCGCCACCTCCCCCGACGCCCGAGGACGAGGTGAACGAGCTGCTGGCCCGCGCCGGTAGCCTGGGCTGATGGGATGCGGCTGCGGCGGTCGAGCGACCGGCGTCAAGAAGCCCGGCGACACGCTCGGGTACTACGTCGTGTTGCCTGACAAGTCTGTTCTCCCTGAGGGATTCGACCCGTCGAATCCCGAGGGCGACGTGGCTCCGTACTTCTCACCACATGAGGCCCGCACCCAGGTCACCCTGAACGCTGGCGGCACGATCCGCCGGGCCAAGAAGCCCGAGCCAGTCGCCGCCCCGGCGTAGGTCTGCACGGTTCTCGTCTAGTTTTCCTGAGCAGAGAGTTCTGCTCCGAGCTATGTGCCGAGGACGCTCACGACGAGACCAACGTGTTCGATCTACGAACGAGGAGTTCGCAGTGACTTTCCAGAAGCCGACGGCGCACACCGCCCGTCGTTTCAGCGTCCACAACGTGGGACAGTTCCGCGCGGCGACGGCGACCTTCGAGCTGCCGGAAACGCTGCCCGAGACCGTGGCCGAGCTGGACACCCTGCTCGAATCGGCTCGCGCCGAGGTCCACGTCTACGAGGCCCAGCACGCCGCCGGTCGCTCCCTGAGCGCCGACGACATCGCTGCTTTGCGTGGCCTGGTCGGCGAGGGCGGCGCGATCGACACCCTGCAAGCCGCTCGCGATGCAGCGGCGACCGCCGAGGCCGATCACACCGCCGAGCTGGGCGACCTGCTCAGCCGTGCCGCTGGCTCGCGCCAGGCTCCCGAGGGCACCGCGCCCGAGGGCGAGCCGGGCGAGGGTGACGACGGCGACGGCGAGGGTGAAGGCACCGAGGGCCAGCCCGGCGAGGGCCAGGCTCCCGAGGGCCAGGCTCCCCCGGCTCCCGCCGACGGCGCGGCTCCGGTCGCGGCTGCCGCCGGGACCGACGGCAATCGCCCGGTGACCTTCGCCGGTACCGGCACCGATGGCCAGCCGCCCGCCGACGTGCGGACGGGTGAGCCGGGCTGGGAGATGCACCCCGGCGCGCCGGGCTACACCGCCGGGATGAGCCGTGTCGGCTTCCGCGACATCGCGCTCAGCCTCGACCGGATTCGCCCCGGCTCGCGGTCGATGGTCCGCCCGAACCGCCCGAACAAGACCCTTGGCGGGGTCGAGTTCGCGCGCCAGGTGGTCTCGACCCTGACCCGCGACGTCGATGTAGTCGATGACTCGCACGCCCTGGTGGCGGCGATTCAGGCGGCGACCTCGACGGTCAACGGCCAGCGCGTGACCGCTACCGCCCTGACGGCGGCTGGCGGCTGGTGCGCCCCGTCGGAACAGCTCTACGACTTCTGCGACGTCCCCGACGCGACAGACCTCGTTTCGCTGCCCGAAATCACCATCAATCGCGGCGGCATCCGCTGGCCTCGGGAACCCGACCTGTCGGGCATCTTCGAGGACTTCGAGTGGTTCTTCACCGAGGCCGAGCTGGAGGCGACCGACCCGGTGACGGGCGAGCCGACGGCGATCAAGACGTGCGTGGAGATTCCCTGCGCCGACCAGTTCGATGAAATCCGGCTGAACGCGGTCGGGTGGTGCGTCGAGGCGGGCATCCTTCAGGAGCAGGGCTGGCCCGAGCTGGTCGAGTGGTTCATGCGCCAGCTCACCCAGGAGCACCTGCGGGCGCTGAGCCGTCGGACCATCCTCGACATGGTGAGCGGATCGGGCGCGGCCATCGTGATCCCGCCCGCGAGCGTGATCGGGGCGGCGGCGTCGGTGCTCAACAGCCTGGCGCTGATGGCGACCAACATCCGCCTGAAGCGCGGCCTGGCTCGCACGGCCACCATCGAGGGCGTTGCCCCGAGCTGGTTCTTCGAGGTGCTTCGCGCCGACCTCGCTTTCCGCGAGGGCGTCGAGAACTTCTCGATCACCGACGCTCAGATCACCGGCTGGCTGACCGCGCGCAACATCGCGCTCCAGTTCGTCGGCGATTGGCAGACCCGCGCCGCTGGCCTGCCCGGCAACCTGGCGACCCTCAAGTGGCCGACCACGGTGGACGTGCTGCTGTACCCGGCGGGAACCTGGTTCCGGTCGATGTCCAGCGTGATCGAGCTGGGCGTGATGTACCCCAAGGAACAGCTCCAGGTGAACCGCTTCACGCGGATGTTCACCGAGGACGCCATCGCCGTCGGCAAGCGGTGCGGCGAGTCTGTCCTGGCGCGCATCCCGCTCGACGTCAACGGCGCGATCGGCATTCGCGACACGGCCAGCAACGCCTAAGCGGAGCCGCATAGCAGACTGGAGGCGGTGATCGTGGTCAACCCGAGGCCGACCACGATCGCCGCCTTCGCCGTTCCTGATCAGGAGGACCGATGACCGCGCCAGTGATTGACGCCTTCCACTTCACCGCGCCGCCAGCCAATCCGACGACGTACGGGCTGTACGCCGCCGTCGGCGACTGGCAGCCCGAGGGCGCGAACCGATTCCTGCACGGGGTCGAGGTTCGCGGCAACAGCTACTCCAACGGCCAGGCCAGCGGCGTCTGGACCGCCGACTGGTGCGCGCCGCCGCCGCTCGACAACGCCGAGCGCAAGGAGGGCGTCCGCCAGGACATTCTCGACCAGTTCGCGCCGATCACGGTCTGGGCGTACGACGAGTGCGACCTGACCGAGCCGAGCCGCCGCGAGGTCGAGGCCAACGCCGCGCAGTTCCTCCGACTGGAGGAGCAGCCGATGGTCGAGCGCGAGTTCGCCGAGCGGCTGAAGCTCGACGCCGCCGACCTCGGCCCGGCCCAGACCGCCGCCAGCTTCAAGCAGGCGGTCGGCTACCTCGAAGGCGCGATGGCGCTCACCGGGACGGTCGGGTACTTCCACGCTGGCGCTCAGTGGGCCAGCCAGGAGTTCGGCCTGGTGATCAAGTCCGGTACCCGGTGGACGTCACCGCTGGGCAATATCTGGGTGTTCGGCGGCGGCTACGTCGAGGGCCTGGACGACATGATCGTGGCGACCAGCCAGCCGTACGGCTGGCGCGACCAGGTGACGACACGAACCGCGATTGACGAACGCAACAACGTGTTCGCTGCCGTCGCGGAGCGTAGCGTCGTCGTCGGCTACGAAGCGGCGATCGCCGCCGTGACCATCACACCGTAGAGGAGCTAAGGACATGCCTGAGGGAATCGTCGCGACCGTCGAGGACGGCTACGCCACGCTCGACTTCGTGGACGGCTCGCAGCGCGGGCCAGCCCTGACCAAGCTGCTCGACATCGGCGGGCCGGGCACCATCGAGACCCTGACCCGCGTCGGCCCGCGCCGCCAGTACCGCGTGCCTGAGGGCAACGCCCGCGAGGCCGGGCTGCTCGATGACGCCACCGAGGAGCACCCGGCGCGCGGCTCGACGGCGTTCGCCGACTCCGATCCCGAGGCCGACGCGCTCACCAGCGAGGGCGGCGTGCGTGGCGCGTTCACGCCCGGCTCGGCTGGCAACGACACCGGAGCCGCCGCCGCGCTCAAGGCGGCGAACCCGAACGTCAACGCTGGCCCTGACGGCGCGGACTGGCACACGCCCACCGCCGAGTACACCAGCGCGAACAAGTTCGTCGGCGAGACCACGGTGACCGAGGCCCGCGCGGCGGCTGCCCCGGCGTTCACCGGCCTGGACGCGCCGGTCGGCGGCAAGAACGCCGCCGAGAACGCCAGCCATCGCGAGGTCATCGACGCGGTGACCGAGTACAAGCACGCCAACCCGAAGGGTCACGCGCGCGGCGCTGAGGCCCAGACGGCGGTGCGCCAGGCTCCCGCTCAACACCTGAACACCGCCCTGAAGGACCAGGCGGGCGCGCTGGCCAGCGATCCCGGCGGCTGGGCCGAGCAGCCCGCCGCCGATCACCCGAGCGTCGGGCTGGCTCCCGCCGCCGAGGGCAGCGCCGACGTCCAGACCCAGGCCAGCCCAGGGACCGCCGAGGGCGACCTGACCGCGCCTGACGTCGAGGACGTCGTGGAGTACCCGCAGGGCGCTCCCTCGACCGACTGGCGGCGTGACGAACTTGATGCCTACGCGCTCAAGGTCAAGGGCCTCGACACCTCCAGCAAGACCGACTTCCCGACCAAGGCGGCGGTGCTCGACGCCATCAACGGCAAGTAAGGAGCCGTGATGACCTCGGCATCACCGCCCCGCCACGCCAAGGCCGAAGGGCTGCGCGCCCGGCTTCAGGGCCTCATCCCGCCCAGCTACCGCGAGGCGTTCCAGCGCGTCGTGGCGGGCGTGCTGACGTTCCTGACCGGCTACCAGGTGCTCGACGCTGACCGCGCCGCGCTCTGGAGCCAGCTCGCCCTCGGCACGATCGCGAGCCTGTTCGCGCTGCTGTACGCGACCTCGACGGTCAGGGTCGCGCTGTACTCCCTGGTCGGCCCGCTCGGCGCGGTGCTGATGGCGTACGGCATCGTTCAGGACGAGAAGTGGGCGGTCCTGGTCGCCTCCATCGGGCAAGTGTTCGGCACGGCCACGGCTGCGGCCAAGGTGGTCGAGCTGGTCCCGGCGGTCGAACCTGTGGGAGTCGGGTTCGCCGCGCCTGGCGCTGACTCCCCGGTACCCGCGCAGGTCGCGGTCGCTGTGTCCAGCCCGCGCGAGGCGACGGCGTTGCGCCGCGCTCGACGCGCGTCGAAGAAAACCCCGGCCAAGGTGCGCCGGGGTGACCTGGCTGCGTAGGTCTCACGGTGACAAGCCCGTGGGAAGGACCAAGGCACCGGAGCTGGGCGTCGAACACGGTGCTCACGTTTCTGCTGCTGGTCGTGTGCATCATCGCGACGGTGATCAGTGACAAGTTCGGCGAGCCGCCTCAGTACCTTGTCGGCCTCCTCGGCACCAGCGCCGGGGCGTTCTTCGCCGCCATCGGGTCGGACAAGCAGAAGCGCGACCAGGAAGTGGCCCAGACCGCCGAGCGCGCTGAACGCAAGGCGGACAAGCTGGTCGAGGTGGCACGCGCCGAGCACCCCGAGACCGCCGCCAGGGCTGAGGCCGAATACCTACGCGACGAAGCCGAGACCGGACGCCGCGAGGCCGAGGACGATCGTGTCGAGGCCGAGGTCCAGCGCCGCCTCGCCGAGGAGCGCCGCCGCGATCGCGAGGGCGGTGATTCGTCGTGAACCCGGTGCTTGACATCGTGTGGAGCGTGCCGTTCCTGGTCGGCATGGTCGTCGGCATCCTCGGCCAGCGCGGCTACTGCTGGCTCAAGGCCCGCTGGGAGGACCGCCATCACCCGCTGCCCGGCGGGGCGCGCCACCGCATCGGCGGCATCAGCCGTACCTGGCTGGGCGGGCTGCTGGTGCTGTTCGTCGTCGCCTACATCCTCGCCCAGGGAGAGCAGACCCACCGCGACACCGTGGCGCTCTCGGAGCAAACCGCGCAGTGTCAGGCCGACCTCATCGCGTCGATCAAGCGAGGCCGGGAAATCGGCAACCAGAACGACAAGCTGAGCATCGAGCAGCGCGAGCTGCTGGCCAAGATCGCCGACGCGCTGGGCGAGTGGGTGCAGCGCCTTATCGTGCTGCCGCCCGAGCTGGCCGACCTGCCGCGCACCGACCCGCGCGTGGAGCAGTACGGGCTGGACGTGTCGCGCGTGTTCTTCGATCGCACGGCCAAGTACCGCGAGCGCAGCGCCGAAATCATCGCCGAGCAGAACCGCCTGGCCGATGAGCGCGCCAAGAACGAACTCCCTGACCCTCGCTGCGGCCAGTGACCATGCACGGTGCTGGCCTAAGGTCAGAGCCAACCTCGGAGACCGACCGACTGGCGCGCTGCGCCTGACCCAGGAGGACACCAGACATGGGTGCCAGCTTCCCCCTCGTCAAGGGCAAGACCCTGCGCCTGACCAAGATCAACGGATGCGGGATGCCGGTAGCCGGTCCCCGCAACCGCCTGGTCACGAACGGCTACGTCAGCCTGGCGCTGACCGCCGTCATGCGTGACGCGACCGACCTCACTCAGGACAACGCCGAGGGCAAGGAGTGCGTGGTCGATCGCACCGAGCCTGAGCGCCGCTGGTACACGCCCGCCCTGGAGCTGTGCCAGGTCGATCCCGACGTGGTGACCATGCTCACCGGCTGGGAAACGGTCCTCGACGGCGCTGGCGAGGTGGTCGGCTTCCGCGACGACAAGAAGATCGAATCCGACTACGGCGTGGCGTTCGAGCTGTGGACCTCGGGCAAGAGCGAGGACGACTGCCCCGAGGTGCCGACGTCGGACGCGGTGCTCACTGACACCAGCTCGGGCCGGAAGTACGGCTACTTCCTGTTCGGCGGGACGGAGTGGGTGCCCGGCGACATCACCATCGGAGCCAGCGTGGCGACCCTGACCCTCACGGGTCGGACGATCGCGCTGCCTCACTGGGGACGCGGCCCGTACAACGTCACCACCGACGACGGTCTGGCCAGCGGCGACCCGGTGCGCCTGATCGACCCGACCAGCAAGAAGGAACACCTCACCGTGTTCCGTACCCCGCTGGCTCCCCCGGTCGCGACCGATGGTGCGGTGGCGCTGGCGACCTCGACCATCTTCACGGCGACGAACTACTACTACGGTGGCCCGGCCAGCGAACCGGCCATCGACACCGCGCCTCCGCAGGTGGCGTAAGTCATGGCGGCGATCATCGCGGGCATCGTCATTCTGCTGCTGGTCTGGCTGCTCCCGGTGCCGTACGTGCTCTGGGTTATCGGCCTGATCGTCGGCGTGGTGCTGATCCTCTGGGGTCTCTGGGTACTGTTCGGGCCTCCCCGCTCGGGCGCGCCACCCAGAAGCCGCGTGCGCTGGTACTGAGCGAACGAAAACGCCGCCCCGGTCTCACTGACCGGGGCGGCGTCGTTTGGCCGGGAGCGTGGCGCTGAGCGCCAGCGCGGGGCACTCAGATCGAGCGGGCCAGGCGAGCGCCCTTGATGACGGCCAGCAGCTCGCGGCGCGCGGCGACGATACCGTCCAGCGAGCCGGTGCGGTAAGCGCCGACGCGATCGCTGTCCTTGCCGACGCGACCGGGATGGGGCAGGTACACCGACCAGAGCACGTCGCTCATGTCCCAGCCGTCGCGGCCCATCTTGGCGTTGCCGATGTAGCCGTGCGTGACCTTGTGGGAGTGATCGGCGTCGGTCAGGCCCAGAACCTCGTTCAGCTCGGCGACCTCGGCGAGAAGCAGCGCCTCCTGGCGGGCGAATGCCTGGGCGGTCTCCTCGGCGGTGCGGGTGCGAGCGGTCATGGTGGTCTCCTCTTGGTCGGGCGGGCCGGTCCCGCCGTCGAGAGCTACACTAACCCGCCCTTGTCGGGTTTGTCAACGCGCCTCCAAGATTCGCCACGGCTGGCCGATATGCTGGCCCGCATGGCGTTCGACTGGCCGGTGGATCGCGCCGGATTCCCTGAGCTTCCGACCGAGGACGGCCCGGCCAAGGACAAGGCGGTCGCTGAGCAGCGATCCGCCGCGCAGCTCGCCGTCAACGTCATGCACGCCCTGAGCGGTCGCCAGTTCGGTCTGCTCGACATGACCGTGCGCCCGTGTCGCCAACCGCTGCCCAACCATCACGGCTCAGGCCCGGTCACCAGCTACGTGCTGTCCTGGGAGGGCGACCGCTGGCTGAACTGGCCGTGCGGGTGCGTCGGCCCGTGTCGTGAGTCAGGCCCGAACGTCGTTCACCTCCCCGGCCCGGTCTACGACGTGACCCGCGTGATGGTCAACGGCGCGGAGCTGCCGTCGGTGGTCTGGGTCGCCGAGGGCAACAGGCTCTACCGCCGCGAATCGCCCTGGCCTCCACAAGACTTGAACCGCCCGCTCGGCGACACGGGCACCTGGAGCGTCGAGTACCGGCTGGGCATCCCCGTCCCCGAGGGCGTGGACCAACTGACCGGCGCGCTGGCGAGCGAGTTCCTGAAGGCCATCAGCGACGACCCAGGGCGGTGCCGACTGCCGCGCACCGTGACCACGGTCAGCCGCCAGGGCGTGAGCTACCGGGCGTACGACCCGGCGGTGATCTACGCCAACGGCAAGACCGGCCTGCCCGAGGTGGACCTGTGGCTGGCCACGGTCAACCCGAACCACATCTACGCCGCCCCGAGCGTGATCTGATGCCGCTGACCGACCCGGCGCTGGTGGTCGCCGACGCGGCCAAGGCGGCGCTGCTCGACTGGTTCAAGCCCGGCGCGGCGGTCGAGGCCAAGGTGGGCACCACGACCAACGTCCGGTACTTCGCGGGCGACGGCGCGCCGCTCGCCGCCTGGGACGCCCACGCTGGCGCGGGCTGCGAGGAGCCGTTCGTCTGGGTCAGGATGATCCGCCGCTACCGCTCCCAGACCTTCCCCGCGCCGACCATCAGCGGGTCGCCGTGCAAGCTCCCCCGCGTCGTCAGCATGGAGCTGGGCGTCGGCTGGTGCGCCTATGTCCCCGAGCCTGACCGGGTGAGCTGGGCTGAGTACGCCACCGAGGCCGACATCAGCCAGGACGTGAGCTGGCGGCTGGAGGAGGCGCTGTGCATGGCGTCGAGCCTGCTCACCGCCGACGGCTCAGAACGCCAGACCGGCACCGACACGCTGGTCCCGTATGGTCCTGAGGGCGGCGTGATCGCCTGGACCGGCGTGCTTTACGCGAGCTATTGAGGAGACTGACATGGCGAAAATCACCATCGAGGGCAGCCTGACCCCGAGCGCCCGGCTGGCCCGTGGCGAGCGGCTGGAGGTGCAGGACTCGGACGAGGTACGGAAGTTCATCGCCGACGGGTTCGCCGTCGAGGTGACCAACGTCGAGACCGGCGAGACCGCGCCCGCCCCGCTGCCCGAGCCGGTGAAGGCTCCCGCGAAGTCGGCCAGCAAGGAGAAGTGGGTCGAGTTCGCCGACGCTCAGGAGGGCTTCGAGTACGACCCCGACGCCACGCGCGACGAAATCGCCGAGGCGTGGGACCGCCATGTCTCCCAGGGCGGCGAAGTCCCCAACCAGCCCGAGGAGTAACCCGTGGCGGCGCGGATTCACGCGCGGGTCTCGATTGACGAAGCGGCCCTCGAACGTGAGTCGGGTCGCGACCTGCGGGCGTTCCACCGATCGCTGACCCGGCGCATCGCGAACCAGGCCCGCGCCGACGTCCCAGTCCGCACCGGCAACCTCGGTCGCACGATCGGCGAAATGCCTCAGACCTACCGGCCCTTTCACGTCGGCGGCGGCGTCGAGGCGACCGCCGACTACGCGGCGGCGGTCCATGAGGGATCGCGCCCTCACGTCATCCGCGCCCGCCGGGCCGAGGCGCTGCACTTCTTCTGGCACGGGCGCGAGGTGTTCCGTAAGTCGGTCTGGCACCCCGGCACCCGATCGCGGCCATTCCTGCGAAACGCCGCCGAGCGCGTCGTGGCCAGCGATCCCCGAGTACGTCGCTGAGTTTCCCGACCTCGGTGGTACAGTCGCGCCTGAGACCTCGGGAAGGATTCACATTGGCTACGTTCAACGCCGACGGCACCGCCGAAGCTGCGCCCGCCTCCGAACAACTGGCTCCCCCGCCTGACAACACCGACCACGCCGCCGTCGAGGCTGAGGCCGAGACCGAAGCGGTGATCGAAGCCCAGATCGCCGAGGCGGCGACCGACGACGACGTGCCCGACCCGCGCGTGGTCGAGCCTGAGGGACCGGGCACCACCATCGCCCTCGCCCCGAAGGTGGACATCAGCACCCTCGGCGAGGACTGGCCGTACGACTGGCTGGAGTTCAAGGGCGACAAGCTCGGCATCCGGCTCCCGACGCGCCAGGCGCTCGCGGCGTTCTCCCTGGCCAGCTCGAAGTACGTCAGCCTCGGCGTGAAGAACGACCTGACCGGCCTGTTCATCGCGCGCCACCTCTCCCCCGAGAGCTACGGGCGCGTGTTCTCGCGGCTGATGGACCCCGACGAGAGCGACTACGACGTGGACACCGTGGGCGAGCTGTTCAACGCGATCGTCATGGCGGCGGTCAACGCCGACAAGGTTGCTCCCAAGGGCGACGAGTCCAAGTAATCGCAGCTCGATCGGATAGCCTGACCGGGTGACCGATGTCGGAAAGGTACAGCTCGGCGTCGAGCTGGACGCCGACGATCTGGCAGCCCGGCTCGGCGAAGCGGTGCGGCGGGCCATCGCGCCCGCGCTCGCTGAAATCAACCGCGAGCTGAACAAGGTCCAGCGCGAGTACGAAAAGACTGGCCGATCCGCCGAGAAGTCAGGCGCGGCCCAGCGTGTCGCGATGGAAGCCGCCGAACAGGCGGTCCACAACCTCGGCGAGGAGCAGACCAAGGCGGCGCGCAAAACCGCCGCCGCTGGCGGGATCAGCACGCGCTCGATCAACGCCGTCACTCGCGCCCTCGACAAGCAGACCGCCGCCTGGGCAGCCAACACCGCCGCGCGCACGGCCAACGCCGCCGCGCCGACCGGCGGGCCACCGACCGGCGGCACCCGAGGCCCGCCAGGCGGCGGCGGTAGCTTCGACCGTCACCGTGGCGGGTTCATGCAGGGCGGCAAGGGCCGGTTCGGGTTCCTGACGTCGCCGCTGGGGATGAACACCGTCGCGCTCGGCGTCGGGTCGCTCGGCCCGGCGCTGGCGGTCGTGACTGACCTGGTGGGCGGCGTCCAACAGCTCGCCGGGGCGGGCCTGGCGCTGCCGGGCATCTACGGCGCGGCGGGCGCGTCGATCCTGACCGCCGTCGCGGGCTTCAAGGGCATGGGCGATGCCGTCAAGGCGCTGAACGAGGCGGCGAAGTCGGGCGACCCAAAGGACTTGGAGAAAGCCACCGAGGCCATGAAGGACATGGACCCGGCGGCTCAGGCGGTCGCGAAAACGGTCTCGGGCCTGACCCGTGGACCGTTGCTCGACCTCCAGAAGATGATGGCCGGGCGCATGTTCGCCGGGTTCGACACCGACCTACAGAACACCGCCGACAAGGTGATCACCCGGCTGAGCGGACGGCTGGGCGACCTCTCGACGGCGTGGAACGGCACGCTGAAGGCGCTCACCGGGGCGGCGCGCGACGACCGCAACCTGAGCCTGCTCGACGGCATCCTGGGCGACACCGCCACGGCGCAGACCAAGATCAACGAACGGGTCGTAGCGCCGCTGACGCACGCCCTGCTCACGCTGACCAAGGGCGGGACCAACGTGCTGCCCCGGCTGGCCGACGGGCTGGCGGCGGGAGCCGAGCGGTTCGACAAGTTCATCACTCACGCCGCCGAGACCGGCAAGCTCGACAAGTGGATCAACGATGGCGTGACCGGGATGCGCCAGCTCGCCGAGAGCGGGATGAACCTGGTCAAGATCGTCATGGACATCACGCACGCCGCCGGGTCTGACCAGGGCGGGTTCCTGAGGTGGCTGGAGTCGGCCACCGACAAGCTCCACGACATCACCAGTTCGGCCTCGGGCCAGTCGGCGATGCGGAAGTTCTTCGATGACGCCCGCGAGATGGGCAAGGAGTGGCTGCCGATCCTGACCAACATCGGCAAGGCGCTGATCGAGGTCTACGAGGCCAGCCGCACCTGGACCAACATCCTGTTGCCGTTCCTGAGGGTGGCGAGCGACCTGCTCACGGCGTTCCCTGGGCTGATCACCGCCGCCGGGGTCGCGCTGCTGGCGTGGAAAACCTCCTCGATCTTCAAGCCGCTGATTAGCGGGCTGGACACCGTAATCGGCAAGCTCGGCACCGTCGCCCAGACCGCCGACCTCGCGCTGGGCAACACCCAGGCCGGGCGCGGCGGTATCTCAGGAGCGATGAGTCGCACCCAGCGCGGGCTGAACAAGCTCGGCGGCACTCGCGGCACGCTGGGCCTCGGCGGGCTGGCCGCTGGCACGGCGATGGAGGCGACCGCCGACGACACGACCGGCCAGGTGGTCGGCGCGCTGACAACGGTAGCGAGCGGTGCCCTGGCGGGGTCGGTGTTCGGCCCGGTCGGCACCGCCGTCGGCGCTGGCGTCGGCGCGGCGATCGCGGGCGTGACGTTCCTGCTCAGCGAGAACGCCAAGGAGGCCAAGGCGGCGGCGGACGCCCAGGCGGCGTACCAGGCCAGCCTCGAACAGTCGCGCGAGGCGCTGCTGAATCTCCAGGGCGCTCAAAAGGAGGTGAACGACTCGCTGCTGGCGGCGAGCGGCAACCTCGCCGACCAGGGAGTCCAGCAGGGGATCGCGGCCAACCTCGAAGCCCTCCCCGAATCGCTCAAGGCCCACTACGGCGACAACGCCGCCAAGGGCTTCAGCGACTCCATCGCCAAGCTCGGCCTGAGCAATGCCGAGCTGGCGAACCAGCTCACCGCGAGCCAGCCGATATTCGACGCGCTCCAGACCAACCTGCGGATGATGGGACCGGACGGCGCGTTCGCCGCCGACCAGCTACGCCAGCTTCGCGACCAGATCATGGGAGCCAGCCAGCAAGCGGCGGTGGCCGGGCCAGCGATGGCGACCCTCGCCGAGATTCTGCACACCGACGTCGCCGGGGCGGCGGCGACGGTTCGCACGGCGGTCCAGTCGATCCCCGAAAACGTCCCGATCACGATGGACCTGCCCAACGCGGACGCGACAGTCGAGTTGCTGCGGTCGATGGGCTACCAGATCGACATTGTGGATGGTCGCGCGGTCGTCATCAACGCCGACGACCAGAAGGTGAAGGACGCCGACGCCGCGCTCGAAGCCCTCGGCGTCAAGATCACGCACCTCCCGACCGGCCAGATTCAGGTCGAGATTGACCAGGCCAAGCTCCAGGCCGCGCAGATGGACATGAACAACTTCTTCGTGCAGTACTCGAAGTTGCTCATCCAACCGACGGTGCAGCCCGCGCCGGGCCAGATGCCCGCGGGGGCGTGGTCACCGGCCCGCCCGAAATCATGCCCGGCGTGCCGTTCCCTCAGCCGCCGCGCGCGACCGGCGGCGTGCTGCCGGGGTACTCGCCGGGGCGCGACAACATGCTGGTCCCGCTCGGCGGCGGCGAGGGCATCATCATCCCCGAGGCGATGCGCTGGCTGGGGAGCGACTGGCTCTACAACCTGAACTCCAGCTTCCGAGGCGGCATCAGCCGCCAGGGCTACGCGGGCGGCGGCGTCCACATGGGGACCGGGCTGCCGCCTGGCCCGCTCGACCCCGACGCCAAGAACCCGATGCTGACCACGCTGGAGGACATCCTGGCGGTGCTCCAGGGCCGGGGCGGGCCGATGACGCCGCTGAACATGACGGCGACCCAGACCCAGAAGATGTCCGACGCGCTGATCGGCGGGCTGCCGGGGATGACGCCTGGCCGGATGGGACCGTTCGGCACCCCGATCAAGCCGCGCAACCGAGGCTACGAAATGGCCAGCGCGGCGCTTCAGGCGCTCGGCGCTGACCCCGAGAAGTGGATCGGACCCGATCCGGTCGAGTACTTCGGCAACGCCATCAAGGAACAGCTCGACCAGACCCGCCAGGCGGCGGGGTCGAGCGGTGGCGTCCCTGGTGGAATGCCCGGCGCTCCGGTCGATTACGGCAAGGTCGCCGCCGCGCTGGTGAGCTTCGCCCACACGGGCAACCTGGCCGACGTCGCGGGCATCGGCCTGAACGCGAACGATCCGGTCATCGGCGCGATCACCTCGGCGCGCAACAAGAAGGGCGGGCTGAGCGACGACGCCCTGGTAGAGCTGATCAATCAAATTGTCGGAGGCACAGGCTATTCCGGCGTGCTCGACACCCAGAACACCGCGATCGTCAAGAGCCTGACCAGGTTCCGCGAGCAGATGGACAAGAAGGGCGGCGTCCCCGGCGCGGCGATGGCCATGCCCGGCGCGGCCAACACGGGCGGGTACAACTTCGACGCCCTGGCCAAGCTCGAAGCGGGCGGCAACTGGTCGATCAACACCGGCAACGGGTATTTCGGTGGACTCCAGTTTGATCAGTCCACCTGGGACGCCTACAAGCCCGCCGGGTTCCCGGCGCGGGCCGACCTCGCCAGCCGCGAGCAGCAGATTCAGGTCGCGATGATCGCGATGCAGGCGCGCGGCGGGCCGGAATCGTTGTGGCCTCAGAACTACTCGGCGCTCGGCCAGCCCGGCGCGACCAACGTCACCGGGGCGAACCTGCCCGGCGTGACCCAGGCGCGGGCCTCGGCGGTCAAGGGCAGCAAGGCCGGGCTTCAGCCAGCGGCGGCGAACCTGTTCGACGTGATCAGCCAGTACTTCCCGCAGATCGGCGAGATTGGCGGCGTGCGCCAGGACAGCCTGCCGTACCACCCGAGCGGGCGGGCGCTCGACATTATGATCCCCGGCGCGGGCGGGCTGAACGACCCGACGCCGCCGGGCGCGAAGGCCCTCGGGGACTCGATCTACCAGTTCTTGATGACCAACGCGAGCGCCCTGGGCATCGACACCAGCGGCACCCTCTGGCAGCAAAAGGACCACTTCAACCACATCCACGCCCAGCTCATCGACGGCATCGACCAGTTCACGAACGCGGGTCTCAGCGCCGCGCCGGGCGGGCTGGGCGGCGCGACCAGTGGCAGCGGGACGCCCGTGTTCGTCACGAACTGGCCGGGCGGCGGCGGGGCGGGGATGCCGCCGGGCGTGAGCGCGCTTCTCGGCGGGCTGACCCAGGGAGGCCAGGAGGCGGCGGGCAACGTCGTCGGCGACATCGGCGCGGCGCTCAGCGGCGCGGTCAACCCGAGCGAGGGCCAGCCGAACGCCGCCCTGGGAGACCTGATCCAACAGCGCAACCCGATGGCGCTCGCCGCCGCGCTGGGCCTCAACGTGCCCGACTTCACCCGCGAGGGCGGCGCGGGCGCTGACGCGATCACCCAGGCGGGCGGGTTCGACGCCCAGGGCCGACTGTTCAGCGACACCGCCGGGCTGCTCGACCGGACGTTCACCACCCTGGCGACCCAGCTTCAGGCGATGCGCGACCAGATCGTGAGCGTCATCGACCAGGTAGTGGACAAGCTGAACGACGACGCCCTGACCCCGGTCGTGAAGGCGGGCGTCCAGAGCGCCCTCGAAGGGCTGAAGGAATCGGTCTCGAACCAGATCGGCACGGCGATGGGCAACGCCGCCGCCCCGCCCATCGCCGACGCGGTGAGCAGCGCGGTCAGCTCGCTCCCGATCGACCAGAGCGGCGCGGGCAACACCGGCAACAACGCCGCCAGCCTCGGCCAGAACGCCCTGGGAGCCATCGCGGGCGGGTTCGCTACCGGCGGTCTGGTCTGGGGCGGCATCCCCGGTCGCGACACGGTGCCGCTGCTGGCTCAACAGGGCGAGTTCGTGCTGGACACGGGCGACGTCGCGCGCATGGGCGGACCGAAGGGCGTCGAGGCGTTCCGCCGGGCGCTGGAGCGCGGCGGCGGCATCCGCCACTTCGCCACGGGCGGCGGCGTCAACGTGAACGATGTCGTGGGCGCGGAGTTCTTCGGCGTGAGCGAGGTGCCGATCATCTCCACGATCGTCAACCTGCTCGTCCGCGTGCTGCTCAAGGTGATCGGCGTCGAAATCGAGGCCCGCGACACGCTGGCCGAGATGACCGGCGAGTTCCGTACCTTCCGAGGTGACGCCTTCAAGGCGTTCGACGCTCAGGGCCGACTGCTGAACGACACCTCGGCGCTGATCGAGCGGTCGTCCACCAGCGAGGAGACCGCTGCCGCCGAGCGCATCCGCATCCTCAAGATCGTCATTCAGGCGATCATCAAGTACCTGATCGAAAAGGTCATCGTCCCGATTATGAAGGCGGTCGCCAACAGCGCGATCCAGGCCGGGGCGAGCGCGGCGGGCGCGGCGGTCAACACCCAGGCTCCCGGCGCTGGCGGCATCGTGTCGAGCTTGATCAGCTCGGCGGGCCAGGCGGGCGTGGACATCGCCGCCGAGGTCGGCACCGACTTCGCCCTGGCGATCAGCCAGACCCTTATCGACATGGTGGCCGAGGGCCTGGTGAGCCAGTTCCCCGACATGATGACCGGCATTTTCGGCGGCGCTGGGCTGGCGGCGCTGTTCGACCCGCTGGGCGGCGGGCTGGGCAACGTGCTCGGCGCGCTGCTGGGCATCTTCACCGGCCTGGTCGGGTTCGGCGCGCTGGGCGGCGCGTCAACGATGATCCCAGGGGACGCGCTGCTGGGCGGCACACTGTTCGATGACGGCGGCATGGCCGAGGGCGTCGGCTGGCTCCCCAAGGGCACCGAGGAGCCAGAACTGGTCCTCAGCCCGACCGAGACCAACATCTTCAGCCGGTTCGTCGCCGCGCTCGAACGGGGCGGGTTCGGCGGTGGCGGCAACCGAACGGTCAACGCTCCAATTACAGTGATCGGTGGGCGCGAGACCGCCGCCCAGGTCGAGGACCGGCTGCTCAGGATGATGCCGTAGAGGAGGGCGCGTGGCGTTTCGTGGCTACTTCGCGCTGAATGGCACCGAGATTGCCAACAGCAGCCGCGTCGTGGCGCATGTGGGCGCTGACACGCCGACAAGCGACATCGGCCTTCTCAGGGCAAATGAGAACTGCTCTCCGACCCCGATAGCGCCGGGGCGGCTGCTCGGTCAGCCGACCGATACCCAGGTGGCCATCGCGCCGGGTCGGCTTCTCGGGACCATCCCCGACGGCACGCGGCTCTACGGGCCGGGCCTCGGCGTGATCGGCGACTGCTGGACGCCCGACAACCTGTGCTTCGGGTGCCGGGAGATGATCGGCTACGACGACTCCTGGGAGGGCCTGGCGGCGTTCCTGAGCGACCCGCTGTACCGGCCCGAGCTGGCTCCCTGGTACACCACCCGCGTCCCCGAGAGCGCCGAGTTCGGCGGGGTCTGGGTAATGGACGTCAAGGGCCTCGACACCACGCCCGGCGAGCGCCAGGTGACCGAAATGGCCGGGGACGGCGGCGCGGCTGGCCCGTACCGCGACACCAGCCGCAAGGTCACCTTCGACGCGGTGCTGATCGCGTGCTCGAACGCGGGCCTGACCTATGGCCTCCAGTGGCTCAACTGCCAGCTCCGCGAGACCACGACACGCTCGGACTCGACGCTGCGATTCATGGCGGCTCACCCGAGCGGGTCCGCCGCCGACCCGGCCAGCCTGGTCCGCGAGGTCCACGGCGTCGTGCTGACTCAAGAGGTCCAGATTCAGGACGCGATCAACGCGGGCCACGGCGAGAACCGCCAGGCGACGATGTACCGCGTCACCTGGGAGCTGACCGTCACCCGCCCGCACGCCTATCACCCGCCGATCGACCTCGACGTGGCCTGGGACACGATCGCCGTCGAGCCGATCAAGTGGGTTCACGCCGCCGACTGCACGGTGCCCGAGAGCTGCGTGGACATGCCGGTGCTGTACTCGACTGAGTGCGTCCCCGAGCGCATCGACGTCGTGACGTCGCCGCCGCCGAGCTGTGGCGGATGTCTGCCGGTCTGCGCGGTGGTCACTCACGTCTACGAGGTGCCGACGTTCGACTATCCGCTGCGGTGCGCTCAGACCGTGGCCACGCTGCGGATCAAGAACAACGCCGTGCGAGGGCTGACGCTGCGCGGCTACTGGCGGCGGTGCAACGCCCTGGCGGGCTGCGACGATGAACGCTTCCCGTTCCAGGTGGCCGGGCTGCCGCCGACGGCTGAGCTGGTGCTGGACGGGATCAGCAAGACCTACTGGGCCAACTACGGCGGGCGGAAGCGCCGCCCGTGGGGCATCGTCGGCACGCCCAACGGCTCGCCGTGGCGACCGGCGATCATCGACCGCGCGCTGTGCTGGGAGCTGGTGATCGTCGCCGACAACGATGCCGACTTCGACGTGAGCCTGAGCCTGGCCGACCGGGAGGCGTAGCCGTGACGGTCGTGACCGATCAGCAGTTCGTCAGCATCCACACCGCCGACGGCGTGACGATGTACCAGTTCGCGCCCGAGCAGTACACCGACCTGAGCTGGACGCGCCGCCAGCGTGACGCCAGCCAGTGCGACATCACGATCCCGCCGACGGTGGACCTCGACCGGCTGCCGACGATCTATCCCTGGGTCCATTGGCTCTCGGTCTGGGATGGCGTGACCGACCGGCTGCTGTGGACCGGCCCGGCGATGAAGCCGACCAAGAACCGCGCGGGCCTGAGGATCAACGCCAAGGACCACGCCGCGTATCACCAGAAAACCCGCGTGGCCATCACGAAGCGGTGGGACGCCGCCGACCCGAGCAAGCCCGCCGGGGAGCTGTGGCAGTCGATGATCGCCGCCCAGGGATTGAACTCGCGCCCGATCGTGCGCGTGGACCCCGAGGGCGATCGTTTCGACTACCAGGTGATCGCCGACGAACAGATGACCGATCAGGCCCTCGGAGACCTGGTGCAGCTTGGGCTGCGGTGGTCGGTTGTGGCGGGCGTGCCGATCATCGGGCCGGTCGGCCTCGATGCCGTTGCTTCGCTCTCCGAGGACGACTTCCTCGGCGACGGCGTGGACCTGGTAACCGACGGCTCGGCGATCGTGAACGACGTGCTGGTGCGCGGCCAGGGAAACGAGGCCCGCGCGCGGACGAACTACTTCGGCCAGAACCTCCAGAGCATCGCCAACCTCGACCACCTCAGCGACGTATCGAACGTCGCCAAGGCGGCGAAGCAGTTCGTCCGCAACACGGGCACGGTGCGGACGCGGCTCGACGTCCCCGGCGGGACCGAGCTGCACCCCGACGCGCCCGTGGACATTGACGACCTGATGACCTCGGCGCGGTTCGTCATCGAGGCCCAGGGCATCAAAGAGCTGATGGAGCTGACCGACGTCAGCGTGAGCCGCGCCCAGGGCCGGGCGTCGGTCAGCGTGACGATGAAGGCGCTGCCCGACCGCGACACCGAGGGCCACCTGATCGAGCTGGCCGACGTCGAGAGCAAGAAGCAGCCGGTGATGACGCTCGGCGGTCAGGCGGGCCGGGGATGACCGCGCTGCTCGCGCCGGGCGCGACCCCGGCCAACGATCCCGAGCTGATCCGGCAGATGCACGACCGCATCGCCCGGCTCGAACAGGCGCGCACCGTCCGCGTCGGCCCGTGGGTTCTGGCCACCGACACCCTGACGGGCAATCTGATCGCTCAGCGGCCCGGCCAGACCGTTCTAATCGACGGCCAGGGAGCCACCGAGGTCGCCGCCCAGGCGGTGAACCTCTCGGGCCTGGGCGACTTCGTGACGAACGACCAGCTCACCCTCGCGCTCGAAGGTCTCGACCTCGGCAGCGGCGGGCCGGTCGGCGACGTCATCGGCGCGATCGAGAGCAAGTTCGCCGAGCTGTACCAGATGCTCACCGGGTCGGGCATCCCCGGCGTGGACGCGCTGACCAAGCTCAGCGACTTCTTCAAGATCGAGCTTGGCGGGCCGGTGGACATCAGCCGCCTACCGCTGCTGCCGCTGGCTCACATCCGCGACATCATCACCGAGCTTCTGGACGATCCCGACTTCAGCAACCCGCTCACCCTGGCGGGGTTCACCGACTGGCTCTGGGACAACACCGACGGCGTGGACACGCCCGGCGTGGCCAAGCTGGTCGCCGACGGGCTGACCCACACGATCTTCAGCAACAACGTCCCGGTGCGCCCCGGCGACACGCTCAACTTCATGTCCAAGGCCAAGTGGGAGGGCCTGACGACTGGCGCGGCCAGCCCGATTCAGATGCTCGTCAGCTTCTACAACGCCGCCGGGGCGATGATCGGCGCGCCTCAGCTCCTCGCCTCGACCGGCGCGGCGGGCACCAGCGGCGGCGTCGGCGGCTGGCAGACCATGACCGCGAACAACATCGCCGTCCCGGCGGGCGCGGTGAACGCCGTGCAGGAATTGAACGTTACGCCCGGCGCGACCGGCGGCGTGGTCAAGTTCGGCCAGGCCAGCATGAGCAAGAGCGGGCTGCTGCCTCAGGGCTACGTGTCGGGCCTGCTCGACGCGCTGGCGGGTCTCTGGTCGGGCATCCAAGCGCGCATTGACGACTTCGCCGACCTGCTCGACGTGTTCGGCAACTTCGGCGTCGGCTCGGGGATGGGCCAACTGACCGACGTCGCCAACCGAATCTCCAAGCTCAACCCGTTGACCGGCACGTTCGATTCGTCGTTCCTGACCAACATGGCGGCGATCACGCTGCCCAATGGCCTGTCCCAGGTGCCGGTGCTCGGCGGGCTGGTCGATAAGGCGACCGGCGCGCTGAGCGGTCAGAACCAGACCGGCGGCGGCATCGTCGGCGCGATCGTGGACGACGCCGAAGACGTGATGACCAACCTCTACAACCAGCTCACCGCCAACACCCGCAAGGTCCAGGCCCTCGAAGCCCAGGCGACCAGCTCCAGCGTCGGCGGGCGGCAGTTCAACATCAACTTCAGCGACTACCCCAACGGCGCGTTCCCCTCGGGCCTGTTCAACCTCAGCTACTCAGGCGCGGGGACCGGCGTGCTCGTCATTCAGGACGGCAAGGCCCAGTGGAACGTCGGCAACAGCGGCTACCGCCGGGCCACGATGCAGTACCCGACCCCGACGCTGACCAGCTTCCAGATCGTGCGCGGCACGATGGCCAGCCCGCCCGAGCAGGGCACCAACGTCCGAATCTGGTCGGTGGGCCGGGCGAACGCGGCGATGACCGACTTCGTGTTCGCGCGGGGTTACTGCACGGGATTCCTCAGCTACAAGGGCGACATCGGTCGGTACCAGGGCGGCGTCGAGGCGGTCTGGCAGGCCGGGGTCAGCTTGACCTGGAGCCTCGACCTGCGCGTGGTGATGGGCGTCGGCGTCAACGCCCGCCGCCACATGGTCCTCAGCGGGGACACGATCGTCTGGGACGGCATCGAGCCGGGCGGCGCTCAGTCGGTGCTCGACTCCGCGCATATGTACTGGGGCGCGATCAGCGAGACTAACGGCGGCAAGGTGCCCGGCAACGTCGCCGGGGCGAGCGTCGTGGACAACGCTCCCCCGGCGGTCATCGGCTCGACGTTCCGCGCCAGCCGCCGGTCGGGCGCTGACGTGACGGTGCCCAGCGGCGCGGCGAAGATGCCGAACAACTTCTACGAGACCGTCGATTACATCAGCCCAGACCTGACCTACACGCCCGGCACGAACTGCCGCCTGACGGTCAGCAAACAGGGCACCTACCTGGTCCAATATCGGATTCTGCACGGCCAGTACGCCTCGGGGTCGTTCGGCCACGGGCTGCTCTGGAAGAACGGCGCGATCTACGAGCGCGGCGGCTGGGGCGGCAACCAGCTCAACCTCGGCTTCAGCGTGAACACGACGCTGGAGGACGCCACGTACGCCAGCTTCGTCGTCCCGCTCAACCCTGGCGACTACATCGAGCCGGGGATGAACTTCACCGCCAACATGAGCAACACGGGTGACGCCGCCGCGATGGCCGACGGATCGCAGTCGTGGTTCGCGGTGACCCGCGTCGGGATCGCCTGATGCCGTGGTTCCCTGAGCGGCCCGAGCCGGGCGACCTGCTCGCGCCGCCGCCGGGCTGGCACCCCGAGCCAGCGCCCGAGGAGTTCCTGATCGAGAAGCCGCCGGGCTGGTGGGCGGTGATCGCCCTCGACACGGCGATGACGGTCTACTGGGTGAGCGAGCTGGAGCTGGAGTTCATCAAGGGCGTCGGGTTCGAGGTGCTACACCTCAGCGTCAGCCGATCGCTGGCGCTCCAGAAGCTCGGGATGCTCAGCCTTCAGCGCAACGTCAACGTCACCACGGCGCTGGACATGCACGGCGTCTACATGCTCGGCCTCGCGCTGGCGATCACCCTTCAGCACACCCTGGCGCTGACCAAGATCGCGAAGCTGGACTTCTCCAAGGCGCTCAACCTGACGCCGAATCTGGTGCTCGGCAACATCAAGACCATCGACATTCCGGCGTTCTGGTCGATGACGCCGAGCCTGGTCTACACGCCGATCAAGATGCTGAGCCTGCCTCAGGCGGTCACCGCCACGCCGTCGCTTCAGCTCGGCGCGTTCCTGTCGATGGCGTTCAGCCAGTCGATTGAAATGTCCTCGGCGCTGGCGTTCGGGTTCCCGCCGACCGCCGAGGTGACCGACACCTACACCGCCGCCGGGGCGGCGACCCACACGATCCGGCGGTGGGCCAATTTCATCGACGCGGTGACCCTGGGCGGCGGCGGCGGTGGCCAGGGGAGCGGCTGCTGCTTCGTCAACGGGTTCGGCGCGGGACCAGGCGGGTACGCCGAGACCACCCTGACCCGCAACTCCGCGTCCACGGCGACGACGGTCGCCTGGTCGGTGCTCACGGCGGCGATCAACAACGGGACCGGCGGCAACGGCGGCAACGCGGGCGCGGGCGCGATTCCCGGTATCCCCGGCGCGGGCGGCAACGCCAGCACAATCACCATCGCCGGGTCGGGCACACTGAGCGGACCCGGCGGCTCAGGCGGCGCGCTGGGTGCCTGGGGCGCTGACATCACGGGCGGCGGGCCGGGCGCTCACTCGTTCAACGGCAAGCCCTACAACGGCGGGGCGAACGTGACCGGCTCGGGTGCCAACGGAAACGCTCCCGGCGGTGGCGGCGCGGCTGGCGCGGGCGGGTGCTGCTTCGGTACCAAGGGCGGCAACGGAGCCGTCGGGCGATCGTGGATGAGGAGCTACCAGTGACCGTGATGACCGAGCTTCAGGGCGACACGAACGACTACACCTGGGGAGTGCGGTACTGGTCGCTGAACGCCGTCGGCGCTGACCCCGGCGACGAGTATTCGTGGAGCGAGGCGGTTTTCATCACCGAATCGGCGCTCGACGCCTACACCCTGTTCGACCAGTACGTGGCGGCGTACGCCGCGAACCCCGACGTCCGCAACATTCAGCTCGTCTACACCCCGAAAATCCAGTGGAGGGTCCAGCAAGAGGAGTCGCCCGGTGACGCCGAAGCGGCTCGCCAGCGAATCGCTGAAGCCCTCCGCGACACGCCCAACGAATAGGATCGACCCGTGGCCGAAGGCATCAGCACATATCTGGCGAACAAGCTGCTCGACCACGTTTGTCGCAACGTGGCCTACACGCCGCCCGCGATCGTCTACTTCCAGGCGCACGTCGGCGCGCCGGGCGCGGCGATGACGGCGAACGTGGCGACCAACACCGCCCGCGTGGCGACCACCTGGGCGGCGGCGGCGGCTGGCGCGATCAGCCTGTCCAACACACCTGAGCACACCCTGGGCGGCACGAACACCATCAGCCACGGATCGTTCTGGGACTCGCCGACGCCCGGCGGCGGCAACCCGCTGTGGTCATCGGCGGCGTCGGTCAGCAAGGGCGGCGTGGCGGGCGACATCATCCGCGTGAGCACGGCGGCGCTCAGCCTCGGCCCGCTGGCGAGCTAGGATCAGCCCGTGGCCGCATACGAATACGCCCTCGGGTTCGACGCCTGGACCGGCCCGGTCGAGAAGCTGCCGCCTCAGCCGATGGAGCCGCTACCGCCAGGGCCGGATGCCACGGTCGAGGAGCAGGACCGCCACGTCCGCGCGCTGGCCGATCACACCGACGCCAAGCGCGCCTACGAGACCGAGCTGCGGAAGCTCACCGCCGACGACGGCAACTGGACGACCCAGCGCACGCCGCTGCCGGTGACGACCAAGGACGACGCCGAGACCAGCGTGGCCGAGTTCGCCGAGCTGCACGCGACGAACCCGCTGGTGAAGAACGTCGGCCTCTACCGGACGCCCGCCGTGAAGTGGGAGCTGGTCACCAGCTACGGCTGAGGGCGGTTCAGGTTCGGGAAGAACCCGCCGATGAACGCGCCCAGGTCGCCGATCACCGGCAGATTGATCCCCGGCGGCAACAGCTTGTCGATCGAGTCCCGCGCCGAATCGACCACCTCGGCGATGTCGGGCTTGCCGTCCTGGTCGAGGTCGGTGATCCGGTCGAAAGCCTTGTCGATCGCCGCGCCGATGGCGACCGGGAGGACCGGCAGAACGAGCTGAGTCACCAGCTTCGCCCCGAGGGCCATCGCCGCCGCCTGGGCGCGCTCGTCCTCGATGACGTCGATTACCAGTTCCTTGACCCAGCTCCGTACACCCATGCGCCCACCGTAGCGCGATACCCTGAGCCGGTGACCTCGCCGACCGTGTGCGTATCGGAGAATCTGGCCATCACCGCCGACGGGCGGCTGAGGCTGGCTCCCTGGTCGGTGCCGCAACTGGTCCTCGACGTCGTGGCGCACAGCTCAGCCGACACGACCAAGCTCACCGCCCACGAAACGCTGCCCGGCGTGCTGCTGATCGACAAGCTGGTCCAGTGGAAGAACTCAGCGCCGATCCCGCGCCAGGTCCGCGTCGAGGTCACCCGGCGCTGGCGGCGGTGGGTCACCAGCAACCCGAACGCCGTGCAGTTCCGCGATCGGTGGTCGAGCGCCATCACGCCCGCCGGTCAGGCCGCGCCGATCATTCCCGAGGAGCCGATCACCAGCGGCATCCTGAACGGCCAGGTCGGCACGGCGGGCGACATCGGCACGAACTCAGTCGCCGAGCCGAACCCCGGCAAGTTCTGGCAGTGGTGGGGCACCGGGTCGAGCGAGGAGTGGCTGGGTCCGGTCGAGCCGGGCGAGACCCTGAGGGTCTGGTACCGCCAATATGTCTGGACGCCGCCACCTTTCAGCGACAACGCGAACAAGAACTCGCCCGGCCACGAAGCCGAAGCGGGCTGGGCGCGGCTGAGCTTGTGGGCGTTCCCCGACCAGGGACGGCTGGTGGTCGGATGAGCAGCCTAAAGCTCTGCACCGCCGAGTACATGATCAGCGACTCCAATGGCCTCGGCCCGCGTCGGACGTGGCTGCCTCGGGTGATCGCTGAGCAGTTCCTTGAGTCAACCAAGGACGGCGAAATCAAGCTCAGCCCTGACCCGGTGACGATGATCGACGGCGACCTGACCTGGTTCAACAATTCGCCCGATCCGCAGCGGGTCTGGGTGCTGGTTCACACCGCGCCGCGCTCGATCATCGCCCAGAACCCGACGACGGTCGTCATTCACGACGCCTGGACGCACCGCGTCGGGCGCGACCCGATGGCTGACTTCCCGAGCGTGGTTCAGAACACGTTCGGCGGTCGGCTCCAGATCGACCGGGCCAGCGTGGCGGCTGACGACATTCAGTTCGGGCGGTTCTTCCTCGACGGCGACGACTCCCAGACCTGGGTGGACCTCGGCGTCGTCCCGGCCAAGCAGAGCTTCCACTTCCGGTACCTGGCGGCGGTGCAGACCCCGAACACATGGATCGCGCCCGGCACGAACAGCGACGTCACGCCGCGCTGGGAGGCGTACGCCCGATGGACCCGGCTCACCGCCTGGGGAGCGCCCGTGGAGGTGGCAGCGTGACCGAGCCGTTCCCCTGCGTGGACACCGATCACTTCGAGGTCACCGCCGACGGCGCGATCCGGCCTCAGCCGTGGATGCAGTGGCGGCACGTCGGCGGCGTCGAGGTGCCCAGCAAGTCAGGCCAGTACGGCGTGACGCTCTCGACCGGCGGCGGGGCGGTGCCCGGCGGCGTGGACATCTTCGGCACCCTGGGCACCCTGTTCGGGTCGCTGTTCTCGTTCCTGCCTGGAATCTTCGGAGCGGCCAGCCTTTTCAACGTGGTCGAGCAGTCGGCCAGCGCGGCGGGCAACAAGAACGACCTGCTTCACGCGCTTCAGACGTCGTGGGTGAACGACTCCCCGGTGGACCAGTGGGTCTACGGCAAGCTCACCCGAGGCGGCTGCCGGGTGACGCTTCAGGCCCGCTCGCGAGGCGGGCTGCTGGTGACGTCGGGCTACAAGGTCGGCGCGCCGGGTGATGCCGGTCCCCTGGTCCCGGCGTCGATGGTCGGCGTCGGCGCGGACATGGCGCGCGGTGGGACGCTGGCGACCGGCACGACCTATGGCATGGAGGAGATTCGCCAGAACAGCGTGACCATCCCGCTCGCGCCCGAGCGCGCGGGCTGGGCCAAGGTCACGCCCGGCCAGTCGATCACCGCCCGCGCCGAGGTCAGGTTCATCAGCGAGTTCTGGGAGCCGAGCACCATCGACGGCGGCACCAGCGGCTCGGAGTCGAGCTACGAGACCGGCGGCGCTCGCCTCGACCTGTTCGCCGTGCCGGTACTCTGAGGGCTGATTCCCGACCTCGGAGGGTGACTTGTATGACCCGCCAGCCGCGTACGACGACTGCCAATCGGACGCCGACGACGCGCCGACACCGCCCGACCACCCGTACCGCGAAATCGAGGTCGAGGGCGTCGGCCTGATCCACGCGCGAAAGCCGCTGCCCAACGCGATCCCCGCGCTGGCCGGGGCGGCGAACAGCAAGTCCACCGGGCAGGGCCGGGTCGATCAGCTCGACATCTTCGTGCAGGCCCACCTCGCGCCGGGCGAGTTCGAGGGCCTGCTGGCGCGCATGATGGACCCCGACGTCGAGCTGCCCGAGGACACGATGCTGAGGGTCAGCCGGGCGATCGCCACGGCGGGGACGGCCAGGCCCTACAGCGCGGTCATTCAGCTCGCGCTGATGGCCGCTCACAACTGGCGGGCGCTGCGGGTCAAGTACGCGGGCAACGGAATCGGCTCGCTGATGGCGCTGCCGTCGATGCACGTCGTCCTCGACATGATCGAGCAACTGGGCAGCGAGGCGGCGGCGACCGACGCCAAGAACGCCACCGAGGCGCGGGCCAAGATCACCAGCTACTTCGACAAGCTCTACAAGCCCGACGCGACCATGATCAAGGTCGATGGAAAGCTGCCGCCGCCGCCTGGGTTCTCCGACGAGGAGGTCGAGGCGAGCTTCGATGCGTTCCTGAACGCCCGGTGATGACGGGCTGATGCCCGCCGCTCCGTTACCCTGACCATCATGGCCATCACCTCCGTATTCTTCGACACCGCCGCCCCGGCGGGGTCCAAGTTCGACGCCGAGGTCGCCGCCGAAATCGAGGAGCTGGCTCCCGGCCTCGCGCCGGGCGAGGTCGGCGAGGCTGAGCTGGCCGACGGCGCGGTGACGAACGACAAGCTGCACGCGGGCGCTGTGACCGCCGAGAAGATCGCCGAGGGCGGCGTGGACACCGCCAACTACGCGGCTGAATCGGTGGACACCAACGCCCTCGCGCCCGACTCAGTGACCGCCGAGAAGGCGGGCGTCGGGGTCTCGACCGCCTACGACGCCGCCGGTAACCCGGTGGAGGACAAGAAGGTCTACCTCACGACCGCCCAGTACAACCTGCTCAGCCCGCCCGATCCCAACACGACGTACTACATCAGCTAAATGCCGATCCGACACGGCGCGCTGCCGCAGCCCATCGCGATCCGCCGAGGCCGCACCGTCATCCGCGAGGTGCGGCGCGGCGGGACGCTGGTCTGGTCATCGAGCGCGGTGCGCGACTGTTTCGACTTCGAGGGCTGGCTTCAGGGCTGGATTGACGAGATGTGCGACGATCCGGCGCACCTGATCCCCGACGGTCTGGGCTACCTGTTCGACGGGCTGGACAACGCCGTCGGCTCGGTCGTGCAGTACACGAACGACGCTGTGAACCAGACCGGCGTGCTGGTGGCCAACACCACGAACAGCGCCGTTGACGCCTACTGCGGCATGTGGGGCGGCTCAGCGCCCGACGGGCTGCTGGGTCTGATCAACGGGCTGCCGCTGATCGGTGGCCCGGCGAAGCCGTTCCTCGACATTCTGGAGCAGTGGTTCGGCGGCACGCTGGAGGTCGATCAGCTCATCGGCAAGATTCCCGTCGTCGGCCAGCTCGCCCAGAACCTCGGCCTGATCCCCGACCAGCTCGGAAACCTGCTCGATCCGATCAACTACGTGATTGACGAGGCAGGCAACGTCGTCGGCGTCATCACTTGCGGCGCGTACAAGGACATCGGCGGCGTGTTCGAGCCGCTGTGCTTCGTCATCGGCCAGGTCGGCGGCGCGGCGCGAATGCTCATCCCCGACGGGCTGATGTCGCTCGATCTGACGACCAGCCGATTCCGGCACCCGACGGTGATGCTCGCCGACGACGGCTACCTGGAGGTCGAGATTGCCGAGGGCGGCGGGCCGGGCGTCATCACCCAGGTTTTCCGCCGGTACTCCAATGACGGCTCGGGCAACGCGGGCGTCGGCCTCGACCTGCGGGACCGGGCGGTCTCGATCGTCCGCCGGGTCGGTGGCGTCGATACCCTGGTGAAGCCCAACCTGGCCAGCTTCGGCGGCGGCGACAAGCTGCGCCTTGTCCAGACCGGCAACCTGCACGAACTGTTCAAGAACGGCGAGCCGGTCGGTTCGTGGAACGACGCGGGCGCGACGGCGGTCAAGTCAGCCGCCGCCCGCTCGATCGCGATGCTCATGCAGGGCGCTCAGCAGTTCGGAGGGAGCCGACTGTTCTCGCCCTCGCTGAGTTGCGTCGAGGCGGCGTAATCTCGCCGCCATGAACCCCACAAACGTCGAAGCATTCGAGTTTGCCCTGTGGTACGAGTGGACCGGCGACGATCCCAGCGACCCGTCGGCCACCTGGACAGGCACGCGCTACGTGCTCGGCGAGGGCCAGGCCGGTCTCGATCAAGCCCTGGCCGAGCTGGACAACATTCAGGGCTACATCGACGCGGGCTACGTGACCAACGTGCGCGCGGTGGCGGTGCGGTACGCCTCGATTCAGACCTGGACCGACTGGCAGACCGAGGGCGGCTCGCTGAGCAACTAGCTCAGGCGACGTCCCTGTAGCGCCGCTCGCGGGTCTCGCGCTGCCGCTCGCGGGTGATCCGCTCGGCGAAGGGTGGTTGTGAGGGCTGAGGCCCGAGCGACCGGGAGCGGGCATCTGAGGGCCGATCGAGGATCGGTCGCAGCACGCTCGCGACGATCATCGCCAGGCCGAACGCCCAGACCACCCAGGCGCGGCGGTAGTCGGAGTCCAGCCCGGCGACGAACACCAGGGCACCGGCCAGGAACAGGCGCACGTTCACGGCGTTACCGCCCGCCCCACCATCCGCGACCGGGGCGCTCGGCGTGCCAGGCGTCGATGGTCTCGGGCAGCCAGCCCTTGTGGACGCCCACCTCGACGTCGTGCGGCGGGAGCGCGATCCCGTTCAGGTTGCGGACGTTCTTGATCCCGATGCGGTGGGCCACCTCGGTTCGGCTGAGGTAATGGCGCACCTCAGTCTTGGTCGCGGTCATCACGCGCTCCTTTCGACTTTCCCGACAATGGTAAGGGTGATCGGGGCGTCCTCGGAAGCCTCGACGGCGGCGCGCCCGGCGACCAGGCGGTGCCATTCGTCACGCTCGGCCTCGGGCTTGCGCGTGTCCACCTCGTAGCTGAGGGCCAGCCCGCCGCGCTTGTCGGCCTCCTCGATCAGGAGGTCCACGTCGGCGGCGAACTTGTCGCTCAGGGCCTCGACCTTGGCGACGAACCCAGGCGGGGCGGGGTTCGACCCGGCCTCGATGCGCTGGTAGTCGCGCCGGTCGAAGTCGAGGCGGCGGGCGATGTCGCGCTGGCTGAGGCCCATGTAGAGCCGGTGAGCGCGAATCAGCTCGCCCTGGCCTCGATCGCCGTGGAGCTGGGTCGCCTTGGTGACGGTCATCTGCTTTCCTTCCGTGGTTGATCCCCGGCCCTGGGAGGGCCGGGGATCGTGGTCGTGGGTCGAGCGGTGAGCGGCGGTGCTCACCACCCGTTCTTCTGGGCACAGACCGGGCCGATCCCGCGTGCCCGGCTGTCGTCGTTCGTGAGGGTCCGCCCGCACACGCCGCACTCGCCGATTTCGTGGCCGTAGCGGGCGCTCGCCGCCTCGGCACCGGCCTCGGCGATCTTGGCCATGATCGCCTTGCTGGCGGCGAAGCTCATGCGCTGCTCGCCGTCGCTGATCATCAGCTTGACGAACACGTACCCGGCCCAGCGGCCTTCGGTCGGGCGATCGACCTTGTAGAACGCGAGTTCGTTGGTCGCGCCGTCCTCGGTCTCGATGGCGTAGCGCCCGGCGGGCACGACGTCGATCGAGGGGAACGCCGCGCCGCGATCGCTGGCGACCGCCGCCTTCGCGCTGGCGACGTTGGCCTCCTCGACGGCGCTGCGGGTGTTCTTGAACTCCAGCCCGCCCAGCAGGTCGATCAGCTTCGACGCGCCCGCCTTGGTCAGCGGCTTCGAGTCGGCGGGGTCGCGCTCATCGTTGACCGCCGCGTCGAACCCGTACGACATGAGCTGGTGGAACGTCGCGTGCAGGTCATCGCGGTCATCGAGGGCGATGTCCAGGTTGCCGATGATCTTCTCAGCCGACGGGCCGTGCTCGGTGATTTCGGCGGCGATACGCAGCGTGACCGCGATCGTGGCGATGCGGCGCACCCAGCTATCGGCGAGGCCCGCGTTCTGCCAGTTGCGGTCGGTGACCATCGGCAGCAGCGCGTTGCGGAGCTGGCGGTCGGTGGCGAGCACCTGAAGGCTGGCCGGGGCGCTGGAGCTGGAGGCGAAGGGTGATCCCATTGTCGTGTCCTATCGTGTGGGGCGGGCCATTCCCGCCGACCCCGTAAGACTAGCCTGTCGATGTCGGGTTAGTCAACCCGTTTCACCGGGCCGGTCTACGCTGGGCGTCGTGTCGTTCGTCTGGAAGGCTGACCGCCCGCTGCTCTCCGAGGAGGAGATAGCCCGCATCGTTCACCAGGTCAGCCTCGAACGCGACCTGGACGAGCTGGCCAGCGTGCTCGCGCTGATGTGCATTCGCCAGGAGAGCGCGTTCTGGTGCCCCTGGAATCGCAAAGACCCGTCGAGCGAGAAGTACCCTCACGACTCCGAGAGCGACGACGGTCGCTCGGTGGCCTACTACCAGCAGCAGAACGGTCGAGCGGGCGAGGTGTTGCCGCCCGGCGACCGGGACAACTGGTGGGGACCGATGTCGTGTCGGATGGACCTGCGGTGCTCGACCAACACGTTCCTCGAACGGCTCAGCGACGACTACCGAGGCGTGACCAACGGCGTTCAGGCCGGGCGGTTCGTCCAGCGGGTCCAAGGCTCGGCGTACCCCGACGCCTACGCCAAGCACTGGGACTACTGCTGGGCGCTGCTCCATCGCGCGCTCGACGGCGGCGTGCAGAACCCGCCGGTCGTCGTCACCCCGAAGCCCGCCGACCCGCGTCCCGCCCCGGCGATCAAGCCGAACCCGGCCTGGCGCGGCGATCCGATCTGGCTGCCTGAGGTGTTGCGCGCGTTCGGCGTCGAGGTGTACGAGGTCGAGGGCGCTCGCGAGCGCGGCCACGGCGATTTCGCGGCCATCCCCTGGGTGCTGTGGCACCACACGGGCAACGTGAACGAGACCGACGACGGGATCGCCCACCACCCGAGCCTCGGCCTGGCGGCGAACATGCTGATCCATCCCGACGGTCGGGTGGCGATCACCGGGTTCGGCATCGCCTGGCACGGCGGCGTCGGCATCTACCCCGGCATCCCCGAGGACTCGATTAACCAGCTCTCCATCGGCATCGAGTGCGCGCACAGCGGCGCTCACGGCGACCCGTGGCCCGCCCGCCAGATGGAAGCGATGATCCGCGTCGGCGCGGCGATCGCGTGGTTCACCGGCCAGGACGCGCGCCGGTACCAGATCGCGCACAAGGAGTGGGCCGGGGCGGACAACCCGCTCGGCATCAATAAGCAGGGCAAGCCCGACCCTATCGACATCGACATGCGATGGTTCCGTGACCAGATCGCCCAGCGGGCGGCAGCGGGACCGACTGGCGACACAACCACAGGAGAGGATGACTGGCTGATGGCCGTAGACACCGATCGCCTGAACAAGGCGGTGGACAAGATTCTCGGCGGCGGCTCGATGCCGAACGCCTGGGCCTCGCGCTCGATCTTCGCCCGCGACGGGGCGGGCGTCGATGACACCGTGGGGATGCTGCTGCACACCGACGGCAACGGCCACACCGAGAAGGTCATCCTCGGCGCGCTGATCGGATACCCCGAGTACGTCGCCGACGTGCGCCGGGTCGCCGCCGACGGGCCAGCGCCGGGCAGCTACGCCGCCGAGAACTACTTCGAGGCGGCTCAGGAGTTCGCCCAGAAGCTCGAACCGCTGTGCGGCAAGCTCGCCGACCTGCTGACGTCATTTGACGCGCCAGCGGCGAAGCCAGCGGCCAAGAAAGCGCCCGCCAAGAAGGCGGCGCGCTGATGGCTCACGACGACCAGGGGAAGTGGATCGGCTACGGCGAGGGCGATCGCGGCCCTGAGGTGACCAAGATCGAGCGCCGCCTGGCGCTGGCCTACCCCAAGAACAGCCACGCCGCCGAGTACGGCGTCCAGGTGGACGACTATTTCGACCAGGCGACCGAGCTGGCGCTGCGGGAGCTGACCATGTTTATGAACGCCGACCCGCGCGAGCGCGAGCGGCTGATGAAGCTCAAGGTCAAGCTCCCGATGCGAACCGACGGCGTGGCCGACCTCAACGTGCGGACGGCGATCGGCGCGTACGTGCCGCCGCCGCCGGTCGCGCCGCGCCAGAAGTACCCGTGCCAGGGTGTCTGGGCGGACAGCCGCGCGTTCCTCAACCCGCCCGACGCTCACTCGTTCGAGAAGGCGACCAACGATTTCGCGAACGAGGGCTTCCGGCTCTACGAGGGCATGGTCGGTCGGCCTATCTGGGTGCTCGGGTACTCGATGGGCGGCACCAGCGTCCAGAAGTTCCTGACGCGCCTGAGGCCCGAATGGCGTCAGCACGTCGTCGGGGTCTCGACGTTCGGCGACCCGTGTATGCCCGCCGAGGGATCGCTGAACGGCGACACGACCGGCGAGGGCATCAGCCGCACCCCGCAGCCGACCTGGGTCCGCGACCGCTACTGGTCGTACGCCATCCCCGGCGACTGGTACCCGCAGGCCCGAGGGCTGCTGTTTCTGCTCTACAAGATTCTGACCAAGGCCGAGCTGACGCTGGACTTCGCGAGCTATCTGTTCACTCAGTTCCCCTCGGACGCGATGCAGGAGCTGATGGGCCAGAAGCCGACCAGCTCATCGAACCCGCTCGACCAAGCTCTGAACGGCGTGCTCGCGCCGCTGGCGGGGATGATGACCAGCGGCCCGCTCGGCGTGATTGGCTCGCTGCTGACCCCGTTCGGCCTGATGGCTCAGCTCCCGAACCTGGTCTATCTGCTGTTCGACGCCATCAAGTTCATCGCGACCAACGCCCACGGTCAGTACGCCGACCCGGCTCAGGCCAACTGGGACGGCATGGTCGCCGTCGATCACGCCGCCCAGATGATCCGCGAGCACGCGCCCGGCGGCGCGACGTGTTTCCTGTTCCCCGGCACCTGGTCGAACTGGGACCAGCTTTTCCAGTTCGACACCTGGGTCAGGGTCAGCGGCGACACGCTGTAGCCCGTCCAGAGCGTATCGCCTTGTCCACCTGATGGTCTGGCGTCTAACCTGATCGACAGACCGACGTGGTTGTGGGTCCAGCGAGCGAACCCCGGCCTCCCATCAGGGAGACCGGGGTTCGTCGTTTCACCCGAGGCCGGGCTTACTTGGCGGCGGCAGCCTTGTTCCGCCACTCCTGGTAGATCGCCTTGTCCTCATCGGACCCGGCGACCAGGATGTACGGCGCGGACTGGCCGGGCTTCTTGTTGCCCTTGACCAGCCGACCGAGCAGCCAGGCGGTGCCGTTGTCGAGCGCCTTCTTGAACTCGCGAACGAGCGCCTGCTGGAAGGCGAGAACGTCGTCCAGACGCTCGCCGACCTCGAACGGCTCGAACGGCTCGACGTCGCCGTCCTTGTTGATGATGGCGAACTGGCCATCATCGAGGGCGACGGCGGTCTGGCTGTTCGGCTGACCCGGCTCGGGCACCGTGAGCGGGATGATGTCCACCCGCACGAACTCGCTCTCGGGCTTGTCCGAGTTGTTCGTGGAGGTCTTCATCGACCCGTGCTCGGTCGGGTGGACGAGGATGAGCTGGCCCAAGAAGTACTGCATCTTGTGGCCGCTGATCCCCGACGGATCGGCAGCGGCGAACGGGTCGCCCTTGCTGATCGGCTTGTCCTCGCCGAGGTTCGTCGCGTCGGGCAGATCGTCCTTGGCGGGCGCAGCCTTGGCGGCGGGAGCGGTGGCGGCAGCGCCACCCTTGTTGAACGGTGAACCGGCCATGATGGCGGTCTCCTTCTGTCGTGCGCGTGCGGGTTTGCGTGCGCGGATGGGTGATCGGGCGTGATGCCGCGCGACCGAGGTCGCCGCCAGCCCGAGGGACGGGTTACAGCAAGCTCGCGATGTTGGCCGCGAACTCCCCCAGGGCGTCGTCCCAGACGTCCTGGTAGGTCTCGAACACCGCCTGGCCCTCAGCGGGCGAGGTGATGGCGCTCAGCGCGTTTCGCGCCTCGCAGTACCGGATGGCCTCAGGCGAGGGGACCGGGATGGCGTGCTTGGGCACCTCGACCTTGGCCTCCTTGCGGCGGCGGCGCGTGTCGAGGCTGGCGACCATCGTTTCGGCTCCCCAGTAGCGGTCGATGGTGATGGCGGCGGCGTTCTCGGGCCGGTCGCTGGGGATGTGCAGCAGCACCGCGAAGTCGTCGCGAATCTCGGGCATCGGCTCCCAGGAGCGACCGTCGTCGCTGAGCACCTTGGTCGCCCAGCCGTACACGCCGCCGACCTGCACGCCGTAGCTCAGCCAGGAGTACTTCAAATCCTTGTTCGTCTTGACGTCGAGCAGCACCAGCTCGCCGGTCGTGAGCAGCCGACCAATGCCGTCGATCTTCCCGGCCACGGTCTCCTCGCCCTGGTCGTTCAGGATCGTGCGCTCGGTGTACTCGGGCAACACGACGATGCCCCGGTGAGCGAGCACCTTCAGCCCGTAGGTGACGTGAGGCAACACGATGTCGGGCACCTGGCTCAGCAGCGCCGTCCCGGCGTTCACAGCGCCCAGCCAGGCGTGCGCGCACTCGCCCAGCTCGCGGGCCTCAGCGCCGCCCATGATGTTGTCGATGACGTCGAGCACCGTGTCGATGGCGGTCACCTTCGACCCGTTCATCGCATCGACCAGGTTGCCCAGGCAGTCGGCGGCGGTGGTCTCGCCCGTGTCGTCAGACCAGACCACGGTCGCCGGGTCCATCGTGGCGAGCTGGAAGATTCGCACGGCGGTCTCGCGGCGCTTCCAGCGGCTCAGCCCGTAGGTGTCGTCCAGGGTGTCGGCGATCGTCGTCGCCCTGGGAAAGCCCGTCGGTCGGCCCGTCGTCGGCGAGGGGAGCTGGTACCAGCCCCAGCCGTTGAACTTGCTCACCGGGCGCGGCGGCTCGGGCGGCAGCGGGTAGCGCATCCATTGGGTGAAGCGCGGTGGGCTGTACTCCTCGAAGTCGTCGGTCAGCGCGGTCATGGTGGTCTCCTCGGTGGTTGTCGGTGCTTGGTCGGTCTCGATGACGGGCGGCGCGCCCGGCTCGAAGTAGCTCGGATGGGCGTACTCGGCGATGGCGCTCCAGCCGTCCTGAGCGCCGCTGCCCGAGCGCCGCCATACGGTGCCGTCGGGCTGGCGGCGGGCCGGGTACTGCTCGGCGACGGTGCTCATCGGCCCGCCATCAGGTCGCCGTAGTCGAACCGATCGCCCAGGGCGTCGGTGATCGTCACCGGGTCACCCTCCAGTTCCAGGCAGCGGTTGTCGAAGATCACCGCGTACTTCGGGACGGTCAGGTTGCCGCCGACCCAGCCGACCCCGGCGGTCGTGAGCCGCCACCAGCCGGTGCGCGTCGAGCCGTCGGGCCTCACCTCAGCATCGCGCTCGATGAGTCCCCAGTGGCGCGTCAGAACCTCGTCCTGGCCCGCCGAGCGGATCGACGGCAGATGCACCCAGCCCTGGCGATGGCCGGTCCACATCTCCACCAGCACGCGCGCCATCGAGGCGGTGATCTTGCGCCGGTAGACCTTGACGTTCTGAGTGCAGCACGGGCACTCGGCTCCCTCGTCGTACATGCGGGCTTCGAGCCAGTCGCGGCCCTCGCCGATGGTGGCCTCCAGGCCGGGCGTGTCAGTCATGGACCACGACCGCCCTGAAGATGCCGTTGTTACCGGGGTTCTCGGCCAGGCCCTTCTCGACCAGGCGGTGCAGCCGCGAGCTGGCGGTGCTGGCCTTCAGGTCGGCCTGGCGGGCGTAGGCCCGATAGTGGATGCCGCCCTCGGCCCGGTAGCGGTCGAACAGGAAGCAGTAGGCGTCGAACAGCCGCTCGCCAAGCTCATCGACCCCGGCGGGGCACTTGATTCCCGGCGGCTGGCTGTGCGCCTCGCTGGCGATGGCGTGCGGGGCAGGGTGGTTAGACCCGAACGGGCCTCCCGTCGGCTCAGCGGGGCGCTCAGCGGCTTTCTTCGGCGGCTCGACGGGCGCGGGCGGCGTCGGCTCGGGGTCGGGCACGGCGATCAGGCGCGGCGGCACGTCGGGCGTCATGGCCTCGGCGGCGTCGGCCTCGGTCACGGGGAACTGAATCGGCGGTGACAGGCCCGCCAGCGCCAGTAGCGCGCGGCGGTCGTCATCGTCCTCGGCGATGAGTAGCTTCACGGTCGGTCCTTCGTGGTTGTGGTTGTGGTCGAGCGCCGGGGCATCAGTTCTCGATGCCCCGGTCCAGCACCTTCGCGGCGAACTTGATCGAGATTTCGTCGCTCAGGCGGGCCTTGGTCATGTTGTCGAAGTCAACGATCTTCAGCGTGCGGGCGAGGGCGCGCTGCTTGTCGCTGGGCGGCTGGTTGCGCCGCCAGCTCGCCGTGCGCGCCGGGAGCCGCTGATCGCTCTCGACAATCCACACCTCGGCGGCTTCGAGCGCCGAGGGCAGGTCGGTGTAGTCGGGACCGTCGTGGCTGACGTACCGGCCCGAGGCGGTGACCCAGCCGCCCTTGCCGGTGCGGGAGTTGATCTGGCCGACGCACCAGCGGGTGGACTCGATGGTCTCGCCGGTCGGGCCGGGCCGACCGGGGCGGTAGCCGTCCTCGGGCCAGACGAACACGATTTCGTTGTTCTCCATCAGGTTGATGAACGGCACGCCCTTCGGGGTCTCCAGCCAGAGGGTGTCATCGTTGGCGAGCAGGTCGATGGTCACCATGTCCACCGGACCCATGCGAACCGGCTTCGGGGCAATCTCGACGTCATCGGCGTAGGTGTCGTCGGCCAGCTCGATCAGCTCGCCGGTCTCATCGACCTCCTTGGCGTCCACGCCTGGGATGAGCTGGGTCAGGTTGACCAGCTTCATCTGCCGCGCCGACCCGGCCAGGTCGAGCACCAGCGCGTCGGCCTTGCCGTCGAACAGGCGCAGCGAGCGACCGATCATCTGCGAGTACAGGTTGCGCGAGCGGGTCGGGCGGGCCAGCACCACCGCATCGCACATCGGAAAGTCAGCGCCCTCGGTGAGCACCTGGACGGTCACCAGCGCCCGCGCCGCGCCCGAGCGGAAGTCGTCGTAGATCGGCTGGCGGTCGGCGTAGCTGATGCCGCCGGTCACCGCGACCGCCGGGTAGTCGGCGTCGGTGAGCGCGTCGGCGATGTGGTGGGCGGCGTCAACGCTGGCGGCGAAGATGATCGGGCGGCGGTCGGCGGCGTGCAGCTTGATCGCGTCCACCACGTAGTCGGTTGCGGCCTCCATGACCTCGGCCAGCTCTCCCTGGTGGAAGTCGCCCGCCACGTTGCGGACGTCATCGAGCTTGTCGAGGCCCTTGATGCGGACGGTCAGCCCGTGAGGCTTGACCAGGAAGCCCTTTCGGATCGCCCAGGCGATGTCCTTCTCGTAGGCGATGCTTTCGATGACGTCGCCGAGGCCGATCACGCCGCGCTGGTCGCGGTACATCGTGGCGGTGAACCCGGCCATCAGCGCGTGGTCGTAGCCGCCCAGCTCCGAGAACGTCGTGTGGAAGCCCTCGGCTCCCGCGTGGTGAACCTCGTCCCAGTAGATGCGGGTGCGCTTCCCGAGGGCCTGGCGGCGGTGGGCGGTGGCGAGGGTCTGCAACGTCGCGAACACGATCGGGCAGTGGTGGTCGTCCTCCTCGGCGCGGACGATGCCGATGTCGGTCAGCGGGATCGTGGGATCGACCGCCAGCAGGTCGCGCTTCATCTGGTCGAGCAGCTCGCCGCGATGGGCCAGCGCCACGACCGGCTCGCCAGCGCGGTAGTCGCGGCGGATGCGCTCGCCGATGACGGTCGATTTGCCCGAGCCGGTCGGGAGGACGACGCCTGTGCGGCGCTTCCCGGCGGTCCACTCGCGCTCGATGGCGTCGGCGGCGGCGGTCTGGTAGTCGCGGAGCTGGCGGGGTGCTTGGGTGGCGGTCATGTCGGCTTTCGGGTCGGGTGGCGGGAGGCGTGTGCGGGTGCGTGTGGTGTGCCAGTCGCTCGGGGTCGCCGGGCGACCGGCCCACCTACACTAACCCATAAATGTCGGGCTTGTCTAGTCGGAATCGGTGACCTCGGCGGCAGCCGCCGCGCGGGCCTGATCAGCCGTCGCCAGGTCGGGGATGTACCGCGAGCCTGAGGGCGTGCCGGTCAAGGTCTGAATGAGCTGGTACCGCAGGCCCTTGTCCACAGCCTCGCCGATGCGCTGCTTCCAGTAGGCCGAGGTGTCCGACCGAGAGCGGGCGTAGGCGTCGGGGTGGATCGCCTGAACCAGCTCGGTACGGGTCGCGCCCTGCATCGACAGACCATCGACGTGCTCGCGGATGCGGATGGCGGTCTCCACGACCGGCTCGGGCAGCGCGCGAGCCAGCACGACCTCGCCCTGCATCGGGTCGATCGTGCCCGAGGGCGAGGTGATCAGCGGCGCTCGCGTGTCACCGGGGAGGTCGAAGTTCATCATCAGCAGCGGGATCGCGTCCTCCAGTTGCTCGGCGTTCTTCTGCTTCGACGTCCAGACCTCGATCGGCTTGCCCGGCAGCCGCCCGTTGTCGTCGGCGATCTGCTGGGTATCCCAGGTCGCCGCGCGGACCAGAAGCTCGCTGTCGAGAGCGCCGTTCAGCGCGCTCGACCCACGGGCCACGCCCTGGTCGTGCTTGGCGGTGTGATGCACCACGGCGACCCCGGCGTTCGTCAGCTCCTTGAGCTTGTCGAACCGGCGAACCGCCCGCCCGACGTCGGTCGCTGAGTTCTCCTCCAGCCCAGCCGACATGCGGGCGAAGGTGTCGAAGATGACCAGCCCGACGCCCTGGCGGGCGATGTAGGCGGCGATGTCGCCCCAGGCTTCGTTCTGGGCGTTGACCAGGATGATCCCGTTGCCGAGCAACAGGTTCTCGTCCAGCTCGACGTCGTGCGCCGCCTCCCAGGCCCGAATGCGCTGAACCGCGCCGGAAAGGCCCTCGCCGGGGAGGTACAGCACCCGTGTCTTGAGTGTCTGGCGACCCTGCCAACGCTTCCCGGTCGCGATGTGGCACGCCATGTCGAGCGCCACCGATGACTTGCCGATCCCCGGCGGGCCGATGATCGCGCTCAGCCCGCCGTGTTCGATCAGGCCCTCGATGATGAACTCCGGTGGCGGCATGTCGCGCCAGTGGGAGAACGGCGCGATGCGGGGAACGCCGTTGTGCTTGGAGTCGAACACGTCGGGGTCGCCGTCCTCGACGTCATCGCGGTACGGGCTGGCGGTCTCGGCCTTGCCGAAGTCAGCCGGTAGGTCGCTGAGGTCGGCGGCGTACTCGGTCGGCTCGGGCTGGCCCTGAGGTTCGCTCTCCGAACCCGGCAACGGGTCGCCCGTGCGAGGGTCGGTGTCGGTGCCGTCGGCGCGGTGCCCGCCGGTCTCGGCGGCGTCGTCCTCGTCGCGGGCGTGCCACAGAACGCCGTCGTCGTCGCTGACGAACAAGCCCTCGGCGGACTGGCACGCGGCGCAGAAGTCAGCGGCCACACCGCCCTCAGCCTCGAACGCCGCCTCGGCCTCGGCCATCTCCTGCTCGGGGTCGGGCTGGCCCGGCCCGTTGCCGTAGTCGGGCAGCTCGAAGTCGCCGTTGCCGCTCTTGTCGAGGTCGGCGTCCACGCCCTTGGGATCAAGGCCCGGCTCCACGCTCAGGTCGGGCGTGACGCCCATTTCGTCCATCGCCCGCCCGACGTTGCCGCCGAAGTTGATCAGCGCGACCGCCTGGAGCTTGGAGAACGTCGGCGACCAGCCCGGCTCGTCCATGTGGTCGGTGAACGGCGGCGCGTCGTGGTCGGTCCACAGGTGAAGCGGCGCATTGACCTCGGTGTAGCGACCGGCGGTGCAGCCCGTGTCGTGAGCGGTGGCCGACTTCGGGCTGGCGTGGTTGCCCGGCGCTGTCCAGACCGCGCACCCGCAGTTGTCGGCGCGCGGCGCGGGCACCCAGCCCATCGGCTGAAGGATCGACTCCCACGACACGCCCTCGGCCCAGGCATCGACCGCGCTGGCAAGGTCGCCGTCCTCGCGGTCGCGCTGGCCCGCCTCGGCGCGCTGAACCCGGCGCTCCCCGGCCTCCATGATGGCGCGGGCCAGCCAGTCGGGCAGCTCGTAGACGTGGCCGAGCTGTTCGTACTTGCCCTCGGGCCGGGTCGAGGGCGGGATCAGCACATAGCGCCGGTCCCAGAGCACGGCGAACCCGTTGTCGCCGCCCCAGGTCATCGCGCCCAGGTGACGCGGCAACACCGGCAGCAGCTCATCGGGCACGGTGAACCAGAAGTGACCGCCGTCGGCGTGAGACCAGGTGGACGGGTCGGCGGGGTCGGCGTCCGGTCCCATGTGGCCGGGCGTGAGCACCGTCGGCGGAATGAACTGGTCGCCCACCTCGGCCACCTCGAACCAGCGGGCCATCTGCCCTTTCGTGTCGCAGTCGATCACGACCACGCCCGAGCCGCCGACCTCGACGGCGAGGTTCACAGCGGCGGGCATCGTCATCGCGATTTCGCCAGCGTCGAGGCGCTTCTTCGAGTAGGTGACCTCCTGGCCTCCCTCGACCTCGGCCCAGGTCGAGAACAGCTCGATGTACCGCTTCAGGTAGCGGTCGAGGGTGGCCTTGTCCGACGTCGCCAGCGCCAGCCCGGCGGGACTCTTGACCGTGGCCCAGTCCCGGCGACCGGCAGCCTGAGCCGCCTCGCGCGCGGCCTTGTCGTCGGCGTTGCGCTTGGCCGGGGTCCGCAGGTCAGCGGGCACCTTGGAGTCGGGGTAGATGAACAGCAGACTCAGCCCGAGGTCGGCGGCTGAGCGGACGAACGCCCGTACGGCGTCGTGGTCGCGGTTGTCGATGCCCGAGCCGAGGACGGCTTCGAGCGGGGCACTTCCGAGCATGGGTGTAGTCCTTCGTGGTCGTGGTCGAGCGGGTCAGTTGTCGAGGTCGGCGCGGCGCTTGACGATGCCGCCGCCGAGGGAGCTGTAGCCCACCTTGTCCACCCAGCTATCGGCGTGGTCGAGGTGGTGAATCAGCCGGGCGGTTTTCACCAGGTCGAGGCACAGGGCGACCTGCTCGGCGCTGACCGGGTGGCCGAACACGACCGCCCACAGCGCGCCGGTCTCGGTGAAGTTGTCGAGCGCATCGCCATAGTCGGCGTTGCGGTCGCCGTTCACCAGGTCAGCGGCCTCCTCGCAGATGGCGCGGGCGTGCTCGCCGGTCGAGGTCGGCGCGACCTGGCGCGCCCGGTCGAGCAGCGAGGTCACTTCGTCGGGACTGGCCGCTGGCGGGATGGGCGGTGGGTCGGCGTAGAGCTGAGGGCCTGGGCCGGTCCAGCCCTCGGCGGCGCGCAGGGCCGATTCGAGCGGGCCTGGCTCGCCGTCGCCGACCTCGGCGGTGACCTGGTGGCGACCCTCGCCCCAGTTCTCGGGCAGGCCAGCGGCCAGGCCGACCGGATCGCGGAGCGCCCTGGGAGCGTTGACGTGGGCAATCTCGTCGGTGGTCAGCGCGACCCGCGAGCCGTCGTCAGCCGGGCACCCGCCGACGTGACCGCCGACCCCGCGACAGGTGTCGCACGTCGCGGCGGGCGCGTGTTCGGGGCAGGCCGGGTCGAGCGTGGCCAGGTCGGGGCAAGAGCAGTCGCCGGGCATATCGAACCCATCGGTGCCGAAGCCCTTGACCGGGGGAAAGCCCTGGCCTCGGCCCGCGCCCTGGGAGTCGGCGGCGCGCTTGACCGCCTCGACATCGCGGGCGATGTCGTCCTGTCGTGACATGGTGGACCTTTCGTGGTTGTGGTTGTGAGCGAGGGTCAGACCGGCCAGCCTAAACCCTTGGGCGGCAACGGATTAGCTGCCGCTACATCTTGTGGTGCATCGTCGTGTCGGGCACTAGA
>Ga0079222_10000004_pt1 | contig 50989 bp, 74 predicted proteins | sample GAPlitter_FD_75070 | JGI IMG/M metagenome (GOLD analysis project Ga0079222, IMG submission 75070) | Agricultural soil microbial communities from Georgia to study Nitrogen management - GA Plitter | ecosystem: Environmental > Terrestrial > Soil > Agricultural land | place: USA: Georgia...
GCAGATCGGGGTATTCCTCGAAGACCTCCTTGGCCTGAGGGAACGCCTCGACAGTATCGGCCAGCGACGCGTCGAACCGGCTGTCACCGCCCGACCGCTCGACGATGACCTCCTTGACCTGCTCCGCCTTGAACTTGGGGATCTCGTACACGCGGGCAACGTCGTCGATCGAGTTCTTGCCCCGATACCGAGTGTATGTTCCGATGTTGCCGACCCGGTCGATCCCGTACCGCTTGATCATGTGCTGGCGAACGTAATCTCGGTTCTCGTCATCGAAGTCGAGGTCGACGTCCGGCAGGTCGTGGCGGTTGGGGTCGATGAATCGCTCGAACATCATCTGCGGATACAGCATCGGGTCGATCTCGGTGATGCGCAGGAGGTAGCACACCAGCGACGCGGCGGCTGAGCCTCGCGCCGGTCCGACCGGAATGCCGGCATCCTTGGTGTGGCGAACGGCGTCCGACAGCATCAGGAAGTAGTCGACGAAGTCCTTGCTGACGATCAGGTCGAGCTCGTACTCGGCACGCGCCTTGTAGTTGAGCTGCCTGTCACGCGGGAACTTGTTGAAGCCTCGATACTTCCATCCGTCGTTCATCCACTTGCGGATCATGTCGACCGATGACATGCCCTCCTTGAATCCAGCCTCGCCCTCGATCGGATAGCGGACCCGGTCCATCTTGGGCAGCAGGACCTGGCAGCGCTCTGCGATCTCGGCTGTGGATGCGATGGCCTCCTCGGCTCCGCGCTTCGAGAGCCCGGTCCCGCGCAGCCGCTCGTACACCATCTGGTCCGACGTCGGGAACGTCAGCCGGATGTCGTATTCCCACCCCGCCTCGGCGGCGGCCACGGTACCGATGTTGCGACCAGCCGCATGCAGAATCTTCTGCATCTCATTGTCTTCGGGGAATGGATAATGGCAGTCAGATGTTGCAGCAAGCTTGATTCCGTACTTCTTACCCATCTGTTCATACCACTGGTTCAACTGGCCAGAGCGAGACAGTTCGGGGAACTGCTGCGTCTCCAGGTAGTACCGGTCTCCGAACAGCTTCTGGAAGCTACGCAGCGTCTTGATGGCTGCGCGCTCGTCTCCCTTGCGGATCCACTTCCCGCCGAGGAGGTTGTTGGCGAGCATGCTGTCCGCACACCCCGACAGGCAGATGAGCCCCTCGTGGTGGTCCTTGAGCATCTCGCCGGTCACAGTCGGCCAGCGGTAGAACCCCTCGGCCCAGGACCGCGTCACGATCTGGTTCAGGTTGTGCAGCCCGGTCTCGTCCATCGCGAGCAGCGTGAGGTGTGCCTTCTGCGACATGCCGACGCGGACGGCACCCTTCTTGTCCACCCACTCCATCTCGCGCATGTTCGACGGAGCGGTATACGCCTCCAGGCCGAACAGCGGACGCACGCCGTACTTCTGGCAGGACAGCATGTGCTTGACGTGAGACGAGATGTTGCCGTGCTCGGTCAGGGCCAGAGCCGTCATGCCAAGTTCGGCCGCCCGCTTGGCGTGCGTGTCGGGCGATCCGTATCCGTCCATGTACGAATACGTTGTGTGGTGGTGCAGCGACACATACTTCATTTGCAGTTGATCCTCACCCACGGGGAAGGCTCCAGCACAGCGCCGATCCGATTGCCTTCAGCGACCTGTTCCTGAAGCCATCCGAGGTACTTGTCCAGGTCATTTCGCGACACCTGGCATATGCGACTGGCTGCCTCGCACAGCGCCACGTGACGCCCCCGAATATACCGGTCCTTGTTGCCGGCATCCATCTCGCGTTTCGCGCTCAGGACCTCGGACAGCAACCATGTGATCGTCGCTCTGCTGGGGGCTCCCGACATGTTGTTCCTTTCATGCAGAGGGCCAGCCGCCCACCGGAGGGGTGGCAGGCGGCTGGCCCGGTCTCGCGGGTGTTACTGGTTGTTGGCCCAGTCGGCCAGCGTGCGGAGCCCGGCCTCCTGCTCCTTGCTCATGACGTGGTGGTCCTTCTGCGCCCGCTCGATGAGCGCGGTCGGAACCAGCGAGAGCGGCTCGCGGTCGGCACCGGGGTACGCCTCGTGGTAGTACCGCGTCTTGCCGTCCACCTGCTCGGTGATGATGCGGGGCTTGTGGTTGACGAGCTCCACGCCGTAGGGGTAGTAGTTCTGCTCGAAGTCGGCCTGAGCGAACTCCTCGGAGGCGAAGTCCGCCCCGTCGGCCCGGAAGCCGTACGCGCCCGTCTCAGCCATCGCCCGGACCGTCGCCTCACCCGGCGACCCGTCCGCCTCCCGCGCTCGCCTACGGGCCTCCCGCGCCCCGTCACGGAGCTCGTCGACGACGACGTGAACCCGCTCGGACCGGACGGCGTGGCCGATGGCGGCGGCGTGCTCCGCCTGCTCGCCGTGGATCATGTGCGTGGCGCGCTCTCGCACCAGCTCTCGGAACGGCGGCTTGAGCACGCCGGACATCTTGAGCGCGGTCTCGGGGTCGCCACCCACCATGCGGAAGAAGGCGTCCACGGCGGCGTCGTCCTCGGTGTAGACGTACGCCTGCTCCGCCTCGCGCTCCAGGCCGAACATGTGCAGCGTGAGGAAGAGGTGGCTGATCAGGTCCTTGATGATCTCGTCGGTGTCCTCGAAGTCCAGCTGCTCGCCGTCCCACATGGCCCGCTTGAGCTTGATCATCTTGCGGTGGATGTCGGAGTACTGTCCGCGCACACCGAGCTCGTACGCCGAGCCGGAGCCGTAGTCCCGGTTCTTCCGGGCGAAGAGCTCCAGCCACTCGGGCATGATCCGCTTGGCGATGACGTTCAGCTCGGGGCTGTCGTCCGCCTCGACCTCGACGTTGACGCCGTTGCCCTCGGGGTTGTCAGCGATCCGCATAGATCCCAGTCCTGTTCTTGTGCATGTCGATCAGCTCCAGGATCGTCTCCTGTGCTGCCTTCAAGGTCCAGACGAACATCTGGTCCTGGTCGGGCACGTAGCCCTGGTTGGCCTCGTTGCGCCTCATGATGCTTGGCACTCCGAGGTTGTTGGCGACCCCCAGCTGGCTGAGGTCGTCGTCGAGGGCGCACACCACACGGTCGCGCCCGACCGACTTGACGAGATCCCTGTACTTGTGCTCGCCGTACAGGATGTGGTCGACCTTGATCCCGTTCCGGCGGAGCCAGTGCTGGGTGTCGAGGTCGATGGTGCTCATGGCGAGGTACGGCCGTGTCGTACAGGCGGCGACGCCCACACCCGCGCCACGGATCGCGCGGACCATGTCGTCTGCTCCCTCGAACATCGGGATGGAGCGCTTCATGCCGCCCATCCTGTATGCGAGCTTGCACTGCCTGTACACCGCACGGCTCATGCCGAGCTGCTTATAGAACGGACCTACGACCTCGGGGTCCCACACGATGTCTCGCCCGGTCCACATCTGTGCGAACCGTTCGAAGTGCCTGTGGTAGTCCCCGAGGGTTCCGTCGAGGTCCAGCGCTACCAGAGGAGCGCTAGGCCCCGGTCGTGTCGAGCGATACACCCGTCTGTACTCCGTCCATGATCTTGTTGGCCTCCTCCCAGGCCTCGTGCGAGAGGACGCCCTTGGTCCACTTGCCGTACCGGCCCATCCGGTGAACGACCGGGAAGCAGCGGCAGTTGGTCTGCAACGGCTTCACGACTCGCCAGATCTGGCCGTTGTACGCCAGCGGGTACTTGTTGTGCGGCCACTCCGTGTTGGTGAAGCCCTGGATCTTCGAGGCCCTGTACCAGTCGAACCCCGGCTCTCCGTTGCACAGAACCGTGTTGTCCGACAGCGTGCACTCAAGCTCGTTCGTGGCCCACACGAGCTCGTGTCCGAACCGGTGCCGACTGTCGTGGCAGAGCACCGTCGCCGGGATCGTCGAGATGACGACGTCCGGCCTCCAGTCCTTCATCAGCTTGGACAGGATGGTCGGCGTGATGTCGACGTCGTGGACGTCCGAGCCGTACAGCGACCACAGGCTGTCGTACGCCTCGCGGATGTCCCAGGCGAGATGGCGACCCACGAGCGTCTCGGGGCTGACCTCGACCTTGGCGTCCGGCCCGTACACCTTGTCTCTGTAACCGGCCACGCTGCCGCTGATCTCGTAGTTGATCAGGAACGGCTCCTTGATCGACACACCAGGAATCGGCGCGTGCAGATACTGGGCTCCGTTCATGAACGACTTGCGAGCCTTGGACACGACGATGAAGTCCGCGCCCCGGCTGTACGCCGCGTGTGCCGCGATCATCCCGGCCGGACCGCATCCCAGAATCAGGACCTTCACTGAACGATCTCCACTGTCTCGATCGGCTTCTGTCCGACCTCGTGGATACGAGACCGGATCGCTCCAGCCCTTGCGTGCGGAACGCACTGTGAGTCTATCACGTGAACTCCGCCGCACGACTGGACCTTCTCGCAGGTGCATCCCGGCTCATTCGGGAGGCAGCAGACAAGGCTCATCTCTTGAGCACCGACAATCCGGGGTGCGGCATCCTCTTGAACGCCGCGAGGTCCTTCGGGTCGGCCCATCGCTTGGGGTTGAAGCCCCAAGCCTCCGCGTCGAAGTCATCCGCCATGACCTGGTGGTCGAGCCACAGGTCCAGCAGAGCGTTCACGAGGTCCATGTTGCCCTGGTCCTTCGCGCTCCTGATGCGGATCTTGAGGTAGTCCAATGCTTCAGGCTGGATGTTCGGCATTAGATATTCACCACCCTCGATCTGATGTTGTCCGGCAGCCAGAGGTCGTCGACCTCCATTGCCGCCTTGTCCTGCTTGTTGACCCTGAGCTCGTAGCCGCCACCTTCAGCGGGCACGGGCCAGAGGGTCGGCCAGTACTCGTCGACCTCCGACCATGGTACCTTCACATCGGCCACGATGGCCTTGTGTCGAAGTCCAGTCGACCAGTGCGACTTGATGACGTCCTCGTCCTCGTGCCATGCCGGCATGGCGAACACGTGGCCGCCCCGGACGAGGTCGCGCCCGGCTCCGGCGAACTGCCAGAACCAGCCGGGGTCGTCGAAGCGGTTGAGCCGCATCTCCTGGCAGGCCAGTGCACCGTACACGCAGAGCGCGAGATGGCTGTCCTTCCATCCCATCTCTGCTGCCGGCAACTTCTCAGCCCCGCCTGCCAGTCGGCTGTGCGCGGAACCCAACACCCTGACCATCTCAGCCAGTTGTTCGTCCATCAGCCAGTCGAGCGTCAGCGTCGGCCTCGGATCGAGCCACCAGATGACTCGCGGGTCGCTCACTTGAACCATCCTTCCACTTCGTCAGCCGAGACGCCCGGCTTGTGCTCCACGACGTCGATGATCTCGAAGCCCTGGTCCTCCAGCTCGTCGGCCCGGTCGTTGGCACCGTCCTCGCTGTACGACACGACCGATGCCCGCACCTCGCCACGCTCATCACGCCAGACCGGCTTGAAGCAGCGGTATGTGCTCCTTTTCATCGCCGATCCTCCATGCGGATCTCCAGGCAGTTGGACGACGTCGGCTTGATCAGCACGGTCGTGGCCGCGTATATCTTCAGCGTGTCGCCCTCGACGTGCACGTTGAACTCGTCTCCCCACGCCTTCCCCGTGGGCACCTTGAAGATGATGCGCGGGCTCTTGCCCAGCGCTTCGTTGTCGACCTCGTGCGGCCCCTGGAGGAAGGTGTTGCTGTCGCTCACGTCCTGTTCGAGTGCCTTCTGCAAGGTTCGGATCGTTCCCCGCAGCGAGTTGATGTGGTCTTGGACCCACTTGGGCAGGTTGCCTTCACGAGGGTCGATCTTGTAGTACATCCTCCACCTCCCTCAAGGCCGCGCCCCGGCTGCGTCCAGCTCCCTTGTGGGAGGCCGGGGCACGACGTTCAAGGAGCGGGGATCAGCCCGCCGAGACCGCGATGCCGACCATCTGGCCGGACTTCACGAGGAAGTCGTCGCGGTCGCCCTGCTTGACGTCGACGGAGGTGTCGACGACCTTGAGCTCCCAGCCCGCTCCCTCGCCCTGGATGACGCGGCCGTCCTCACCGCGCTTGCGCCGGAGGTGCGCGACGGCGATGGTGTTCTTCGGCTTGTACAGGCTGGGCTCGATCCACGCCACGGGCGACTTGGTTCCGCCGGTGGAGTCGTACAGCGTGACCGTGATGTTCTTGGCCCGCTTCATGTCCGAGCCCCGCTTGAACGCGGTCGCGTTGAGGACGATGTCGGTGATGCGGATCGGGATCCGCTTGAGGTCCAGCCGGAGCGTCTCGTCGTCGCCCGCACCCTCGCCGGTCTGGTTGTCACCGGTGTGCGTGGCGGAACCGGCGGCGGAGCCCTCGTTGGCGAAGGTGTCGACCTCGTCCCAGCCGAGGTACTTGACCGGCTTGGTCCCGGCGTACATCGTGCCGACACCATCCAGGTCGGACCCGACGCTGCGGTTCAGGACGCCGAGCAGGCCGCCCTTGCCGCCCGTGGACTTGTCCCAGCCCAGGCCCATCTCGATGATCTCGACGCCGTCCAGCGGGTTCCAGCCGTCCTCCGGCGTGATGGTCTGGAGCTGCGCGTAGTCGACCTCGACCACCTGGGTCGTGTAACCCTGCGGCGTCGGAGCGGCGTCCTTGCTGAAGATCCCAGCCATGAGAATGCAGTCCTTACCCCGGTCCACTCAGACCGGAATCAGTAGGAGCCCGCGTAAGGGCTCCGCGAAGCGGGGTCGGCCCCTTTGACCGACCCCAGGGGGAAAGCGTGCCGGAGGCCCCGTAGCGCGTCGCCGTGGGGCCTCCGTGGGTGTTGTCGTGCCGCGCCGGTTAGAACGGCGGCTCGTCCTCGCCGTCCTCGATGACGATCTCGTCCTCGACGAGCTTCGCCAGGAGCTTCTTCTTACCAGCGGGACCCTTGAAAGGGTTGAGGTCCGAGTCCTCGTACTCGTACTGCTTGGCGAGCTTCTTCAGCTCCACGAGGGACATCTTGGCGGCGTCCGCGTAGGAGATGCCCTCCTCGTCGGACTCCTCCTCGGCCTCGTCCTCCTCGTCCTCCTCGGAGTCGTCGTCCGAGTCGTCCTCGTCCTCCACCTCCTCGTCGTCCTCCGGCTCGTCGGCGACGTCCTCGTCCTCCTCGTCCTCGATCTCGTCCTCGACGTCGTCCTCCTCGGGCTCCGCCTCGTCGTCGGCCTCGACCTTGGACTTGGGCTTCCAGCCGGGGATGATGTCGGCCGACTCCGCGATCCAGGGCGTCTCCTCGCCCTCGATGGCGTTGCGCGTGTCCTTCTTGCGCTGGAAGGTCATGCCCGCCTTGACGCCCTCGGGCTTGCGACCGCCGACGGTCTTGACCTTGCCGCCGTCCTCGACGTCCTCGTGCACGACGTCGGCCATGTTCTTGCCGCAGACGGCCTGCATGTACTGGGCGATCCGGGTCTGCTGGATCTCGTGCTCGCCGGGGATCAGGCGGTGCCAGGCGGTGAAGCCCTTGCACTCGCCGGACTCGACCTCCCACATCGTGTTGATGTACGGGGTGCCGGGGTTCTTGGAGTTCTCCCCGGTCAGACGGATGGTCGCCGTCTTCTGGACGACCGGGTAGATCACGCCCGGCTTCGGCAGCGGACCCTCGTACGGGGTGAAGCCGGAGTCCGTGGAGACGTTGTTGCCAACGCCGAACTTCATCTTGGGCATGTGCTGTGTACTCCCTCTATCGGGTGGTGCGTGCGGTGGTGGTCTTCTTGGCTGCCGCCTTGCGGACAGGCCGTGCCGCCGGAGCCTCGATGATCTCGCGGATCCCGGCCAGCGTCGGCTTGTCGATGTAGCGCGGCAGCTTGTTGAAGCGGTCCTTGCCCCTGTACGGGCCGGTGTTCCGGAAGTAGACGCGTCGCACCTCGCGACCGTTGTCGTCCTCCGCCATCACCCCGTACCCGGCCACGTTCATGTGGCCGAGAGCCTGCTGGGCTACCTCACCGCGTCCGCCGTGCACGTACGGGAGGATGTAGGGCTCGCCCTCGCCGTCCTCCAGGTGCATCGGGTGCGCGGTGAAGAGCGTGTTCATCGGCAGGTCGTTGAACTGCATGATGAACTTGATCGTCTGGATCTGCGCCTTCTGGTGCACGTCCATGGACGGAACGTCCGGGTCGCGCTTGCCGGGCTGAGCGGCGTACGAGGCGTCCAGGGCCGATCGCTGGAGGATGCGCTGGGCTCCTCCGACGGTGTCGATGCAGGCCCACTTGAACTCTTCGGAGCCCTCGTCCCGCAGCCAGCGGTACGCCTCGTCCAGGTCCTTGTAGGTCTTGATCGGCCACTCCTCAGCGGAGCTGCCCATCGCACCGGCGGAGATGGTGCCCTCGGGGTCGCACGTGAGGAACAGCACCCCTTCGTCCGACCCGCCGAACACCGTCTTGCCCCATCCCGCATCCGCCACGAGCGTCATGTGGATGAATGCCTTCTGGCCCTTCACAGACCTGATGGCTTTAGGCCGCGCCATCGTCCTCCTCTTCCATCTCCGCGATCCGCTGGTCGATCTCGTCGAGCCTCGTGCGGATGAACTCGTGATCGTCGGCGCTTATGGCCTGAGCGCCGAGCGCCCGGCCGATCCTACGCCTCAGTCGGTCAACCTCGCCGGGGCCAGCGTCCTTGACGCTCCTCATGCTGCCTTCCTCGTGTCTCGGTGGTCCCCGTACGGGTCCCGCTTCTTGTAGACCGCCTCCTTGTACTCCTCCACATCCGCGCCTGCTTCGTCCAGCATGCACATCTTGTAGAACTCGCATCGCCAGGAGCAGTCCCTCTGGGGTCGCTTGTAGATCGGGAGCGTCCCGTTCCGCATGGCCTCCATGTGCATGGCCTCGGCCTGGATGCGACGCTCCATGTTCTCGCGGTTGCCAACCGACTTCCAGTCGACCTCTCGGACGAACAGCGGAGCCGGTTGAGTCTTGCTGACCGAGCCGTTCTTGTTGAGCGACTCGCCGCGCTCGTTGGTCGGCCGTTCGTCCGGCAACCCCTTGCGCATGAAGTTGTACTGGATGCCAGCGATCTCCTCGCGTGGCCCGATCAGGCCCTGACGACGGAGCACCCTCGTGGCCACGTACCAGTACGAACCGGCCTGGTCGTCGAGAGGCAGATGCGCGGTCGAGATGCCTGCAGCCGTCTTGTGCTCCATGAGGAAGATCTCGCCCGTGCCCAAGTCCCTGTACACCCCGTCGAACGTTCCGACGTAGCGCACCAGAGCCTTGAGCTTGCCGTTGGCCTGTCGTGGCACCCTCGGGTCGGCGATGAGGAGGCGGAACGTCTGCTCCGTGGCGATGACGTCCCAGTGTTCGTCCTCGCCGTACTTGTCGACGTAGCCCTCCATCATCGCGATGCCGAGCTCCTTCGCCTCGACGAACTTGGCTCCATCCTCGTCGTACTCCGTCGGGATGTAGCGCTCCTCGTCGGCGCAGAAGTCCTCCCAGGTGTCAGCCGGGTGCGGACCCCGTTCCCGCCCCTTCTGATACCACTCGGCCAGAGCGATGTGGATGCCCTGCCCGAACCAGAGCGGGTTCGAGTCCCGCTTGGCTGCCAGCCCCTCGTTCGTGGACCACTGCCACTTCTGAGGGCATTCCTTGAAGGTGCCTCGCTCAGACGTTCGCAGCATCTGGATGGTGGCCATACAGCTCCAGCTCCTCGTTGGCGTGTGCGGGGCGGACGATGTGGTGCGCACCCGTCAGACTGCCACGGTTGATGTCGTGCCAGCCCATGCTCGGGCCGGTCGTCCATCCACCCTTGAGTTCCTTGTCGTGGTTCTTCGCCTTGTCGGCCGTCGTGAAGACGCCACGGACGCGGGTTCTCGGTCCTTCGGGATCCTGGATCAGGAGGAAGATCTGCATGTTGTTCTCCGGGGAAGTGCGAGGGGGACCGGCCGGTGCTGGCTGGTCCCCCTCGGGATCGTGCTGGTGGTGCGGTGTTGCCGGCAGTAGATCAGCCGAGGTCGTCCTCGTCGAAGTCGTCCTCGACCGGCGCGGGCTTGGCCTTGGCGGCGGGGGCCGGACGGCGGCGACGGCGGGAGACCGGCTTCGCGGCGGGCTCCTCGGCCTCCTCCTCGGCCTCCTCGACGACCGGCTTGGCCTTCGCGGTGGCGGCACCCCGGCGACGGCGGCTCACGGGCTTGGCCGGGGGCTCCTCCGCCTCGTCCTCGTCGTCCTCGACGGGCTCGGCCGCCTTCTTCGCGGCGGCCTTCTTGGCGGTGGCGGTCGCGGCCTTCTTCGCCTTGGCCTCGGCCTCCTCGCGCTTCTTGACCTCGCGGGCCTCGCGCTTCTCCTCGCGCTTGGCCTCGGCCTCCTCGGCCGCCGCGCGCTTCTCCGCCAGGACCTCCTGGTTCTCCGGCGACTTCTGGAACTCGATCCGGAGGGCGCAGGCCATCTGGACGGACTTGACGTCGACGTCCTCGTAGCCGGTCTTGTCGGCGATCCACTCGGCGAAGCGCTCGTGCAGGTCGCTGGGGTCCTTGTCGACGAGCTTCGTGAAGCGCTCGGTGTTCTCTTCGGCCTCGGCCATGGTTATCTGCTCCATATCGAACGGGTGGGCACGACCAACTATACCTCATATCGGCCGTGTCGGGGTTTATCGAGAATCGGTTCTCCTGGACAGCCGCATGCGGCGTTCCTGTCGTCTCCTTTCATCTTCCTGTCCTTGCTGGTAACCGACCTTGTACGCACGCCACGCCATCACCGACGGCACGCCGGACAGCACGATTACGAACAGAATATCCCGGATGTCCATCCCTACTCCTGCAGCATTCGGAGAGCGAACTCCACGCCCCTTCGGCCGTCGAGAACTCGCTTCTGTATCTGATCCTTGGAGATGTTCATGCCGGCAATCTTCTGGTCGATGCTGCCCTTTGCGTAGAGGTAGTGGATCGTCACCCGGTGGATTCGGGAGACGCGGTGGATGCGGTCTTCGACCTGCTCCTGGTCGTCCGGCACAAACGTCTCGTCCATGAAGAACAACTCGTCACAATGCTGGTCAAGGTCGATCGCCGTTCCACCAGCGATCGTGTTCAGCATCATGATGCGTGGCCCGCCCGCAGACTGGAACTTCTCCTGCGCTGCCAGGCGTTGCTTCGGCGTGACGCCGCCCGTGATCTTGAGCGTCGGCACCTTCAGCTTCTTGAACTCGGCCTCCATAGCGTCGATCACCTTGCCGAACTGCGAGGCGATGACGTACTTGGTGCCGTTGTCGAACCGGCTCGTCCCGACCAGGCCACGTTCCTCCAACAGCTCAAGGAGAAACAGCCACTTGCAGCTCTTGGCCATGACCGGGCCGTCGGCTCCTTGGTACGCCGTTGCGATCTGGCGGAGCCGGGTGAGCTCAGCGAGGACGCCGGTCGCGCTGACCGACTTCTCACCGAACATGGCCTCGCCCATGAGCGCCATCTCGTCGTACTGCTTCTGCTGTTGCGGAGACGGCTCGCACCAGTGTTCCATGTACTGCTTGGGCGGGAGGTCCTGAGCAACCTCGCCCTTGGTCCGGCGCAGCATCACGTAGTCCAGCGATCGGTACAGCGCCTCTGCACGAGCCGGGTTCAGCCCGCCGATGCTCTGCCCGAACCGTGTCTCCTGGACCTCCAAGTACTGTTGTGCCCAAGTCCACTTGGAGGAGTACTGCTTGGGGTCGAGCCAGTGGAGCACGCCCCAGAAGTTGACCGGGTTGCCCTTGATCGGCGTCCCGCTCAGAGCCACCTTGAGCCCGTCCTCGTCGACCTTCAGTCGACACAGGCCCTCGGCAACCTGAGTCTTGGCGTGTGCACCCTTGATCCCGCTCAGGAACCGGTGCGTCTCGTCCACGACGATCGTGGTCCAGGTCGGCTCGAAGAACTCCGGGAACTGGACGACGTACGGACGAGGTGCAGTCTTGTGCCCCTCCTCGCGGTGGAAGATGTCCTCGTCAGGCGTTGAGAAGTCCTCAACGAACGACTTGCACTTCTGACACCAGCGACCCATCTTGATGCGGGTCGTCTCCGGATTGATGACGACGAACCGGGGCTCGTCCTCGGGAGCGAGGAGCGCGGCCTCGATGGCCTTGCGCTTCTGTGTGGCGCTGCCGTAGACCGGGAACACTCGGAAGTCGGTCCACTTGCGGACCTCCTTCTCCCATGTGATCCGGATGGCCGTGGCCGGGCAGGCGATCAGGTGAAGGCCGACCTCGATGCCGCGCTCAACGATGCCTCCGAGCGTCTGAATGGATTTGCCCAAACCGGGCTGGTCCGCCAGCAGGACACCGCCGTTGGGCTGGTTGGCGAGGAACGAAGCACCCACACGCTGGTATGTCCTCGTGTCCATCGCACCGGCCAGCCGGGGCAGGATCTCGTGCAGGCGGTCCAGCTCGATGTCGTTGAGCTTGCCCAGATCGCGCATCGCCTCTTCCTGAGCGATGGCGTGCCTGGCCCACGCGGACAGCCGCTTGCCGACGACGAGCATGTCAGCGAAGACGTGGCGCAGCATCCGGCATGTCGGAAGCGCCAGCGGATAGCTCCAACACCGCCTGGTCTTTGACCAGTTGTGGCCCGGGATCTCCTGGCACATCTCGCTCACACCAGGGAAGAACGGGCTCCGCAGGATGATGCGCTCGCCCTTGTCGTCGAGCTCAACATGTACGCGTGGGGCAGGCATCAGTTACTCCAGACGATCTGGTCCCGCATGAAGCCGAGCTCGATGAGTTCGTCCCAGCACTTCTCGCAGGGCTCCCTCGTCGTGTACAGCATCACGTCGGGCGTCACCTGCCTGTGGTAGCGCAGATACTTGGTCACCGCGTTGATCTCGGCGTGGACCGCCTCGCAGAGGCCCGCACCGTCGAACGCTGCACCGTGCGGCAGCTGCTCGGCCGTGAGCAACCCTCGCGGGCAGCCTCCGATGTCGCAGTTGGGCCGTCCGGTCTTGGGGCCGTTGTAGCCGACGAACGTCCAGTAGTCGTCGACCACGAGGACAGCGCCGACCTGGTCACGAGAGCATGAGCTGCGCATGGCCACCGATCGGGCCACGCCAAGCCACACCGTTCTCCAGTCGTCACGAGAACGTGTCAACCTGAATCACCATCCAGAAGTAGCTGAGGGAGACGAAGAACGCTACCGCTCCCGGGACGGCGAACGACTGGTCCTCGTCGGCGTGGAGGAAGAACCTGCGCTGCATCCAGAGGCCGATCGCCGCCGTGCCGAAGCCGACGATGATGTGGCCCAGGATGACGAGGCCTCCGACGAGTCCGATGTGCTCCATGGTTTATGCTGCTCGCTCTCTGGTGCTAGTTGCCGGGCTTGTGGGTTTTGGTCGCGGCCGGACCCGGCTTGGGGTCGGGCTGCTTGGTGTTGTTGTCAGCCCCGCAGGACTGAAGGGCGAGGATCAGAGACGCACCGCATATGGCGCCCACGATGAACGGACCCTTGCGGCTCCCTCGCATCTCCATCGCCGTCTCCTTGGACATCGCCAGAGACGCACCGTCGGGGACTTCGTTCCACTTCATTGGTCGGCCTCCGCCGAGGATCTGCCAGGGACGGCCCCGAGAACGGATTCTACGGGGTCGTAGGCGGCTCCGGGGCCGTCCCTGAGTACCTTTTGCCCGACGCGGTCGCGCCGAGCCGTTACGCGCCCGTTTACAGCGCCTTGACAACCTCGACGACGACCCTCAGCGCGCAGCCGAGCACGACGCCCCAGAGCACCGCTCGCCAGAACTCGTGACGCGTCATGTGCATCACGCCATCAGCTTGGCATAGCAGGTGTCCCCGATGCCGCGCTCTCGGGTGTGCTTCTGCGTCAGCGGCGATCCGCAGCGCCCACACGTCCCGACGTTCAGCCCGAACAGAGCGAACGCGGCGACCGGGTCGGAGGCGATCCGCTTCAGGATCTTCTCCGGCCTGTAGATCCGCGTCATGCGGAACTCGCCCGGCGCACCCGTCAGCTCCCACAGCACCCGGTGTCGCGTGCCGGACACGTGGTAGAAGCGGATGTCATCGTCGTCCTCGTTCTTGAGGGCGTACTTGCCGTTGTCCACCTTCTCGAACAGCTCGTCCCTGGACAGTCCGTCGTTGGGCTGCTTGAGCATCTTGTCCAGGAACTCGCCAATGGCCTTCCGGCTGAGCCCGGCGATGGCGAGCTCGTAGTCCTTCTGGTCCATGCCGGCATACTCAGGCAGCCGCACCTTCTCGCGACCGAGCGCCTGTGCCAGCGACATCTGCTTCGGACTGGGCTGCCCCTCGTTGTTCGCGAAGCAGGCCCGGACCAACGCCACGCTGGCGTGATCGCCCTTGCAGTTACCACATCTCATCGCAGTGCCTCCATCCTCTCCACGGTCTCGGGGCAGTTGTCGGTGAAGACGTCGCCGCCCGGCTTGAGCGTCGGCCAGCCTTCCCGCTTCTCGGTTCTGTACTTGTTCTCGATGGAGGTCGTCGTCCGCCCCAGAGCGGCAGCGATCTCCTCGCGCTTGAACTCGTCCCACGCGTCCCGGAGGAACCGGACCTCGTCGCTCGTCCACAGCTTGCTGGAGTGGAACGCCGAGGTCCGGTTCTCCTGAACCGACCGGACACGAGCCAGGTCGGAGCGCTTCATCAGCCGATCGCCTTCTTGCTGCCGCCCATTCGGTCCTGGCCGATGTCGGCCGTCCGGCCGTCGCGCTGGCCACGGTCGTACGCCTCGCCCACGATGCGCTGGCGATAGCCCTTGCCGTCCTTGTGACCCATGAGCCGCTTGAGCTCGTCCATCGCGTCCTTCACGAGCTTGTTGCGGTCGAACAGCACGAGCTCCGCACCGGACGTCGACTTGACCTGGTCGTCGCGGTACTTGCGCAGCATGGCGAACCGGTCGCGCACCTCGTTGAGGAAGCCCTGCGCGTAGGAGCGCTGGAAGGTCACCGGGGACGACACCGCGCGGTACGGCTCACCGATGTCCTTGCACCAGCGCTTGGCCGCCCGGATCAAGCGACCGCCGTCCTTCTTGCCCTTGCCCGCGTCGTCGACCTCCCACGGGACGATCTCCCAGCTGGTGTCGATGACGGTGCCGAGCTCCGTGGCCTCGTGCCAGGCCTGGTTCATCAGGAAGGCGATGCGCTGCCACTTGATCCCGGCCTCGTGCAGGATGTACACGTTCTCGTCGAACGAGAGCTGCTTGTTGGGCTTGGGGTCGAGCTTGGCCAGCGCCTGGAGGCGCAGCGAGGTGTACACCATCTCGACCAGGTTCATGTTGCTGGGGAACCCGACCAGGTAGCCGGAGCCGGAGGTCCAGCCGAAGAACTCGCAGTCGTAGTGCTTGGCGACCGCGATGATCAGGTTGTACCACTGGTTGCCGAGCTTGTCGTTTGCCGGCATGAACGAGATGATCCGCTGCTCGGGCTCCTCGACGATGCCCCCGGCGAGCTGCCGAGCCGCGCTCAGCATGGCCTCGTCGATGGCGTACTTCTGCATCAGCTGCTCGGCCTTGCTGAGGTATGTCTGTGCGCCCTCAGGGTTGGTGTCGACCAGCGACTGATACGTGTCGAGCAGGCCCTGGATCTTGGCCAGCATCGGGTTCTGCGTTACGGACATGTGCAAGTCTCCTCGGGACTCGTCAGCACCGGTACCATACCGGCGGACCAGCAGCGCTTCCCAGCGGGCTGGTTTCGTCCTGGCTAGAGGAAGATGGACCAGATGAGGAAGGCTCCGAAGCTGCCTCCCAGGATGAAGACCGCGAGCACGACGAACATGCAGCCGAGCGCACAGCCCTTGCCGTCCTTGTCCATGTCGTGCTTGGTCCACCAGTTCTCGATGTAGCTCGCCATCAGCCCAGCGCCTCCCAGAGGGGCTTGACAGCCGGGTTGCTCACCGGCATCGCCGGAGGCTCTTCCGTGACCCACACGTCTTCGTCCATGTGCAAGATCCTCCACGATCTCGTCAGCACCCGTACCTTACGGGCGGACGCTCCGTCCACGGCTGGCAACCGCGTGCGGAGCGTTTCGATCTGGCTGGGAGGCTCAGCCCCGCTGCGAGGCGATGTACGCCACGAGCAGGGCCAAGGTTAATAACCAGAACCATCTTCCTGAGCGGTCCGGCCGCTGCCTGTGGTTCATGGTCAGTCCGTGGTCTCGACGAAGCCCGCGTCGTCCCCGAAGTCGCTGGGGGCGTTCTCGTCCGGGATGCCGAACTCGCGACGCCGGTTGACCTCGTCCGGCGAGACGAGCTTCATCTGGCGACCCCTGAAGTCGATCCCGATGTCGTGGCGTGCCTTGAGCTCGTGCACCAGCCACGCCGGGTTGATCCAGAGCGGGACGTACATGGAGCCGTTGTTCAGCAGCTCGATGTACGCGGCCTTGATCAGGTCGTCGCACCCCATCTCGCGGAGCGTCTTGGGCAGCTCCAGCATCTCGGGCGTGGGGTCGGTGTTGCAAGGCCGGAGGTTGTAGTCGACCTCGTTGTTGTCCGCGTCGCGCAGCCGGAGCCGGTTGATCGCGTCGTTGGCCTTGTCCTCGTCGGTGAACACCGCCAGGTGCTCCTCGCGGTCCTCCTCGACCAGCACCTTGTAGATGTTCCACACAACGTCCATGCATCCTCCTCGGGGACTCCTCAGCAGCGCCATCCAGCGCCGGACCATCGGCTCCTTGCGGAGCTTAGGTTTCGTCCTTGCCACCCTGGCACCCTGGCCGAGGGACTCGAAGTCTCCTCGACCAGGGGCGCTCGGTGGGGTGTTACTTGGTGGTGGTCCGACGCGTCCGGCGGGTGCGCGGCTTGGGCGCGTCCTCCGTGGGCTCGGCAGCAGCCTCCGTGGCCGCCTCCGCGCCGTTCTCCGTGTCGGCCTCAGCGGCGGGCTCAGCGTCGTCCTTCGGGGCCTCAGCGGGCTCCTTGGGCTTCGCCTCGTCCGTCGCGGCCTCCTCGCCCTTGAGCTTGGCGAGCTCGGCCTCCAGCTTGGCGAGCTTCCGGGCCTTGGCCTCTTCCGCCTTCTTGGCGGCCTCGGCCTTGCGCTCCTTCAGCGCCTGCTGGTTCTCGTCGGACGCCTGGAAGTCCATCCGCAGCGTCACGGCGAGCTGGACCGTCTTCAGGTCCGGGGTGAAGCCCGTCTTCTCCTCGATCCACTTGGCGAACTGCTTGTGGAGCTCGGTGGGCTCGCTGGCCGCCCGCTCGACGAAGGTCTTCTTGGTCTCGGCGGTGGTGTTCTCGGCCATGGTGTTTCCTCCTTGGGGACTCCTCAGCACCGGCTCTTACCGGCGTACGGCCAGCGCCTCCCGGCGGGACCGTTTCGTCCTGTGTATTGCATGCCGGCATCTCATCCGCTTGTGGATGGTTGCGGTTGCCGGCAGACCGTCCACCTTTCGACTTCCTGGCCAGAGGTGCCCCGAGCGGGGTGTCTCACTTGACCCAGGCTTGAAGAGGTGGAGTCCGTCGCTCGCTAGCAGCTTTCAGTACCAACCGGATGTGTGCGCTTCCGGCCTCCGCAGTGGAGGTCGGCTGCCCGTCCTCGGCCAGTCCAGTCGCTTCGCTCGCAACTACCGGTTTTGGGGAGTCCGGTTCCTGTCTAGAGTCAGCGGCCAGGACCGGGGTCCTGTGCGCGATCTCAGCCGTCTCTCTTGGCTGTCCTGCTCGGGTTCGCGGTCTTCGGGCGGAACCTCGACCCTCGGCCAGACCGGCCATCCGGGGAGTTCGTTCCTTGCCCTCGTCGCTTCCTGAGTAGAACTATGCGCCATATCTGGGTCCGAGGCAACAACGCCCCTACCTGGTCAAACGCCGTGTTTGCGCAGGTAGGGGCATGTGCGAACTTCCTCGAAGTTTTTTTGACTTTCTTCGTTTCCGCAGGCCGGCATGAGTGCGACGCGTCATGGGGCGAATCGGGCGAACCCTATCGTCAACGGCGATTCACCCGGCCTCCGGCCTACCAGCAGCCGCCGTGGATTGGCGTGAACTTCATCGCGTCGCCTTCGGCGAGGAGCGCGGCCTTGTGGTACGTCGCCCAGCTGGTGGTGTACCAGACGTCGTCGTCCTTGGACGAGCCGTTGACGTTGTCCAGCTCCACACAGTACAGCGCAGGCTTGGCATGCTGGTCGATGACCTTCTTCCAGGCCACGACCGTGCGGTACGACTTGCACTTGCCGTTAACCTTGCGCGTGCACTCCTTGCTGGTGGTCTTGACCTTGTGGCTGCGCTCGGCCACGGCCTTGGTGGACTTGATGTCGTCGCGCAGGCCGTGCACGCTTGTGATGGCCGGTGCCTTGGCGCTGCACGCGCTGATGCCGGCAATCGCGACGAAGATGACGGGCGCGGTCCTGATCCGCATGGGGTTCCTTCGCTCGTGTAAGGGGATGGAGCGCCCCGGTCGGGCCGGTTGCCTGACCGGGGCTCGTTCGCTCGTTACGTGGCCGCGTAGGGCGGCTAGAGGGGCACGAGGTCGTACAGCTTCCCGTCCGAGTCGCGCACGACGCGGGTGCCGTCCTCCTTCTCGCCCACCAGCTCGAAGTGCAGGTCCTTGCCGGCATCCGGGTTGGCTCGCTGCGGGAAGCCGGAGTTGTCGAGCGACTCCAGACGCCAGCTGTTGCCGGCAGACAGCACGGTGATGTTCATGCCGCCGTCCGTCATCAGGAAGCGCACGGCGTTGCGGACCGAGGACTCCTGGGCTCCCTTGGGCAGCCGGTTCATGATGTCCTGGAGCGTGACGACCTTGCCCACGTTGTTGGACAGAACCTCGACGACGGTCGGACGGGTCTGGATGCGAGTCATTGTGCAGTCCTCCTTGGGGACTAGTTGTTGCTGTCGTTGCGCTGTGCCGGGACGGTGCCCTCGGCGTCCTTGGCCTGGTACATGCGGGCCGGTCCGAACTCGACCTTGCCCTCGTGCTCCAGGACGCGCCACACGGCCGCGCGCTCCATCTCGTTGAGCCTGCCGCCCTTGGCGATCTCGAACTGGTGCTCGGCCATGGCGAACAGGAACAGCGCGCGGAGCTGCATCAGCGAGCTGTAGGCCAGGCCCTGGCGGACGTGCGGGCGGGTCTGCTCGCGCTTCTGCTTGGATCCGAGCCGGTACATCGCCAGCTGGTACTCGGTGGCGAACTGCAGGTGCTCCTCGAACGTGTTCGGGTCGAGCGGCATGCCCGTTGCCTCGGCCACGGTCTCGGCGTCGAACGCCACCTGGATCCTGTGCTTGCGGTCGTACATGTTGGTCCTCCTTCGGGACTCTTCAGGAGTGCCGTCCAGCACCCGACCTCCTTTCGGAGGTTTCGTCCTTGGTCACATGTCGTTGAGAACCTGCCGGATGCAGTCCTCGCTCATGAAGGGGTAGTCGCGGCGGATGAGCTCCGCGATCTGAGCCTTCTGGTTCAGCGACGGCGACGCCGCCTGGAGGGGCGCAGCGCTGCGATCAGCTCGCCCAGGAAGTCGGCGAGCAAGTCGATGAAGAACATCGCGCACCTGCCTCACTGTCCAGCCGGAGGACCGAACAGGTCCTGCGCGTCGGCGTCCGGCGGCTGCACCTGCTCCGTGGGCGTGTGGCCTCGCGTCTCCGCCTGGATGACCGGGTCAGCCTCCGGAGGGGCGGCGGGCTCGTGGCCGTTGTGCGGGGTGGGGACGCTCACTTGCTGATCTCCTTCTTGGTCACCGGGATGAGGAGCCCATGCTCGCTCATCGACACCATCTTGCAGAATCCGACGAGCTCCCGCACGATGCGGGGCGGGGCGCTGTGGATGACGACATAGTCCTTGTTGACCACCCCGTCGAAGATCGCGAACGTCGACATCTTGATGAGGCCGTCGGCGTTCATGATGTAGTCGTACACGGCCTTGCGGTCGTTGTCCATCTCGTCCTCCTTGGGGACTTAGGCCAGCTCCATGCCGGCATCGTATCCGCACTGGGCATGGGCCCACACGGTCTGTGCATTCTCGCGATCGATGAACAGCCCCATCTCGTTGTCCGCGTCCTCGTCGCAGAGCTGGCAGCTGTCATCGTCCATGAGCTCGCGCTCGTCCTCGTCCATCAGATCGCGTCCACCTTGTCGAGGTAACGCCGGAGCGCGGCGCGCACCGACTGCGGCTTGACGCCGTAGCGGCGTGCTAGGCGGCCTACCGAGTGGCAGTCGCCGCCTTCCTTCAGGAACGCTCCGTAGAGCTGTGCACCGCCCAGCGGGAGCCTCTTGTAGGGCCGAGGCTTGCGGCCGGTTGCCCGCACGATGACCTTGCGGATCGTGCTCTCGTTGACGCCCAACGCACGGGCGGTCGCCGAGTTGTTCTGGTCGTGCCTACGCCACGTCTTAACGACCTCGTCGTCGCTCGGCAGCGGGATCAGACCCATGACCATCCTCCTGGGGGACTCGTCAGTACGGCCACTCAGCCGCAGACCGCCCCGGTCCTGTGGTAGCGACCGGGGCGGTTTCGTCCTGGGGTGTTGCTCAGTTGTCCAGCGCGCCGCAGCAGGGCTTGGCGTCGTAGGCCATGTAGTTGTCCTCCAGGCTGGACTCGCCGGAGTCGATCATGTCCGAGTAGATCAGGTGGGTCAGCTCGGTGTGGCTGCTGACCAGCGCGGTCTCCTTGGAGAAGCCCTGCTTCGCGGTCTTCTTCTTGGCGTCGGCGCACCCGAACTTGTGGACCTCGGGCTCGTTGCCGCCGTAGATCACCGTCAGCTTGACCGGCTCGCTGGGCTCCTCGGCCTTGACCTCGACCGGAGCCTCCTCGGCCTTCGGCTCCTCGGCCTTGACCTCGCCCTTGATCTCGGCCAGCATCTTCTCCAGCTTGGCCTTCTTGCGCTCGGCCGACGCCTTCTTCAGCTCGGCCGCCTTGGCCTTGCGCTCGGCCAGGCTCTTCTGGTTCTCCGGGCTGGCCTGGAAGTCCATCCGGAAGGAGACCGCGAGCTGGACCGTCTTGACGTCGACCTTGACCCCGGTCTGGATGTACAGCCAGTGTGCGAAGTCCTCGTGCAGCTGGGTGGGAGCCTTCTTGGCGAGCTCTTCGAAGTTCTTCGGGGTCTTGGGGGAGTTGGCAGCCATGGTGTCCTCCTTGGGGACTCGTTCGGTTGGCCTTACAGTAAGAACTATACTCCATATGGAGCCAGTTGGCTACTCTGGAGTGCAACTTGTTTGCCGGCAAGCCGGGGAGCTGGTGGGCTCCCCGGCTGCCAGTCGCGCTAGTTTCAGCGCTGGATCTCGTCGGGACCGGGCGTCCCGAGCGGGTTGTCGACCTGGATCAGGTCCCGGCCGTCCGAGTCGGTCGGCAGGGGCCGGTTGGTGATCTGGTCGCCGCTCTTGACCTCGGCCTTGGGGCCGGGGCTGCCGGGCGGGTTGCTCGCCTGCGGGACGCGCTTGGGCAGGATGCCCATGGTGTTCTCCTTCGTGAGACTCCTCAGGACCGCCATCCAGCGGCCGACCCTCGGGGCGTTGCCGCCCGTCGGGTTTCGTCTTTGGTATTCGCATGCCGGCATCTCCGGCACTGCGTTCGCTCCGCCCTCGCGCCTTGCCAACCTCTCGGATGTTCTCTCGTGGGGTGGCTGGTTCCGTGTCTCCCTAGCCAGTCCCGCGTCCGTCCCCGAGGAGTTGCGCGCTACTACCTTCGCTGCCGTTTTCTTGTGGAGGGTCGGTGCCCTGTCTCCGACGCTGCATTTGCTGCTACCGACCTGTCGCCTGGCCGCCTTGCTCGGTGTTCGCGTTCTTCGGGTGGAGCCTCGACCGTCGGCTGGAGTCGCCGTCCCGGGAGCTTCGCTCGCCGCCCTCTCGCTTACAGGACTAATCATGCTCCAGATCCACGAGAAAGGCAACAACCCGTCTACCTGGTCAAACATGATGAATGCCCTGGTAGGAGGCTTGCCGGCATTCTGAAAGTTTTTTGAAGAACTTTCGTTTGACCAGGCCGGCATGAGTGCGTGGAACGAATCGGGTCGAATCGGGCTCAGCCCCGGTGCGCGGTCCTACGTGGCCCGTAGGCGGCTCCGCGCGGGCTCGCCGGGGCAACGGGGCTCCCGCGCGCTGCGCGCTCGCGTACGGGGCGCGTAGGGGTGCGCACGGCCCCACAACGCGAGAGAGCCCCGCTCCCTGGTTCGGGGCGGGGCTCTCGGTGGGGCGGGGTTGGTCAGTCGCGGTCGGCGCAGCGGTTGAGCTCGCGGAGCGCCTTCTGCATCGCCTTGCGCTCGTAGGCCTCACGAGCATTCTGGATGCCGGAGGTCGAGCCGCCGACGTTGCCCTCGATGAGCTGCTCGGTGGCGTCCACCATCCAGTCCTCGATGCCTCGCTTGCCGGCACGGTTCCAGCGGGTCTGCAGCTTGGCGGTCAGGTCGGCGTTGGCCTGCGCCTCCAGCAGGTTCTCCATCGTGCCCGGCAGGACCATCTCGCCAGCGGCGAACGCGTCGGTGAAGCGGGCCTGGACGGTCAGCAGCTGCTTCGCGGCGGAGAGGGCCAGGAGCTCGACGGTCTTCGCGGTCTTCTCGGAGTTCAGCATTGGGTGCCTCCTTGGGGCTTCGTTCCGGTTGGCCTTACGAGAACTACTATACTCCAGTCTGGAGGTTCGCGCTACTCCAGATCGAAGATTCTTTCTACTGCCTCAGGCCCGCACCCCGGTGTGGGATGCGGGCCGGTTGCCGGCAGTTGCGCTCAGCCCTCCAGCGCGGGGCTCGGGGGCGTGTAGCCCGTCCGCTCGATCGCCACGATCAGCATCGCCCGCAGCGCGGGGACGTCGGGCGAGTCCGAGTTGACCACGTCGTCGTACAGCTCACGCGCGGTCGCCTCCAGGTCGGTCACCAGCTCCATGCACTCCGGGACCATCGAGTCGTACAACGCGCAGCTGCAGTAGCTGTTCGAGCCGCACCCGCAGCCCGTCGCCTTGAGCGAGAACAGCTCGCCCGTCTCGTCCTTGATCACCAGCATCGCGACGCCCGCAAGGTCGTACCGCTCCTGCGTGATGTCCACGTCGCCGAGGACCGTGTAACCGGGGATCGTGTAGTCGCTGCTCATGGCCGCCTCCTTGGGGCTTCGTTCGGGATGTTGATAGAACCTTACTCCATCTGCACAACGGGCGCTACCCCTTTGTGCAGATTTCTTGCCGGCAAGGGCGGAGCCCCGGCTCCCTGGGGAACCGGGGCTCGCCTTCGGGTTGGTCAGACGGTGCCCGGCTCGACCGGGATGATCGCCTTGGTCCCTCGGAACTCGCCAGCGTCGACGTACGCGCCGAGCTCCGTCTGCATGAGCGTTGCCAGCCACGTGGCGTCCATGTGGTCGGGAACCTCCCAGAACCCGTCCAGTGCGACCTGCTCGTCGATCGCGTTCAGCAGCTCGTCGCGCTTGGCGACCAGCATGTCGAGCGTGTTCTCCTTGAGCAGGGTCGGCACGACCGGGTTGAGCCGGTTGAGGTCGTACGACAGCACAGACACCTGGATGGCGACCTGGTGCTTCTCGTGCTCGATGGAGTGGATCTCGCTCATCGGGGCCTCCTGGGGGCCTCGGGGCCGACCCTCGCGGTCGGCCTTACACTAAGAACTATACCCCATCTGCACATGCGTGGAAACCCCTCGGGGCAACTTTGTGCAGAATCAGTAGGTGGCCGTTTGCCGGCATGCCGGCACGAGGCCGGACGCGGGTAGCCGAGAGGCCCTCTTCGGCTGTGGAGAGGGCCTCTCTGGGCTCGGGCGGGGTCAGCAGGAGACGCAGACCCGGAACTCCTTCCGCGTGCACTGGCCGTAGTAGGTCGGGCCGGTCCGCTCGATCGGCTCGGTGCGGATCTTGGTGTTGGCGTAGGTGACCGGCTGCCGGCAGTCGGCGCAGATGGTCTTGGTGTAGGTCCACTCGAAGCGGTAGTCCTCCGGGACCGAGCCCGGCTTGTGCAGCTCGGTGGCGTCCGTGCCCTGTCGGGTCGCGTCGATGCCGGGGACCTGGACGACGTAGGTGAAGCGCTCGGTGCCGAACCTACGGTGCTCGCCGTGGTCGACGACCCGGACGACCTCGACCTCTCCGGCGGGGCAGCGGTAGCCGTGGGGGCGCTCGCCCGGCAGGAAGAACAGCTTGTCGCCGACCTGGTGCTCGGCACCCTCGACGATCTCCGGCTTGGACTCCTCGACCGGCGCGGTGGCGGCGGCCTCGGCCTCCAGGGCGGCCAGCGCGGCCTTCTCGCAGGTCTTGCAGACCTTGCGGCCACCGGTGATGCGGGCGGCGTCCAGCGCGTCCTGGATGCGCTCGTAGCTGGCTCCCTGGGCCAGACGGCCACGGGTCAGGACGCCACAGGCGTTCTCGGCGTAGTAGGCGACGACCCCGGTCTCGTTGATGTTCGCGTCGCTCTGGTTGCTCGTGGTCTTGCAGGCGATTCCGGCGATGTGGTTGGTGGCTCGGTTGTAGCGGATGCTGAACATTGGGTGCCTCCTCGGGGCTCCGTTCCCTGCCTTACGAGAGTAACTATACTCCATCTGCACATGCCGCGCTACCCGTTTCCACAGAATTGTTGAAACGGATTTGCCGGCCTCCTGCAGGCTCCAGAGGGGCGTGTGGGCTTTAACCTACAGGCCGCATCTCCACAAGCCGGCAGACAGCCGCCTACACATGCAGGAGCCCCGCCTCCTCCGGTTGGAGGGGCGGGGCTCCTGGCCCTGTCAGACCTCGCCGTCGAACTCGACCAGGTGCGCGTAGTCCAGGTCCATCTGGTCGGGGTCCTGGCTCTCGACCTCGATCATCCGGTAGCCGACCGGGTTGACGTCGTCCATCGCGGCCCAGTAGGCGTAGGCGACCGGGTCGCCCTCCAGCACCTCGACGACCTCGTGCCACGGGCCACGGATCCGGCCGGTCGCCTCGACCGTGCCGTGGACCTCCATCGTCGCGCGGATCCGGTTGAGCAGGTCCTCGTTGGTGTTCTCGGCGTCGAACATCTCGGCCTCCTTGGGGCTCTCTTGCTTACGAGAGTAACTATACTCCATTCGGGGTGGAGGCGCTACCCTCCACCCCGAACTAGTTGCTGCTACTTGGAGTCGGGCTGGAAGGTCTCGCCGACCCAGTAGCCGGTGCCCACCGCGCCCCAGCTGACCGACTGGTAGCCCTCGGCCTTCATCTTGTCGGAGAGCTTGACCAGAGCGTCCTGGCCGTTGCGGACCTTGAAGGACTCCAGGGTCTTGCGGTCCTCGCCGTAGCCGGTCTTGATCAGGACCTGCGCCCAGCCGTTGCCCAGGCTGCGGAACTCGATGCGCTTCTGGATCAGGGTCTCGGCCATGGTTGCCTCCTTGGGGCTTCGGGCGGCTCGTCCGCCCTCATGAGTAGAACTTTACTCCATCTGCACATGGCTGGCTACTCGTTTGTGCACTTTTCTTGAAGATTCTTTTGGAGATCTGCCGGCTTGGATTTTGGGCATCAAACCAAGTCTACTCCATCTCCACACGAATGGAAACCCCCTTGGCACATCTCTTTGAAATGCCGGCACGCCCCGGTCGCGAGGACCGGGGCGCACGGGGCGGCGACTAGCAGCCGGGGCAGCCGGGGTGGGTGAAGCAGGCGGTCCGGCGGCAGGGCATCGAGTGCGGGTGCGCCATCTCGCCGCAGTCGATGCAGACGTGGGACAGGCAGAACTTGCCGGCAGGCAGCAGGACGCAGTCGGCGCAGCCGTAGGTAGCGAGCGCCGTAGCGGCCAGCAGGCGGACATAGAGGGCGGAGAGCGGGACGAGGACGGGAGCGGACACTTGGACCTCCTTGGGGTCGTTGACTAAGAGAACTCTACTCCAGATGCCGGCAGAAAGCAAGTCTGGATATGGGGTTGCTTTCCATGTGCACATGGGGTATAGTTCTCTCATGGACAACGAGCAGAACGCGAACCCGGACCAGCCGACCGACGCTGAGATCCTCTGGAAGATCCAGCAGGCGACCGAGAGGCGACAGGCCCAGCTGGACGAGCTGGAGATCCTCTCTCGCCACCTGCACGACCCGGACAACAACCCGCTGTAGCGAATGCGACAGAGGCCCGGCTCCCTGGTGTGGAGTCGGGCCTCTGCACATGCCGGCCTCATGGCTGGGCTTTAACGGATGCTGGACATGTGCATCTCTCGCCTACGGAGCGCCTACAGCCTCTGCAGTTGGCTATGGTCGCTACTCAGCAATGTGCACATCCTCTTCCGTCACGTGGCCGTCCGTGATGCTGAACGAGCGCACGCTGTCGTCGAGCGTGGACACGATCACATGGTGCACACCCAGGGGCGTCGCATAGGCCGTGTCCACTCCGCTGGGGTACGCCTCGGTTGCCGTATGTGAGTGCCACACCGCCACGACCTCCTCGCCACGCACGTCCAGCCCCTTGTGCAGTCTGATCAGCTCCTCGGGGTCGAACTCGAAGAACCGGTCGGACTGCGCCGCGTTGATCATCGCGATGATGCGCGTCGGCCTGTTGGCTCCGACCGGGGCCGTCAGGACGCCGCACGCTTCCAGCGGTGCCTCTCCTTGTGCGAAGGCGACCATGTCGTCTCGCACCTTCTGTGGCAGGACCAGGGTCACTGCGTCTCCTCTGTAGTCGGACAAGTCGCGGAGGACGTCCATCGTCCCGCGCTTCCGCTTCACCTCCCGCTCGGGTATCCGCCATGCGGGCTCGCAAACCCCAGCCAGTACGACGGGCGCGGCCGGTTGCCGGCAAGCCGCTGCCTCAGGGCTCGGGCAGTCCCATGGGCACCATGCACACTGCGCGGTCACTCGATGTCGCTGAGCACGTCGACGATGTCGCTGAGCCTGTCGTAAGCGATGTCGAGAAGGTCGTGGTCCTTCTCCTCGAACGACCCCGCATGCACAGCCCCGTCTCCGTATCGAGCTGCGAACAAGCCTTCGAGCATCTTGTCCATGGCTCGAACGAAATCGGCCTGCTTCATGTTCGCGTCGATCGGGATGTCGCGCGCTTCCACGTACATACTTGCTGTCATGCTGATCTTCATGTTCCTACTGTCCATTCAGAGTGAACTTGCCAGCCTGGGTGTCGACCAGCAGCGCGATGCCCAGCAGCACCTTGCGCTTGCTCGCGTCGTCGTTGCCCAGCTTCTTGGTGCCCATCTTGAAGCCCAACTCCTCCAGTCGGGCGTAGAACGCCGTGAGCCCCGGCGTGTCGCGAGAGCGTTCGGCCTTGGCCCATGCCTGCATGTGCGTGAAGAGGTCTCGCCTCTGCGGCGTGTACGCATCCTCACCAACGACGATGTCGCCGTCGTCCACGGCAGACGAGAGCCACATCTGCACTACGTCGGCGTCGGACCGGTACGCCATGGACGCCGTCACGACCTCCTGAGGCGGAACGAGCCCCTCCTCGCGATACAGGCGGAGCCCCTCGACGATCCAGGCCAGGACGCCCTCGACTTCGCCAGGGAACCCACCATCGCCCAGGATCTTGTCCGACAGCTTCTCGTCACGGTCGGGATGGCCCTTGGGGAACGCCACGCCCCACGGGACGACCTGGATGCGGTTCCAGATGGCCTCGTCCTCGGCGTTGATGCGGCTGAGGTGGTTCGTGGCCACGAGCACGAGGCACTCGGGCTGCCAGCGGGTGTTGCCCTCTCGACTGTAGTTGCCTCGCGTGGAGACGCCGTCGCCGCCCGTGAGCTGCTTGACGAAGCGCTCGTCCAGGGGCTCGTTGGGTGCGAGCTCGCTGGACACAACGAAGCGCTTGCCCCGGATGGCGTCACGATCAGGGTCGCGACCGCCCGTGTCGAATCGGCGCTTGCTGAGCGCTCCCTCTGCCAGAGTGGCCGAGTAGGTGTTGCCCAGGACACGCTCGATCACCTTGAGGAAGATCGACTTGCCCGTGTCGCCGAGACGGCTGTACATGAAGGCGATCAGCTTCTGGTCGCCGTCGCCCGACATGGCGTATCCGGCCAGCTTCTGCAGGTACTTGCGCGTCTCCGGATTGGGCTGGTTGGTCTCAAGGTAGCCGGTCCAGATCGGTGCCTTGGCCGTCGGAATGTAGCGCACATTGGCGATGCGCGTGTTCATATCCTCCAGCTTGTGCGGACCCAGCTTGAGCGTGTGCGTGTCGATCTCGCCGTTGAGGACGCAGAAGGTGCCGCGCACGTTGTCGAACTGCTCGTCCGTGACCGAGATGCCGGGCTTGCGTTCCAGCTGCTTGACGGCCTCACGCATGCGCGCGCCATCCTTGCACTTCTCGATCCACTGGAGCGTCTTCTGGAAGATGTTGTCGCTCTGCTCCCACGCCAGACGCTCACCCAGGAACTCAGCCTGCGCCTGTCCCTTGGCCGCGTAGGCAGCCACCTGGGCCGGGGCCTGAGCCAGCGCCCCGTAGCGCCCGAAGAGGGCCTTGTAGGGCTTCCCTGAGGACGCGCTGACGACGTCCCAGTCGCTCGGGAACGCGGGGCAGTCCTGATCCTCGTAGTCGAAGATCTCCACGGCCTCCATGTAGCTCGTCAGGTCCGCGCTGGCAGCGTTGACCGTCTGCCCCGTGTCCGGCCCCCAGTGCGTTCCGGTCCACATCCTCCATCCTGTCGAGGACGCCGTGTCGACCTTGCGGAACACCTTGCCGTACAGGTCGAACATCCGGTCGCCGTTGCCCTTGTCGTTGGGCTCGTTGTTGGTGGTCGTGCCGATGTGGCCCTTGAACGCGTCGTGGAACGCGGGCCACTCGTGCGCCTCGACGTGCTTGCTGTGGTCGGCCTGTAGCTTGACCTTGCGAGTCGCCTTGGCCGGTCCGTCGAACAGGTCCGACATCTGCAAGCCAAGGAACGTGACGATCTTCGTCAGCTCGTCAACGTCGTCCGTCTCCTCGGGGCGCGACTCGCATGTCATCACCACGCCCTTCTCGCCCTGCTCGAACTCGAAGCTGGGGTTGCGGTCGTCGTGCTCGGGGTGCGGGCAGTTGGTCTTGTACCGGGTCGGCCCGATCTTCTCCAGGGAGTAGTCCTTGGCCTCCAGCGCCTTGATGAACTTGCGCATGGCCGAACCCTCGGGCAGGTCGCCGCTCTGGAGCGTCGCCCTGACGTTGCCGGCACGAGCCGTCTCTCGTGGTGCGCGCTCCTTGAGCGTGGCTGCGAGCACCTTGCGCATCTCGTCCGGAGGGAAGACCTTGCCACCCTTGGCGATCTGGTCGTAGGCGTCCTTGGCCCCCTTGCGGTTGGCCTCTCGCAGGATCATCGACACGCCGACCGACTTGAGCGCGCGGTACACCCTGATGGCTCGTGCAGAGCCGGGGAAGTCCTTGCGCTTCTTCGGGTCCTCGTGATTGAAGTCTGCGATGTGCTTGGGGTCCAGGTGGTCGCGGTCTACAACCAAGACGACCTTCCCCTGATAGCCACGGAAGTGCTCCGCCACCTCCAGATAGAAGTTCACACCGAGGTGCGAGGTCGTGGCGTACTGGTCGGCGTGCTCCCAGATAGCCTCCGCGTCCTTCTCGCCCTCCACAAGATAGATGTACGGCGCGTTGGTGCGGATGGCCTCCTGAATGCGCGGAGCGCCGTACAGGATGAACTTGTGCTGAGCGAACGACTTGTTGTAGCAGTCGCAGTATCGGAACGTCTTGTCACCCTTGGGACCAGCGGAGTTGCCGTCCTCTGTGATGAGGATACGGAACCGGCTGAAGATGCGCGTGCCGTCGGCTGCGTAATAGGGGAACTGGTGGGTGACCTTTCCCCAGTCCTTGCGCGCGGTGTGCATGGTGCACTGGCACAGGTCCGTGGGCTTGGGATCCGGCCTGTACTTCTCGCGCTGTGGCCGTGTGGCCAAGGTACGCCTCCTGTCTAGCTTGTTTCTGGGTGCTGCGGGAGAAGCGTACGCGTCAGGCAATGTCGTCCTCGTCCTCCTCCAGGTAGCTCGCCGGGGTGGACGCGGGGAGCGAGGCTCGGAGCGCCTCTGCGTTGGTCTCGACGGCGTCGGCCGTGTAGTCCTCGCTGTCGAGGTCGGCGTCGTTGGTGGAGAACAGGAGCTCTGCCAGGTGCTGGCACTCGGCGGAGGTGAGGAGGTCACGACCCAGGAGGATCTGATTCTCGATGTGGGCGAGAGCGGACTGACGACGCCCCTCCAGCTCGACTTCGGGCTTGCCCTGGTTGACGCCACGCCCGATCATCGAGGCGGCGGATGTGATGCGCTTGTGGAGCTCTGGGGTGGCGGCCTTGATCGCCATATCGTGTTCCTTTCGTGTTGCTGATCGACCTCGGACCGGGGCCGAGAATTCAGTATACCTTACCGTGCTTTGGGGCGCTCGGTTGCCGGCCGAGAGGGCTGAAATGTGGATGAGAAATGGGTGAGTTGGAGGGCCGGGGTGGGCCTAGGGTCGGAAAGGGTGGGAGGGGTCGGAGTTGATCGACCCCTGGGTCTACCTGCGGATTCAATGTGAAAATGGGGGTCGGGGGCGGAAATGGGCCCTTTCTCTCCCGGGAATAATCCGTTAGGTCGATAGGGCCTCGGTCCGATACCGAGAGAAAACTGTTGATTATCACCCCTTGAGCTACCTCCTCGCTCGGCTGGTTCTGCGTCTTAAAACCGACCCTTTCAACCCTAGGCTGATTGCTGAGAGATGAATGAGCAGGTAGAAGTGTGAATGGGTCGGGGTCGGAATTGGGAGGCAGAACGACCCTAGGGGTTGAAAATTCCGACCCCTGGGTCGCCCCTGTGTCTGGAGCGTGTGTGGAGAGCGGTAAACGAGTCGCAGGAGGTAGGCTTGTACAGGTGGGCTATCAACGAGTCGATATGGGGTGCACATGAGTAGGTTGCAGCGTAGGAAGGGAGCGGGGCGCGGCCCAGGACGACCCTCGGATATCACCAACGAGTTCAGGGACCAGGTCACCACACGAGCGCTGGAGTTGCGACGTGAGTCGTACACATTGCGCGAGACGGTGGAGATCGTCAACGAGGAGTTCGGCGACAATCTGGCGTTCGAGACTGTGCGGCGGTGGATCCAGGACCGCATCAAGCCGGAGCTGGAGGAGAAGGCCGACGAGTATCGACAGCATTTGCTTGACCAGATTGCGCTCGCAAAGCGGGCTCTGGCTAAGCGGGTCGCGATGGGTGACGAGAAGGCCGTGGGTGCATGGACGCGACTCCTGGACCGCGAGATGCGGCTCACGGGTGTCGAGAAGCCCATCAAGGTGGACATGAACGTGAACAGTCGTGAGGGAGACGCCAATGAGGCGCAGCGACTGTTGGACTCGTTCTTCGGATCTGCCCCTGCCGGTGAGGGCCACGTAATCCAGGGCGAGGTTGTGAAGCGAGAGCAGTGAGAATCACAGGATCGCCGTTTGCGGCCCTCTTACGGGTCGGGTGGGACCGGGGGCTCAGAGGCGGGTAGCGGCTCGCCTACGCCCCCAAAGAATCGGTTCTCGGGCCTGTTTCGCGGGTCGGGGTCGGACATGAGAGAGGGGCGCGGCGTGAGCGCGAGGTGTAAGGTGTGCAGGCGACACAGATGCGGGCGGTGCGGTTGGTCTGGACGTAGGAAGGTTGGCGTTCAGATTGGCTGCGCCCGCTGTGGCCACGGAACGACGGTGCATGCTGTGATGCATCGCACGGGGTTCTGCTCGCTGGCTGACTCGTCGACCAAGCACCGCAAGTACGAATGCAGATGGTGCGGCCGTGTTCGGCGTGACGACAGGATGAGGCGCGTCAACCGGGGCATGGAGTGCAAGGACGTTCACTCGTGTGACCGGGCGCAGCGACAGTCTCGTGCTGGTGTCGCGTCGGGTGCGGAGGGCTGATGGGGCGTGGACCTGATGTGTGCGGCTGGTGCTACCGCCACGTGTGTGCTCGGTGTGGATGGTACAAGGTGCTGAGCGCGACTGTGTCGGCTGAGGCCACGTGCTATCGGTGCAAGACGAGCGATGCTGTGGTGATGCGCGAGGTTGCGCACTCGGGATGGAACGTGTGCCCGTTCGCGACACGGCTTGGCAACGAGGCTCCACGGGGCGTGTGCCAGTTCTGCGGGCGGGAGCGCGACATGCGGTTCCTTGTGGAGGCAGACGGTGAGCTGGAGTGCAAGTCTGGCCCGCGCTGCGCCACGTATCAGAGGCGACATGGACACAAGGAGGAGGCAGCCTGATGGCTGGGGACAAGCTGGTGGTCGGACATCAGGAGTTCGTGCGCACTGTAGCCGGGGGACTGGCACAGGCGGACGACCACTCGTGCGAGCAGCAGACGAGGCCGGACTACAAGGCCATGGCCAAGGTGCTGTGGGCGTCTGGCTACCGGTTCGACAAGGAGGCCCGCGTGCAGTGGCTGGCAGTCGAGCTCAGGGGTCGGCTTGCCGGCAACGAGGAGATCGTGGGCATGGTCAACGAGCTGTTGACGCTGCTTGAGGTCGACGTATGATCTCCGGAGGAGGTGATCAGGATGCCGGTTCAGAAGGTCAAGGGCGGCTACAGGTGGGGCACGACCGGGACGGTGTACACGACCCGGAAGGCAGCCGAGATGCAGGGCGCAGCGATCGAAGCGGGTCGGGCGCAGCACACCATCCGGTGGCCCGCCAAGAAGGGCACGGAGAAGAAGGCACCAGGGTCGAAGCCGATCAGGTGGACCACGGGCTGAGTACGTGCACGTCGTGCTGGTTCGACTCCCACACGGGTTGCGTCGGGCCAGCACGGTGCGGTTGTTGGAAGTGCAAGGAGAGGCGAGAGCAGATGGACCAGGACACGGTCGACAGGCACACGACCGACTGGGAGCGCATCCGAGAGGCTGTGGCGTTCCTGGACCCCAACGAGGACGAGTGGCTGATCGTCCGCAAGGTGGACTGCCCCGGCTGTGGCAACACCTATGCCATGGTGCTGTCCACCGGCGCTGTGGTCCACTACGGCAAGCGGCACAAGGGCTGCGACATCACGATCGTCACGGACGCAGAGGAGCAGATCACCAATGGCTGAGGCATCGCTGGAGGTCAACGTGTCAAGCGAGGTGGAGTTCACGGTCGGCGAGAAGACGGCGGCCTGGCTCGTGTCCCTGGGGTGGACGCCTCCGCCGGTCGAGGCCGAACCGGGCGCTGGCAGCGACATGGTCGTCAACACCCAGGCTCCGTACGCGTCCATGGGCGAGGCGATGGAGGCCATGAACGGTCGACAGGCCGCCAAGTACCAGGCGCAGCAGGACTACCAGGCCATGAAGGCGGAGCTGTCGTCTCCTGAGCGGCTCGACGCGCTGCTGGCGTTCTTCGGAGTGCAGCTCCCTCGGTTCATCGGAACGCCGGATGCCTCGGCTGAGTCCTGAACAGAAGGAGGCTTACGCGGAGCTGGAGCGCGCTGTGGACAAGGTGCTCCGGCTCCGTGGGGCCGAAGGGATCCTGACCGAGTACGTCACGCTCTGCGGGGTCCAGACGATAGACGACGAGGGTGACACAGCCGGTTCCGTCATGATGATCCTGCCAATGGGCGGTGGACTTCCGTACCACAGGGTCATGGGCCTGCTGGACTACTCACACACCGTGCTGCGCGCTGAGGTGGCGCGTAACGAACTGGGGATGGGCAATGACGACGAGGCTGGCTGACTACTTCCAGGACGTGGCAGACGCCATGTGCGACGGCTCTGTTGAGGCGCTCCGCATGTTGCTGGGCACGTCGGTCGGCAGGCGCTATCTCACCGTGGACGAGCCGCTCCTGTTCGCCCTGGCCTACATGCCACACTCGCTCAAGATGCCTGCGCCCATGGAGGACATCGCGGACGGGGCGGACTCCGAGGTCGGCGTCATCTCCATGTCGGAGTTCCACTGGGACCTCTGCGAGAAGGCGCGCGAGTGGAGTGAGAAGCCTGCCAGCCAGTTCGGACCGGCGGAGATGCGGGACGCCTTCATCGCACCCCGAGATGCCGGCAAGTCCACGTGGCTGTTCAAGATCCTGCCGATGTGGGCTGCTGCTCACGGCCACGTTCAGTTCGTTGCTGCGTTCGCCGACTCCGGGCCGCAGGCCAAGAAGCACCTGTCCAGCTTCAAGCGAGAGCTGGAGGCGAACCCGCTACTCCAGTCGGACTTCCCGGACCTCTGCCAGCCGCTCAAGAGGCGTGGCAACGTCAACGTGGCCGACACCCAGGACCTGTACCAGGCGCAGTCGGGGTTCGTGTTCGCAGCTGGAGGCGCGGACGTCTCGGTCCTGGGTATGAAGGTCGAGGACAAGCGGCCGGACCTTCTGATCCTGGACGACCTTGAGCCGGACGAGGCCAGCTACTCCGAGTATCAGATGGAGCAGAGGCGCGGCACCCTGACCGACGCCATCCTGCCGCTCAACATCCGAGCCCGCGTCATCCTGGCTGGCACCGTCACCATGCCTGGATCGATCACACACCAGTTGGTCAAGGCTGCTGCGGCGCAGCGAGGCGATCTGCCCGAGGACGAGATCGAAGAGTGGATCGCCACAGAGAAGTTCCGTGTGCACCACTACAAGCCGATCAAGATGGACGACGAGGGCAACGAGTCCAGCCTGTGGCCGGAGAAGTGGCCGATGGACTGGCTCAACTCGGTGCGCCACACCCGCTCGTTCGCCAAGAACTACGAGAACGACCCGCTCGCCGTTGACGGCCAGTACTGGACTCGTGACGACTTCACCTATGGCACGCTGCCGTGCGCGATCACTGTGCTCTCTGTGGACGGTGCCGTGACCGACAAGAAGAAGTCGGACTTCACGGGCCTGGCCGTGGTCGGCGCCACGTTGGGCAAGCCTGGTGATCCGAGGCGCAAGTGCGAGGTCAAGTACGCCGTGGGCGTCAAGCTCCTGGGCAAGGCGCTGCGAGCCAAGATCCTCCAGATCATTGAGATGTACCCCGAGATCAGCATCATCATGGTCGAGGCGAACCAGGGCGGCGAGCTGTGGCGCGAGGTGATGCACGACATGCCGGTCAAGGTGGTCCTGTTCAACAACAGCGAGCCCAAGGAGGTCCGAGCCGGTAAGGTGCACGCGCTGTACCAGAGGATCCCGACCCGCGTCCTGCACACGCAGCGCCTTCAGCAGGCCGAGGAGAACCTGGTCGGATTCCCCAAGCTCAAGCATGACGACATTGTTGACGCCATCGGCAATGCCGTGCTCAAGCTCCTCAACCCGGCCAAGGTGGCGCAGCGCAAGGCTCGATCAGTGGGCTATTGATAAACTCCATTACGCACAATTGAACAAAAGCAGTCGCTCATGAGAGTCGGGGTATCATTGGCCCCATTGCGCAGCAATGATCCGGCCCTGGGTGGGGCCTTCACAGGCCCTGGCTGGGGCATAGCTGGACCTTATCCCTGGCTGTGCCACAGTCATATTCGAGGGAGGGTCCACAATGCCGAACCTGAAGCTGCTCCGCCACTCCCTGAAGGAGTTGGAGGAGGCACGTCCCGGCTACATCGAGGCCGATCGATTCTACAAGGGCACGTTCGCTGAGCCCTTTCAGTCGCTGGTGATGCAGCGCCTTCTGGTCCGCAAGGAGGTCAACTACAAGGCCGTGCTCAGCGCGGTCCCGGTTGACGCCGTTGTGGAGAAGCTGGAGATCGTCGACATCCAGTCGTCCGACGAGGAGATCACGCAGTTCCTCCAGGACGAGGTCTGGAAGGCCAACCAGCTCCAGTTCGTCCACAAGACCGCGATCCTGGCCGCCGAGAAGTTCGGCGACGCCTACATCTTCGTGTGGCCGGAGTACGACGACGAGGAGCAGGTCGTCAGCGAGGAGGGCGACGGCTCGGACGAGGCCGCAGCCCAGGTCATCACCGGCATCGTGGCGAGCTACCAGAGCCCGCTCAAGGTGCGTGTGTTCTATGACGACCTCAACCCCGCGCGCAAGACCCACGCCGTCAAGGAGCTCAAGACCGGCAAGGGCAAGCAGAAGTGCGCGTGGCTGTACCTGGACGACGGCACGATCGAGTACTACGAGACGCCGGTCAACAAGTGCGGCATCGAGGACTTCGTCTACGTCGAGGACCGGGACAACCCGACGGGAGGCATCCCGTTCGTGCACCTGCGCAACGACCTGCCCTATGGCTGCCCGCTGCACCTCAAGGCGTATGGGCCGCAGAACCAGATCACCAAGTTCCTCGTGAACGAGGTGTCGGGCTCGGACTTCAACGCCTTCCCGCAGCGCTGGGCTCTGGCCAAGACGCGCAGCACCAACGGCGGCGACGACATCGACTGGTCGGGTCAGGACGACACCGTGCCGGACGGGCGCAGCAACGACAACCTGTCCACGCTGGTGTCTGGACCGGGGCGCATCTGGGACCTGTCGGGCTTCGACTCGGTGGGGCAGTTCAACAGCGCTGACGTGGACCAGTACATCAAGCCGCTGGACAAGGCGGTTGAGCTGATGGCCGCCGCCACGAACACGCCTGTGTACTACTTCAAGGCGGACAACGTTGGAGGCGGCACGCCTTCCGGTGAGGCCGTCCGCCAGCGTGACGCCCGGCTCAACACCAAGACCGAGTGGCAGCAGAAGCTCCTGGACTCCCAGTTCGAGGAGCTGCTGTACATGTCGGCCGAGCTGGTGTACGAGGACATCGAGGATGTCTCGATCGCCATCAAGTGGAAGCCGATCGAGTACGTCCCAGAGGCCGAGAAGCTGGACATGGTCCAGAAGAAGATCGACCTCGGCATCCCTCCGGCCGTGGCGTTCGCTGAGGCGGGCTACGACGAGGAGACCGTCAGCCAGTGGCTGTCGGGCAAGCCGAACGATGTTGAGCTCCTGCGCCGTGTCACCCTGCTCAACCAGATGGGAGACGCTGTGCAGAAGATCGGCACTGCGGCCGCGCTGGGCATCGATCTGTCGCAGGCCAACGAGCTGATCGCAGACCTGTTCGGCGACATCGCCGGGCTGAGGGAAACGAACACCGACGAGGAAGGCCAGTAACCATGTCCACGGAAGCCATCGAGATCTTCCTGGCGAAGGGTCGCCAGGGTGTCCTGCTCCACAAGGACGACCTGAGCCGCGAGGAGAAGGACATCATCCGCGAGCGCTTCGGCGCGGAGGGCAGCGCGGGCGTCTGGTTCCTGGCGACCGACGAGACGCCGGACCCGGAGGACGAGGAGGCGGGCGACTTCGACGAGGAGCAGGAGCTCGACAAGGACCCGACCGTCACGGACGAGGACGGCGACGAGCCGACCATGGAGGACCTGCGCGGTCTAACGGTCGACCGACTCAAGGACCTCGCCGACAAGGAGGAGGTCGACCTGACCGGCCTCAAGCTCAAGGACGACATCCTGGGTCGACTGGCGCTGCACTTCGGCCTCGACCCGGCCAGCTGACAGGGAGCGGACATGGCCGAGCGCATCGACGTTGACAAGCTGCTGGAGCTCGTGCAGCAGAAGCAGATCGAAGCCATCGCCAGTATCGAGGACAAGGCGATCAAGGCTGCGACCGAGAAGAGGTTCGCTGCGATCGACGATGCCGTGCGCTCGGCCACGACCAAGTGGGTGGAGGAGTTCGGCTCCATGTCTGCGGACGGAGCCGGACCCGCTCTCGACTCCATGATCAAGGAGGCGCTGGGTGCGAGCAACAAGGCGCTGTCCGGCCTTGAGGCGTCGACCATCTCAGCCCTCTCAGAGGCCGTAGGCGACGCTGTAACGACCGCGACGGAGCAGGGAGCGGCGTTCGTTGAGGGAGCCAGCGGCAAGGCCGCAGCGACCAAGGTAGCGGCTCCGCCTGTCGACCTGAAGGATGCCCGTGCCGCCGTCAAGGCTGCGGTCGAGGACGGTCTCAAGGAGTCCAAGGCTCTGCTCAGGAAGCCTCTGGTCGAGCGTCTGGGGCTGCGTGGCCTGCTCAGCGGACTGCGCCGGGCTCGCAACGCTGTGGCGCGTGCACAGAGCACGATCACGACGACCGTCAACCAGCACGTGACCAAGACGATGCAGGCAACCTCGACGGCCAACAAGGCCAAGTACGAGGTGTGGGTATCTGAGCGAGACGCCTGCGTCAACTGCCTTGCATACGCGGGCAAGATCGTCCCGGCTGGAGGGAACTGGCAGGAGGGGCTCAGCTTCGACCCCAAGCAGCGCGACCCCCAGCCGACCAAGGGCGGCAAGGGCGTGCGTCCGCCTCTGCATCCACATTGCCGATGCAGGCCCGTGCCGTGGGATCCAGCGTGGGCTCGTGAAGGCGAGGTAAGCTTGCCAGACGCGGTCACCCGTGAGGCGCAAAGATCCATCGCAAGGGGATTCTCACTTCCATCCGAATCCAACGCGGCGAGGATCCGAGCACTGAAGGACATGCTGGCCAACGGCAATCCTCAGCTCCCGAAGACCGTGCTCGAACGGGCTCGTCGCGACTTGAAGAATGGCGAGTTCGCTCGGGGCCGGAGCGTTCCGACAAGCAACCCGTGAGGTATCCACAGATGATGAACAGCCTTCTCCGTCCCGGCCTGGCAGCGGCCAAGAGTGCAGGCTCCGGCCTGGACCTGCTGACCGCCTCGGGTGTCGACGGATACGAGCCTGGGTGGGCTCGCCCCTACGCCACGGACCCGTTCTCCCCGTTCTGGTACGCCTCGGGCGACGATGACGACGAGGACGAGGACGACGACAAGGGCGAGAAGGACGAGGACGACGAGGAGGACGACGACGAAGACGACGATGACGAGGACAAGGGCAAGTCGGAAGACGAGCTCCGTGCCGAGGTCAAGCGTCTCCGCGCCGCCTACCTGAAGAAGCTCTCCAACTCCCGCAACCGGGGCACGCGGCTCAAGGAGTCCGAGGCCGCGAGGACCAAGCTGGAGTCGGACTTCGCGTCCCTCCAGGAGCAGCTCGACGAGCTGAAGAAGACGGCGGGCAAGGAGGTCGACTCCGAGGCCGCGACGCGCCGCATCAACGAGCTCATCGAGAAGGCGCGTGAGGAGGGCAAGGAGTCGTTCAAGCCGACCGTCATCCGCATGGCCGTCCGTGCCGAGCTCATGGCGCAGGGTGCCCGGCCCAACGTCGTGGACCGCCTGGCCAAGATGATCGACGTCAACGACGTGGACATCGACGACGAGGACGGCACCATCGACGTGACCGAGGCGGTCCTCGGCGTCAAGAAGGACATGCCGGAGATGTTCGGGCCGCGCAAGGCCACGACCACCCGGACCCGCAAGACCAAGGGCGACGGCGACGAGGGTGCAGGCAAGGGCTCCGGCTCGGGCTCTGGCTCCGCGCGCAAGGCCGGTGGAGCGGGCGGAAGCGACAAGGGTGGAGACGAGCGGAAGCTCACCGCCGCCGAGCGCGTCGCGAACCGTCTGCGTGGTATCAGCGACTAGTTCGCTGGATGGGGTATCATTGCCCCCGAGCACGTCTGGCCTTGTGCCGGTGCAGCAGCCCTGGGTGGGGCAACCCCTCACCTGGGGCTGTATGCATTTCCCGTAACGATTCCCTGGAAGGGAGCCCACATGGAATTCTCCATGACCGACTGGGCGGCACGCAAGGCCGAGTTCGCGGCCAAGCGCGCGTCGCAGTCCGTGTGGACCGAGTTCGAGCCCGGCGACGTCGTCGGCTTCAAGGCGGACGGCACCGCGATCCTCCACGTCGTCGGCGGTGCGGCCGACAACTTCGACGACTGGATCCCGGAGGAGATGGACTCCGCCGTCATCCAGCGGGTCAACCAGGTCTCCGCCGTCATGGCGTGGGGTCGGCACACCCCGATGGGTTCGGCGACCAAGAAGGTGCCGCGCTCCAGCGGCATGGAGGTCAAGACCCTCAACAAGTCCGGGCAGTACACGTCCAGCAACGACGAGAACGACGACGTCCTGCTGACGGCCCGGAAGCACACCGGCCTCCTGACCGTGGCCGAGGAGGACCTCAACGACTCCGCCGCCGACATCATCGCGGCCAAGGAGATCGACTGGGCGACCTCGTACGGCAAGTACTTCGACAACGCGACGCTGGCCACGACCGCCGCCGAGTCCGCGCCGACCGTTCCCTACACCTCGGTGTACCGGGCGCTCACGCAGACCAACGCGACGACCGGCTACACCGCCAACGACAACATCGTCGGCACCGTCACGGCGGGCTCCGTCGCGTACGACGAGCTGTCCGAGGCGCTGGGCCGGTACGAGGACGGCGACTACTTCGACGAGTCGATGTCGGTCGTCATCGCGCACCCGACCTTCCGCAAGCAGCTCCGCCAGATCAAGGACGACCAGGGCCAGCCCATCTTCGTCCGGGGTCAGGGCGGCGACGCGGGCACGCCTGACACCGTGTTCGACATCCCGGTCCGCTGGTCGAACGGCTGCCGCCTGTCGGCCACGGCGACCCAGGGTCCGACCGGTGCCCCGATCATGGTCTTCGGCAACCGAGACTTCCTGATCATCGGCGACCGCTCCAACGTCGAGACCCAGCCGATCCCGGCGGCCATCTCGACCACGGACGAGGCCAACGTCAAGATCCGCGACCGCAAGGGCTTCGCCCTGGGTCACGAGAAGGCGTTCGCCATCCTGGTCGACGACGGCTCCGCGCTCAGCTGACCCGCCGAGGCCGCGTACGCCCCGTAGCGGCCTCCGGAGCGACGGCCCGGCCCCTTTCACCGGGACCGGGCCGTTCGTTCGTTACGCGCCCACGTAGACCCTCTTACGCCCCCAGGGAGGCCGCTGTGTCAACGCCGGAGGAGACGTGCGCTGAGACCTGGGCCACCCCGGCCGAGGCGAGCACCATCACTGGAGTGTCGATCTTCCAGAGCGACCTGAACACCGCTCAGTCGATCATCGACCTCTTCACAGACATCCACTACGGCCTGAAGGACGAGCTGCAGCCGAGGACGCTGCGCATCCTGAAGCAGGCCGTCTCGTGGCAGGCCAAGTGGCAGAAGGAGCAGGGTGTCGAGGACTTCGGCACCGGCACCGAGAAGCAGAGCGAGACGCTCGGCGACTACAGTTACACCAATGGCTCCAGCGGTAGCGGCACGGGCGGCAGCGCAGAGGATTCTGCAATGCTGGCACCGATCGCTCAGCGCTGGATCACCAAGCTCCGTTGGAAGAGGACCAGGACCATGGACCCCCTGACCCCGACCGAGCGCGTGCTCACGGGTGACGGAGACATGGACGGCATCTTCCCGTGGGTGGAGCGCCCCGATCTCGGATCGAGGTACTGACATGAGCTTGGTGTCGCACCTGCTCAAGCAGACCGCCGATGTCTATCGGCGCACTGAAGTCTCGGACGGGCAAGGTGGGGTGTCGTACTCCTATGCCCTGCTCCAGAGCGGACGCAGAGTCAAGATTGACCAAGCGTCGGCCCGTGAGCAGTTCGAGGCGGAGCAGGCTGGTGCATCCCTGACCCACAAGGTGTACCAGAACCATGACGACGACATCCAGCGCGGCGATGAGTTTCGCCAGGGCTCGGATCGTTTCCGTGTGATGAACGTCGTCAAACCTTCCACCGCTGGTGTGTATCTGCGCGCCGACGTGGAGCTGATCCAGAGCGAGCAGGATAGCTGACATGGCCGACGACGACGTGAAGCCCGCTGCGGCGGAGAAGCCGATCGGCCCCACCGAGGCGCGAGAGCGGGCGGAAGCTGCTGCCCGCGCCGGGAGCTGGGATGAGTCGACAGCCTGGTCGCTGCTCGGCCTGCTCGCTCTGGAACAGCGGAAGGGAACAGGTGGTCGCCGTGGGCATTAGGGCTCGTGGGCTTCAAGGTGCACAGCAGCGTCTCCGCCAGCTGTCCGACCGGATCGCTGGTGTCACCGACGAGGCCGTGGCAGAGTTCGCTGCGGACGTCGAGACGCACATGAAGGGCGTCGTGCCCGTCGACACAGGACGGCTGCGCGACTCCATCGAGACCAAGAAGGTCGGCGATGGCTACACCGTTGGGCCACGTGGTGTCGAGTACGCCGCATTCGTGGAGAACGGTACCAGCCGGAGCCCGGCTCAGCCGTACATCGCGCCGACGATCCAGTGGGCGCGTCAGGAAGGACCGAAGCGCATCGCGCGCCGCATCGAGGGGGAGATCAGCGAATGACCACTCCTGTTGCTGCTGGTCCGTTCAACGAGCTCCTCAAGGGGCTGTACACCGCGCTGAACGGCGAGATCTCGGCCGGTGTGTACGACGACGTTCCCGAAGATATCTCCAAGCCGTATGTCACGATGGGCGAGATGTTCTCCATCCCTGACAACTGGCATGGCGGATTCGGCTGGGACATTCTCTCCACGCTCCATGTGTGGACCAAAGCGCGAGGATTCAAGACGGCGATCGACGTCGCCAACGAGATCATCGCGAAACTCGACCACCAGCTCCCGGCCATTGAGTTGCCGGACTCGTGGTATATCGTTTCGATCCGTTTCGTGCAGCTGAGTACGCTGCGCGACCCGGACCCCGAGATCCGCCACGTTCCGGTACAATTCCGGATAGTGATTCACCAGGAGGTGTAACCCAATGGCAGGACAGGACGCGTGGGGAACTTCGTTCCGCCGCGAGACCAACACGCCCGGCACGTTCCAGGCCGTGGCGAACATCACGGACATCAGCGGTCCGAGCCGTGAGCGGGAGGCCATCGAGGTCACCGCGCACGACAGCCCGGACCAGTACCGCGAGTTCGTCAAGGGTCTGAAGGACGGCGGCGAGGTCGAGATCACGCTCAACTACGACCCCGGCGTCGCCACCATCTCCGTGCTCGACGACGACTTCGAGGAGGACGACCTGCGCAACTACCAGGTCGTGATCTTCCCCGGCACCGTCGACGAGTACACGTGGGACTTCGCGGGCCTCATCACGGCCAACGGCGACGAGTTCCCGCACGACGACAAGATGGAGCGGACCGTCACGTTCAAGATCTCGGGCAAGCCCGAGCTCACCCACACCGCTGGCAGCTGAGGAACAGAGCAACATGGCACTCTTGGGCAAGCAGCAGATCAACCAGGCCGTCGACCGCAAGTGGGAGGACGTGCCGGTCCCCGAGTGGGGCGGCGAGGTCCGGCTCATGGAGCTGTCGGCGGCCGATCGGGGATACATCGAGGCGGGCTCGGTTGTGGCCAACGGCCAGACGCCGCAGCTCAAGGTCGAGTCCCTCAAGGTGTACCGCGAGAAGCTCGTCGGCATGGCCATGGTGGACGAGAACTTCGAGCGTCTGTACTCCAACAAAGAGATCGCTGCTGGCGAGCTCGGCAAGCGTTCGGGTGCGGTCATCGAGCGTCTGGCCGCCAAGGTCCAGGAGCTCTCCGGCATGGGCAAGTACGCCGTGAAGGAAGCCGAGGGAAACTCCGACGCCGCCCCGAGCGACTCTTCCGATTCCGACTAGCAGCACACCTCGGGATGACGGTGGCAGACCTGGACTCCCGGTTGGGTTCCTCCGAGCTTACCGAGTGGATCGCTTACGAGAACATTAGCGGTCCACTCGGTTCGCGTCGAGGGGACATCCAGGCGGCCACCATTGCGGCAACAATAGCGAATGGCAACCGGGGCAAGAAGGGCCGGAAGTTCAAGCTGTCGGACTTCCTGATTCCGTATGGCGGACGAGACCGTAAGTCTCCGATGGAGATGCTGAACGCGATCCGAAGCCTCAACAAGTCGATGGGAGGTGTGGAACGTGGCGGACGTGACGATTGACATTGACGCCAACCTGGGCAGCACATCGTCTACGATCAGCAGCGCATCCCAGAGCCTCGACGATCTCGGCCAGGCCGCGAACTCGGCGAGCTCCGACCTGGACAGCGTAGGCAACGCAGGGCAGGAAGCTGGTGGCGGCCTCAACAAGGTTGCGGTCGGTTCTGCTGCCGCTGCTGGAGCGTTCGCGTCCATGGACGACATTGTCCAGCAGGGCGTCGATCTGTTCCATCAGGGTGCTCAGCGAGCCGATGATCTCCAGCGTGCGCAGAACGACGTAGCCCAGGCAGCACTCGATGTCGAGCAGGCCAACCGAGACATGGCCCAGAGCCAGATCGATGCGAACCAGGCACAGCTCGACGGCACACAGGCGGGCATCGACCTGGAGCAGGCTCTGCTCGACCAGAAGACCGCGACCAAGGACTACAACGACGCGGTCAAGGAGTATGGCGTCAACTCGCTGGAGGCTCAGCAGGCCGCCATCGACCTCAAGCAGGCGGACGCCGACGCCAAGCAGGCCAAGATCGACTCGACACAGGCGACCGAGGACTACAAGCAGGCGACGCAGGACGGCAAGCAGGCGACGATCGACGCGAGCAACGCACAGCTGGACCTCAACGAGGCACAGCGCAATGTGCAGAGCGCGGATATCATGTCGGGGTGGTTCGGCACGGTCAGCCAGATCGGCACCGCGCTGTTCGGCCTCATCGGCACGTTCGCGCTGTTCGGTGCGGAGACGGTGGCCACTGCCGCGACCGCCGTTGGCTCGGCCATCGCCACGGCTGCTGCATGGGTCGGCTCCTGGATCGCGATGGCGGCCAGCGCCACGGCTTCCGCGATCGCGATGGCGGCTGCGTGGCTGCTCTCGATCTGGCCCATCGCACTGGTCGTCGCGGCCATCGCTGCGATCGTCGTCCTGATCATCGTCTACTGGGACGAGATCAAGGCCGCAACCATCGCGGTGTGGAACGCTGTCATGGGCTGGCTCGCGTCTGCCTGGGAGTGGATCAAGTCGGCCGCCATCACCGCCTGGAACGCGGTGTTCTCGTTCTTCACCAGCCTGTGGGGGAAGATCAAGTCCGCCTTCTCTGCCGGCATCGACTTCATCAAGTATCTGTTCTTCAACTTCACGCCTCTGGGCATCATCATCAAGAACTGGGGAGGCATCACCGGCTACATCAAGGGCGTCTGGGACAAGGCTTCCAGCCTCGTGTCTGGAGCTGTCAAGCGAATCGGCAGCTTCTTCAATGGCATGTGGAACGGAATCAAGAACGGCCTGTCGTCGGCGCTCAACGGAGCCATCGGCCTGATCAACCGGGCCATCGGCGGAATCAACACGCTTATCCGTGGAGCCAACCGGGTTCCCGGCGTCAACATTCCGCAGGTTCCGTACATTCCGTATCTGGCAGCGGGTGGTGTTACCACCGGACCCACGCTGGCCATGATCGGTGAAGGCCAGGAGCAGGAAGCGGTGCTTCCCCTGAGCAAGCTTCAGGGTATGCTTAACATGGCCGGTGGTGGTGGCGGCGGAGTGACCGTTGTCGAATTCCGAGGAGGCTCCAGGGCATTCCGCGAGTTCCTCCAGGAGTCTGTCCGCACCCAGTCCGGCGGAAGCATCGTCAAGTTCGCGGAGGGATAAGAGATGCCGAGCCTGCCGCCCCGGATCACGGCCGACCTGTACTACGACGACCAGTGGAACGACATCACATATGGTCTGAGCCAGACAGAGTCGGTGGAGATCACGCGGGGGTCAACGTCCGAGGGGAACCAGCCGGACCCCAACGAGGGCTCGGCTCTCCTCCAGAACCCCACGGGCATCTTCAGTCCGAAGAACCCCAACAGCCCGCTGTACGGCAAGATCGGCCGCAACACCCGCATCCGCTACAAGGTGGATGCGGGCAGCGTCCGTCTGAACCTGCCGAGCCCCAACACCGACGCTGCCGCCGTGTGTGCGGACAACGCCGCGCTCGACATCACGGGCGACATCGACGTTCGAGTCGACGCCCGAGTCAACTGGGGCGACCGGGGTGCAGCCAACGTCCTGGAGCTCATCGGCAAGCAGCAGACCGTCGGCGAGCAGAGGTCGTGGCGCTTCTTCCAGTACGGCCAGGGCTTCGCCGGGTTCGGCGGTCGTCTGGGCATCACGTGGTCGCAGGACGGCACCGAGGCCAACTCTCAGCAGGCCATCGCCACAGAGCGTCTGGCCGAGGGCTTCGGTCGCCGTCTCGCGGTCCGCTTCACCCTGGACGTCAACAACGGCTCTGGCGGCTGGACCGTCAAGTTCTTCAAGGCCGCCACCATCGCCGGTCCGTGGGAACAGGTTGGCGACGACGTCACCGGAACCGGCGTCACGTCCATCTTCTCCAGCGCGTCCGACGTCAACGTCGGCAACGTCCTGACCCAGGGGCAGAATCCGCCGCGCGGATCCTTCTACGGTGCACAGATCCGCGCCGGTATCGACGGCACGCTCGTCGCCAACGCCGACTTCACCGGGCTCGCCGAGGGCACGACCGCCTGGACCGACTCCGTGGGCCGCTCGTGGTCTGTCGTGGGCGAGGCGGAGATTTCCCGCACCATGGTCCGGCTCGTTGGCGAGGTGCCCGCCTGGCCGCCACGGAGGACCACCTCGGGGCATGTGACTGTCCCGATCGCGCCCGCTGGCATCCTCCGTCGCCTCGGCTCGGGTGCCAAGCCTCTCCAGTCTGCCGCCTTCCGGTCGACGCAGTTCAACAATCCGGACGCGCCGATCCTGGAGTACTGGCCGTGTGAGGACGGCGAGGAGGCCGGAACCATCACATCCGGTCTGGACGGTGGCAAGGCAGCCATCATCTCGGGCAACATCGAGCTCGCCCAGTCCAACGACTTCATCTCGTCTGCACCGCTGCCGGAGTGGCACGCGTCCAACGTCAGCATGACGATCCGGCCGTACACTGTAACTGGCGCGAGCCAGATGCGCTTCTTCATGTCGATCCCGTCGGGCGGCCTGACCAACGGCTTCCTGCTCGCGCGCATGAACATGACCGGCACGGCTCGTTCGCTCGACATGACGTACACCACTGGTGGCGGTCTGCAGTTCAGCATCTACGACGCGGACCGCACACTGATCGACCAGACAGGCGCGATCTCGTTCAACGTGAACGGGCGTCCGATGCGATTCTCCATCGGCCTCACGCAGGTCGGTGCGAACATCCAGATCACGGTCGGCTCGCTGGTCCCGAACGCGACGTTCGCCAACGTGCTTGTCGACACGCTCAACGGAGCGACCGTCGGACGCGTGTCGAGCATGTCCATCGGTGGCACGGCGGACCTTGCCGACTCGACCTTCGGCCACGTTACATTCCAGTCTGCAGAGACCAACCTGTTCGACGTTGTGGAGCAGCTGGACGCCTACGACGGAGAGCGCGCGGGCGACCGCATCAACCGGCTCTGCAACGAGCAGGGCATCTCGTCCTCGTACCTGTTCTCGCCACTGGCCAATCAGGTCACGCTCGGACCGCAGCGCATCAAGGACCTCGTCACGCTCCTCCAGGAAGCCGCCACCTCGGACCAGGGCTATCTTCTGGAGAACCGAGACTCCATCGGCATCCGGTATCGGTCGCTCACGACCATGCTCAACCAGATCCCAGGCGTCGTGCTTGACTACTCGGCCGGTCTCATCAGCCCGCCGTTCCAGCCGATCGACGACGACAAGCTGACCAAGAACAGCGTCGTGGTCACGGTGGACGGCGGCTCGTCCAGCTCTCCGCAGGTGCTCACGTCCGGTCCGCTGTCGACCCAGGACCCGCCCAACGGCGTCGGCCTGTACGATGTCGAGTACACGTACAGCCTGGAGAACCTCCCGCTCGCCGAGAGCCTGGCCTCGTGGCTGCTGCGGACTGGCACCTTCGACGGTCTCCGCTACACGCGCATCACGCTGGACCTCGCGAACGACCGGGTCGCGCAGCACGCCGAGGACATCCTCAGCCTGGACGTCGGCGACATGATGCGGCTCCGCAACCTCCCCGAGGATCTGCCGCCGGACGATGTCGACCTGATCATCATCGGCTACAGCGAGACGATGGGGCCGGATGAGTGGAAGATCACCTTCGCCTGCATCCCTGGTGAGCCGTACAACGTCGGTGAGCTGCCGGGCACAGGCAGCAGCGACGACTTCGCCACCAACAGCGACAACAGGGCCGACCTCACCAGCTCGACCGTGCTCACCGCGATGGACTCGGACGACACCTCGCTTGAGGTCGTGCTGGCAGACGACTCTGGCATTCCGTGGGCGAGTGCATACCCCGTCATCAGCACGAACGCTGCGATGCGATCCGGCATCACCAACTGGTCTGCCCAGGGCGGGACGTTGGCATGGGCCGACGCCCCCGGCACGCCGCCGTTCGATGCAGACAAGGCTGCCAAGTTCACGAGCGACGGTGTGGCCACGATCCAGTCGATCCTCAACGCATCGTCGGCTTCTGGCACGGTGACGCCCGGCCTGGCCTACTACGCCAACGGCTGGATCTACTCGGACGTCATGATCCGAGCCCGCATCGCCATCAACTGGGCAACGTCGGGCAATGTCTACTTGTCCACGAGCAGCGGATCCACGATCACCATCCAGCCGAACGTCTGGACGTATCTGTCGGGCTCTATGATCGCGATGCGACGGCCGCTCGTGGCGCGATCCACTTCAGCCTCGACGACTCGACAGGCGCTGCCACCGTGCCCGTCAACGCAAACGTGTACGGTGTCGAGGCTCGTCTCAGGCGAGACGGCTCGTCCGTCTTCCAGCAGTTCAGCGAGGACGACTTCCCTCTCGCGCTGCGCGTCGACGGCGAGGTTGTGCGGGCCGACTCATGCGTCCCGAAGCTGCACGACACCTTCTTCCGCACAACTGCCAGCGGATGGGGCACGGCCGACTCGGGGCAGGTATGGTCCACCGGCGGAGGAGCCGCGAGCGACTACAGCACGGACGCAACCGCGCTGGAGGGGCGACACCTGCTCACGAGCGTCAACGTCTCCAGGCGAACGTTCACCAACGACTTCGCCGACGACATCGACATCACCGCGTTCATCGGCACGGATCAGCTCGCGACCGGGGCCGCTATCACCGGGGCGATCACGGGTCGTTACGCCGACAGCGACAACCTGTACATGGCACGCATCGAGTTCCTGACTACGGGATTCCTCACGCTCGGAATCCGCAAGCGCGTCGCCGGGGTCGAGACCTCTCTCGGTAGCGTCGCGACTCAGATCGCGCATGTCGTGAACCGGGGATACGGGCTGCGCTTCTACATTCGTGGTTCGAGTCTCAAGGCTCAGCTGTGGGACAGCACGAATGGCCAGGCATTGCAGAGGCCGTGGGACCTGTCGGTCACCGATACCGATCTCACGACCGGCACGCTCCAGGGATTCAGGTCCATCCTGATTACCGGAAACACCAATGCCAGTCCGAGGGTAGCGTACGCTTTCGCGAAGAACAACTATCCCCAGGTGTTCAACGTGGAGCGTTCTCGGAATGGAGCCGTCAAGCCGATTCCGGCTGGAGCTGGCGTCAATGTCAACGAGCCGCTCACCACGATCATTCGGTAAGGAGAAGTAATGAGTGTAGCCCAGTGGCTCGGCGGGCAGCGCGTCACTGCCGAGCGACTCCAGGAGATGCTGAACAAGTTCTCGGACTTCACTCCGACGCTCGGCGTGTCGACCGGAACTGCGCCCACCTACGGCAACGCCACGGTGCTGTGCCGATGGTCGCAGTCTGGAGACCTCGTCACCGCCCACTACAACATCGTGTGGGGCTCGACGTCGACGTTCGGTACCGCGAGCGGATCGTCCAACTGGCGATTCGGGCTGCCCGTCCCTGCTGCGGCCACGACTCAGGCCAATGGCGTGATCTTCGTGGAGAGCGGAACGGCCAAGCGCTATCCGTGTCGAGCCCGATTCACGAGCACGACGTTCATGGAGCTGGAGCTCGCGGGTGGTGCTCCGGACTCCGTGGCCGCCGCGAACACCGGCATCTGCGACGCCATCACGCCGTTCACTTGGGCCTCCACCGACACGCTCAAGGGCGTCATCCGCTACGAAGCTGCGTGAGGAGGAACGATGGCTGCCGAATCATGGTCGGGTGGCGAGCTCATGGAGGCAGAGCGCCTCGTCAACATGCAGCACAAGTCATTCGACTTCGTCCCCAACTGGGACACCACCACAGGCAACAACCGGCCGTCGTACGGCAATGCGGTGATCGACTGCCGGTTCACCCAGTCTGGTGACCTGGTCATCGCACACTATGACATCACGTTCGGATCGACGACCAACTTCGGAGCCGCCCCGACGAACGCTGACGACTGGATCTTCAGCCTGCCTGTGAACGCTCTCGACGGAGCCGTCATCGTGCAGGCTGTCGGAGAGCTCGTGCTCGGCACGACGGCCGGTGGAGCTCGCATCACATCTCGTGCTCGGCTGCACGACAAGAGCAATGTCAAGATGGACATCTCGAATGGCCGCCTTGACGCAGGAGCCATTGCGGCTGCAAACCGTGGCACGGCAGACGCCATCTCGCCGTTCACGTTCAACAGCGGGTCGTCCGTCAAGGGCGTCATCGAATACGAGGCCGGATAGCAGCGCTATCCGCTTTCGTAGTAGCATTTCGTCCGTCGGCAGTGGGAGGCAATTGTTGCGATTGAGTAATAACCACCCATGATGATCCGGCGTCGAAATGTACGCGGGGGACGAGTGAGTGGGAGATAGGCGATGGCCGGAATCACCAACGGACTTGGAGGCGCAACCAACATGGGAGATCCCACGAGTCCATCTCCTGGAGGTAACAACATGGGCGAGGGACCCAGTGTGATCGACCTCGTGGTCATGATGACGAGGCTCGAATCCAAGATGGACAATCTGCGCGAGTCCCAGACGACGCAGAACACCATACACACCGACCACGAACAGAGGCTCAGACTGATCGAGCAGTTCGTCTCCCAGGGCAACGATCATGAGGCTCGCATCAAGAGCCTGGAGGCCAACAAGTGGCCGCTGCCATCGCTCGCAGCCCTCATCTCGCTCGCCGCTCTGATCCTCGCGTTCATCAACATGAAGAACGGCAGCTGAGAACCGGCTGAGCGCCCACGTAAGGCCCGAACGGGCGTCCGTGAGGCCCGCGTACCGACTCCGACCCACGGGGCCGCTACGCGGGCCTCCTCGGCGTTTTACGAGGGCTCTCCGGCGGCATGCTTCGGGTAGGATAAGAACCGAACCACAACTACGGGGCAAACGCAGGGAGCAGGATATGGCAACACCTCTCAGTGCAGATGCGATCCTCACGGTCCTCCGGGCCGAGGGCATCACTGTGCACGAGCACGACGGATGGCGGACGCACAACCGCGACGCGGCCACGGGCAAGACGTTCGGCCCCGTGCACGGCGTGCTCATCCACCACACCGCTGGTCACAACGACAAGGAGATCTGCTACAACGGCCGGAGCGACCTGCCCGGTCCGCTGTGCCACTCCTGGCTCGGCAAGACGGCCGGTCTCTGGATGATCGGACACGGCCGAGCGAACCACGCCGGTCTCGTGGACGGCGACGTCATCCAGGCCCTCATCGAGGAGCGCTCGCCGCTCCCCAAGGACGACGAGGCCGACACCGACGGCAACGACGTCCTGTACGGGCTGGAGATCGAGAACTACGGGAACGGCACCGACCCGTATCCGGCCGCTCAGTACAAGGACGCCGTCCTGTGGGCCGCCGCGCTCTGCCGCGCTCACGGCTGGACC
>Ga0079222_10000005_pt1 | contig 45300 bp, 84 predicted proteins | sample GAPlitter_FD_75070 | JGI IMG/M metagenome (GOLD analysis project Ga0079222, IMG submission 75070) | Agricultural soil microbial communities from Georgia to study Nitrogen management - GA Plitter | ecosystem: Environmental > Terrestrial > Soil > Agricultural land | place: USA: Georgia...
AAGGCCGGCTTGATGCCGGCCAGGTCATCTACTGCTGGCGGTGCGCGAGCCGAGGCGAGCTGACCCGCATCGACCCGACCGCCTGGCACCTCGGGCACAACGACGAGGACCGCAGCCGGTACCGCGGACCTGAGTGCATCCCTTGCAACACGGCGACCGCCACCCGGCGTATCTCATCAGACGCATAGCCCACCCAGGGGGAGGGGCCGACGCGGCCGGATAGGACACCGCGGGGGAGGTGCCTCGCAGTCCAGACCCCTGAGTTCCCTACAGGAGGTGACCCGTCGTGACGGACAGTTACACCGATCTAGGAGCCGGCGGCCGCGCCCTCTGGGACTCGATCACCGACGAGCACGACCTCGACGCTGTTCAGAAGGTTCAGCTCCTCGAGGCCTGCCGCTCGAAGGACCGGCTTGACCGGCTCGACACCGTGCTGCGCGGTGACGCCGACGTGTGGATGCGCCTGACCCACAATCTGCGGACAGAGGACTACGAGCTGCGGATCGACGCCGCTCTGACCCAGGCCAACGCCACCGCGAACCAGATGAAGCAGCTCCTGGCGGCCCTCCGGCTGCCCGACGCGGCCACTGGCAAGCGACCGCAGTACCGAGGCGCCCGCGGCGCGCAGAAGCCGACTGTCCCCGGGGGCGCGAAGGTGTCCTCGATCGACCGGGCCCGGGTGGCCCGCGGCGCCTGATGGCCTGGCGGCCGCAGTTCGAGGGGCACATCTGCTCGCTCGGCTACGAAATCGCCGACTGGATCCAGGCGTACTGCTGCCATGGTCCCGGCGACATCCAGGGCCTGCCGATCGAGCTGGACGATGAGTGGTTTGACTTCATCGTCGAGTCCTACCGCCTTGACCCAGCCACCGGCCGGCGGGTCTACGACGAGAGCGTGCTCAGCCGGCCGAAGGGCCGCGCGAAGAGCGAGCTGGCCGGCTTCGTCGGCACGGCCGAGGCGTTCGCCCCGGTGCGCTTCGACGGCTGGGACGCCGACGGGCAGCCGGTGGGCCGACCGATCGTGTCCCCGCTGCTGAAGTGCCTGGCCACCGAGGAGTCGCAGGCCGGCAACACCTTCGAGAACATCGCCTTCATCGCCGGCACCTGGGGCCCGGACGTCCACCCGGACATCTACGGCGGCGTGTCGGGTATCCGGCAGTACCAGTCGGCGACCGCCCTCTACCTGCCGCACGGCGGTGAGATCCGGGCGTGCACGGCCGGCGCGGCATCGAAGGACGGCGGCAAGGAAACCTGGGTCTGCGCCGACGAGACCCACCTGTACGTGCTGCGCGAGCCCAAGGCCATGTACGGCACGGTGAAGCGCAACCTGGGCAAGCGGAAGCTGGCCGAGCCCTGGCTGATGCAGACGACCACCGCCTACCGCCCCGGCGAGCAGTCGACGGCCGAGGAGACGCTGACCGCCTGGCGCAAGGGCGAGCTGTCCGAGGCCGTGCACGTCGACCACCGCGAGGCCAAGGGCCGCATCGACCTGGACAACAGGGAACACACCCTGGCTCAGCTCAAGCAGGTCTACGGCGCCGCCGCGGCGTGGATGGACCTGCCGCGGATCTACCGGGAGATGCGCGACCCGCGCTCGTGCCCCGATGACGCGACGGCGGCCCGGTACTTCCTGAACCGGGCGCAGTCGACCAAGGACGTGTGGATCCCGCTGGACGTCGTCGAGCGGCAGGCCCGTGTCGAAGCGGTCGAGCCCGGCACAGAGATTGCCCTCGGCTTCGACGGGTCGCTCAACGACGACTCGACGGTGCTGATCGGCTCGCGGATCTCCGACGGCTTCCTGTTCCCGGTGGGCATCTGGGCGAAGCCGTCCGGGCCCGAGGGCAACTGGTGGGAAGTCCCACGCTCGGATGTCCTCGCGGCGATCCGGGAGGCCTTCTCCCGCTACAAGGTGACCCGGCTGTACGCCGACCCGCACGAGTGGCGCTCCGACATCGACACGCTCGCCGAGACCCTCGGCACCGAGCGCGTGATCGCCTGGGAGACCCGCCGCGACGTGCAGATGGCGGCAGCGCTCGACCGGCTGCTGACCGACCTGAAGGTGGGCGCGGTCTGGCACTCCGGTGATGGGACGTTCGCCGAGCACTTCGGCAACGCCTACGTCCGCATGAAGGGCGGCCACCGACTCGTGCGCAAGGAGCACGACAAGAGCCCCCGCAAGATCGACTCCGTGGTCGGTGCCGCCCTGGCCTACGAGGCCCGCGCGGACGTCATCGAGGCCGGCCTGAACCGCAAGACGCTGACCAGGGTGGTCGGGCGCGTGTCCGGCTATTGATGAGGGGATCACGGTGTCGCAGCCATACCAGCCCCTCACGCCCGAATGGTGGGTGAAGCGCCTCTACGACCGCCTGAAGGTACAGCGCGAGACGTTCGAGCTGTACGACGCCTACTACCGCGGGAAGCCGCCGCGGCTGCCGTGGTTGGCCGAGCAGTCCCGCGAAGAGTTCTCCCGCCTGCTGTCGTTGTCGAACAGCAACTACATGGGCTTGGTCGTCGATGCCATGGTCGAGCGGATGAGCGTCGAAGGCTTCTCCATCGGCGACGACCTGGCCGCCGACATGCCCACCTGGGACATCTGGCAGGCCAACAACCTCGACGCCGCCTCTGACCAGGTGCTGCTCGAGGCCGCGATCGGCGGTTGCTCGTTCCTGCTCGTCGCCCCGCCGGCCGACGGGGACCAGCCGGTGATCTACGCCGAGCATCCGACCCAGGCGACCGTCGAGTACGAGCCGGGCAGTGCGCGCCGACGCCGGGCGGCCGGACTGAAGGTGTGGCAGGACGACTGGACCGGTAAGCAGATGGCCACGCTCTACCTGCCCGACGCGGTCTACAAGTTCGAGTCGCCTAACCCCACCCCGGGCGGTGTGACCGAGCCCCGCTGGGAGAAGCGTGAGGTCCGCGGCGAGCGCTGGCCGGCGAAGAATCCGCTCGGCGAGGTGCCGCTGGTGGAGGTCGCGAACAACCCGAGGCTGCTCACCGGCGGGGTGTCCGAACTCGCGGACGTGATCGTCGTCCAGGACCGCATCAACAAGACGATCGCCGACCGGCTAATGACGCAGGACTTCGGCGCGTTCCCGCAGAAGTGGGCCAAGGGCTTCCCGGAGAAAGACGCCGACGGCAACGAGAACCGCATCGACGTCGGGCGCAACCGCATGATCACCTCAGAGATGGCGGAGACGCAGTTCGGGCAGTTCGAGTCGGCACCTCTGGATCCGTACTCGGCGGCGAAGCGCGAGGACGTCAAGGACATCGCCTCCCGCACCCGGACGCCGGCGCAGTACCTGCTCGGCGAGATGTCCAACGTCAACGGCGAGACGCTGAAGGCCTCCGAATCCGGCCTAGTCTCGAAGGTCCGTCAGCGCAACCGGACGGCCGGCGACGGCCTTGAGGACACGATGGGCCTGGCCCGCCGCGCCGGAGGGCTGGCGAACGGCCGCGAGGTCATCGAGACGAAGTGGCGTAACCCGGAGTTCCGCACCGAGGGCGAGCTGGTCGACGCGCTGACGAAGATGTCCACCCTGCACGTGCCCGACGAGGCGCTCTGGGAGCGCTGGGGCGCATCGCAAGTGGAGATCCAGCGGTGGAAGAAGATGGCCGAGGAGCAGGCCGCGCGCGATCCGCTCGGACAGCTCACCCAGGCCGCCGGCCGCGGCCTGCCAGACGGCGCAGCGTCCGGCGCGGCCCAGCCCATCGGGGAGTAGGCCGTGGCGGTCGACGAGATCGCCGTCGGGCACGCTGACCGGCAGGTGACGCTCGCCCGGCGGACCGCGCTCGAGCTCGCCCGGCTGTGGCGGGCGATCGAATCCGGCAACATCGCCGCATCGTGGGGCGCCCTGCTCCCGCAGGCCGTCGCGGTCCTCGGCACCTCGCAGGCCACCGCCGCGGCTTCGGCCGGCGTGTACGTCGATGATGTTCTCGCCGAGTCGGGCGTCGCCGTCGAGGCCGCTGGCCGAATCGCACCGGGCGCGTTCGCGGGCATCGCTTCCGACGGACGGCCGCTGGCGTCGCTGCTGCTGCAGCCGGTGCTGACGACCCTGGGTCAGATCAGGCAGGGGGCACGCCCGGCGCAGGCCCTCTCGTCTGGCCGGTTCGTGCTCGACCTGATCTCACGCACGCAGGTTGCCGACGCTGGGCGCGTCGCCGTCGGGACTGCCATCGCCGCACGGCCCGAAGTCCGCGGCTATGTCCGCATGGTCGTCGGCAAGACGTGCTCACGGTGCCTGATCCTCGCCGGACGCCGCTACCGCTGGAATCAGGGCTTCCTGCGGCATCCGCGCTGCGACCGCCGGCACATCCCGGTCGCCGAGTATGCGCCGGACGACGTCAGCACCGATCCGAAGGCGTACTTCGATTCCCTCGACCCGGCCGGCCAGGACGAGCTCCTCGGCAAGGCCGGCGCTCAGGCGGTCCGCGAGGGCGCCGACATGGCGAAGGTCGTCAATGCGCGCCGCGGCATGCAAACCGCCGACGGCCGGCTCTACACCACCGAGGCGGCCGGCCGCCGACCACGGTTGATGCCCGAGCAGATCTTCCGCGACGCCCGCGACCGCGAGGACGCGATCCGCCTACTGCGGTTGCACGGCTACATCACCTGATCTTCCCGCCCCTGGAGGGCGGTGGAAGTAGCCCCTGGAGGGCGCATGAGTGACACCACCACCGAGGCGAGCGACGAGGCCCAGGAGGCCGCGACGACCGTTGAGGAGAGCACCGAGGACGCCCGCGTCACCAAGGCGAACCAGGAAGCGGCCAAGTACCGCCGCGAGCTGCGAGCCGCCCAGGCTGAACTGGACAAGGTCCGCAAGTCCGGGTTGACCGAGCAGGAGAAGGCGGTCGCCGAGGCCGAGCAGCGGGGCGCCCAGACCGCAGCCGCCAAGGCCGGCCCACGGCTCGTCCGAGCCGAGTTCCGCGCCGCGGCCGCCGGCCGCGTGGAGACCGACACGTTGTCCGCCTACCTCGAGGACGTCGACCTGACGAAGTTCCTCGGCGACGACGGCGAGCCCGACACCAAGGCCATCGAGGCCCGGATCTCGCGACTCGGAGGCGGACAGAAGCGCACCGACTTCGACGGCGGCGCCCGCACCCCGGCCGGGAAGCCGGCCGACATGAACTCCCTGATCCGCCGTGCGGCGGGCCGGGGCTGACCAGTAGGGACCCAGATGGGGCCCGCTGACCAAGGAAGGTGAGTCCCATCGCTTACAACAACTTGACCTCGCGTACCGACGCGTCGGCGCTGATCCCCGAAGAAGTCTCGAACGAGATGCTCCGCCGGGCGACCGACGAGTCGGCAGTGCTGCGCCTGTTCCGCCGGGTGCCGGTGGGTCGGGCCCAGGTGCGATTCCCCGTCCTGTCGGCACTGCCGGTCGGATACTTCGTCAACGGTGACACCGGTCTGAAGCAGACGACCGAGGTCAACTGGACGAACAAGTACCTGAACATCGAAGAGATCGCCACGATCATGCCGGTGCCCGACAACGTGGTCGCCGACGTGGACGTGAACATCTGGGACGAGGCGATGCCCTACCTCGTCGAGGCGTTCTACCGCACGCTCGACGCTGCGGCGTTCTTCGGCACGAACGCGCCCGGTACCTGGCCGACGAACATCTCCGCCGCCGCCCTCGCCGCGGGCAACTCGCTGACCGGCAACGCCGCGGCGACCGCAGGTGGCGGCTACGGCGACCTCGACGCGGCCTACGCGCTGCTCGACGCGGACGGCTACGACCCGACCGGCATTGTGGCGTCGACGGCGTGGAAGGGTCGTATCCGGCCGGCGCGTGACAGCACCGGCCAGCGCCTCGACCCGGGCCGCGCCAACGCCACTCTGACCGACATCGACGGCCTGCCGGTCGTCTACCCGATGCGGGGCCTGTGGCCCGCCGGCTCCGGCGGCGTGTACTCGCTGCTCGGCGACTGGTCGCAGTTCGTCGTCGGTGTCCGCCAGGACATCACCATGAAGATCCTCGACCAGGCGGTCATCACCGACAACACCGGCGCGATCATCTACAACCTGCCCCAGCAGGACATGACCGCGATCCGCCTCACCTTCCGGGTGGGCTGGCAGGTCGCCAACATCCTCAACTACGACCAGCCGACCGAGGGCAGCCGCTACCCCGTCGCCCGCATCCTCATCCCGTAAGCGAGGCAGAACATGACCGCACCCTTCGGCGCCGCTCACCAGGTCCCGGTGCAGCCGCAGGCGACCGCCGGCAGCAACCTCAACTCCATCGCCTGGGTGGTGCCTCGCGACGGCACCGTCACCGCCGTGACGTATACGACCGTCACGGCCATCACTGGCGCGAACACCAACACCCGCTCGGTTTCCCTGGTCAACAAGGGTCAGGCCGGTGCGGGTACGACCGTCATCGCGACGCTGCAGTTCAACTCGGGCGTCAACACGGTCGCGGCCGACGAGAAGGCCATCACCCTGTCGGTGACCGCCTCCGATCTGCTCCTGGTCGCCGGCGATGTCCTGCAGTGGCAGTCGACCGCGGTGGGTACTGGTATCGCCGACCCGGGTGGGCTCGTCGCCGTGTCCACCGCCGCGAAGTACGCGTAAGGAGCAGCGATGGCAGTCAGCACCAGCAAGGACCACCCCGAGAACACTCCCGCGGGCCAGAAGGCCAAGGCCGACGCGGCCAAGGCCGACAAGTCGGTGGCCGCGGGTCCGCAGGAGGTCGTCGACAAGGAGACCGATCAGGGTTTCCGCGGCATCGAGGTCGACAGCACCCCGAACGAGGCCTACACCCTCGCCGGCGTGACGTCGGGCATGCCCACCCCGGAGACCGACGAGGCCCAGGCCGAGCAGGTGCGCCGGGACATCAAGGACGTCGAGAAGCAGGCCAACGGCGTCTCCGAGCGATAACACAGTGAGGGGCGAGATCTGATGGCAGACCAACTCGCGACGCCGTCGGATCTCGCTTCCCTGCTGCAGCAGGACGTCGACACCGCCACCGCGACGCTGCTGATCGAGGCATCCACCGCGGTGGTGCAGGCCGTCACCGGCCAGCGGATCGTCCAGGTTGTCGGCGACATCGTCACCTTGGACCTGGACGAGTACGACGACGGGCTTTACCTGAACCTGCCCGAACGCCCCGTTACCGCGGTGACGACGGTGACGATCGGCGCGACCGCGGTCACCGACTACAGCACCCAGCTGCGCCGCGCCCGCCTGTGGCGGGCCTACGGCTGGCGCTCGACGCTGGTCGCCTATCCGGATCAGCCGTCGCTGGTGACGGTGACCTACACCCACGGATACGCCGCCGGCCACCAGCGGCTTCAGCTCGCCCGCAGCGCGGTGCTCCAGCTGGCCGCCTCCGTCTACGCCAACCCTGGCGGGGCGACTCGCGAGCAGATCGACGACTACGCGGTCGCCTACGAGGCCGCATCGGCGCGCATGGACGCCTCACCGTCACTGGCGAATCTCCTGCGACGCCAGTACGGCCAGCCGACCGGTTCGGTCCGACTGGTCAAGGCCTAGCCCCGGCCTCACGCATAACCCTCCCGAGGAGGTCTGCCATGCCTGCACTGCCCGGCCAGGTCGTCACCACCATCCCCAACGCCGCCGGCACGGTCGCGGTGTGCGTGACGTGGTTCTTCAACCCAGCCACCGGCGCGTTGCGCAACAACCCCGTGGCGTGGACGTCGCCGGACGGCACGGTCTGGCCGATCGGTTCCGGGGCTCTGATCGCCGCGAACACCCTCGGCCGCACCGTCAAGGTCCGAGTCAACGACGCAGGCGGGAACGAACTGCGCCGCGTAAGTATCCCTGCTGGCGGTCGGGCGGCGACCGCAGCGCAGCTGGCCGCCGCGCCTGCGCCGGACGGCCCGTACACCAACTCGTCCGACTTCAACGGCATCACCTTCGACCTGGCCTGACGTGGCGATCGCCGGAGTTCAGCGGGTGGCGAAAGCCGGCGCAGCGGTCTCGTCGCTGGCCATCGGCGCCGGCGACGGATGGGCTACCCCCACGGCGGGCAACCTGCTGGCGGCGACGGCCAACGGCGACAACCTCGTGTCGACCCCGGGCGGGTGGACCGCCGGGCCGAGCGTGGTTGACGACAACGCGATCTACCTGTTCTGGAAGATCGCCGCCGGCACGGAGTCGACGGTCACCCTCACCGAGGGCGGCGCGACCGACATGATCTCCACGGTGTGCGAGTACAGCGGTGCGACCGCGACGCCGCTGGATGTCTCCAACACGTCGACGATCACCGTCACTGAGGGCACGACGACCACGAACACGTCCGTGACGACGACGGCCGCGAACGACCTGGTCATCGCGGTGGCGGGCGTCTACCGGTTCACCGCCACCTCGTCGGCGTCAGCGCCGTCGTGGACGAACTCCTTCGCCAACCAGCTCAGCCAGACCGTCACCGGCGCGACGAACCGTGGCGCCACGTTCCTCGCCGAGCTCACCGCCGGCGCGGCCGGCGCCTACGCCACCTCGGCGTCCTGGACCGGGTCGATGACCTGTCGCCAGGAGTTGGTCATCGCGTTCAAGGCTTCGGCGACCACCGCCGCCGAGCCCGTCATCCGTCGCAGGCCGCACCGCGGCCTCACCATGCGTTAGGAGCACCGGGTGGCGCAGAACCGCATCTACACCGTCAGCTTCTCGGCAGTCGCCGTCACGGTCGCCGTGGACTTGTTCGAGATCCGTCCGGTGAGCAACAAGCCGTGCGAGGTCATGGGCCTGTTCGTCGGCCAATCGTCCGACGCTGGTGACGCCCAGGCCGAGCTGCTCGCGTACACGGTGATCCGCGGCTTCACCACATCGGGATCCGGTGGCGCGACGCCGACGCCGGCACCGTTGAACCGTTCCGACAGCGCGGCCGGGTTCTCGGCCGAGACGTGCAACACCACGGCGGCCACCACCGGCACGACGGCACAACTTCACGCCGACACGTTCCACGTCGCCGCCGGCGAGAAGCTGTGGCTGCCGGAGGGCTGCGAGTGGGAGGCCAGCGCCGCCGACACCTCGCTGGTCGTGCGGCTCGCCGCGGCCCCGGCGGACTCGCTGACCATGTCCGGCACCCTCTACGTGCGCGAGCAGGGCTGATCGGTGGGCTGGCCGCGCCGCGGTCGGCCACCCGTCCGCATCCAGCCCCGCCGCCGGTTCGTCCACAGCGCAGCGGCCGCGGGTGGGTCGGTAGCCGCCACAGGTTTGGCGGCCGCCGCCGGGACCATCCGGGCCAACGCCACCAAAACGCTGCCAGCGACCGGTCGCAGTGTCGCTGCGGCGACCGTCTCGGCGACCACCCGGAAGGTGTACGCGGCGACCGCGACCGCCGTGGGCGCCACCACTGCCCGCGTCACCGCCGTGCACGTCACGCCGACTACGGCGCGCTCGACCGCCGCGGCTGTCACCTACGCATCGGCCCGGCACGTCACAGCTACCTCAGCCCGCGCCGTCGCGGCGGCCACTGCGACGGCCGCCGTGAGCAAGCGGGCGCCGGTCACGGTCACCGCCGTCGGTGCCGCCTCAGCCACGGCCACGCCGACGTCCGGCACCGCTCGGCCGGCGGTCGCCGCCTGCGTCGCCGCCGGCCGGATCTCCGCGACCACCGCTCGCATCACGCCCGCTGGCTGCTCGGCGGTGGCCGCAGCCATACCGCGCGCGGTATCCGTTCATCGGGCGCTGCCCGCCGCAGTCGCTGTCGCGGCCGGCATGGCCCGGTCGGTCGCGGTCCATCGCGCACCGTCGACCGGCAGTGCCTGCGCCGCTGCCTCCGCCCGGTCCACGACCGGTAAGCGCAACGCGGCCACTGCCCGCGTGGTGGCGCTGGCGACGGCGACCGGCGTCGGCGGCCAGCTCGGCGCCACACGCCCGGCCGTCGGTCGGTGCGTGGCCCAGGCGGTCACCTACGCCCGCACCCATCAGCGCACGCCGCGACCGAACAGCGGCACCACGACCAGGCCCGGAAGTGGCCGCACCGTCCGGCCGTTCGCCGGCATCACGTACTGGCCCTGAAGGAGCGAACCGTGCCGTTCAATACCGTCGCGAAGAACGAGATGCTGGACGCTCTCGACGAGTCCAACACCAAGATCACCCACGTTGCCGTGTGGACCCTGACCGACCCTGGAACCGGCACCAACGCCACCGGCACCGAGGCGACCGGTGGCAGCCCCGCCTACGCCCGGCAGGCGGTCGTGTGGGGTGCGGCGGCGGCCGAGGTCAAGCAGAACACCGGCGCGCTGACGTTCGACCTGCCAGCGGGCACGTACGGCTTCCTGTGCTTCTTCAACGCCAGCACCGGTAACACGAACAACTTCCGCGGGTACGCCCCGATCAACGGCACCGTGCGCGGGTTCGCCACCGTCGACACGACCCTGACGAACGACCAGTTCCTCTCGCCCGGGCACGGCCTGGCGAACACCGACCGGGTCATGCTCTACAACGTCCTCGGCACGACGCTGGCCACGGGCGTCTCCGAGGGCACCGTCTACTTCGTGGTGAACGTCGCCACGGACACGTTCAAGGTGTCCCTGACCTCGGGCGGCGCAGCGGTCGACGTGACCGCGCTGGCCGGCGGCGAGTGCTACTTCGAGAAGGTCATCCCGGAGACGTTCGCCAGCCAGGGGCAGCTGACGGTGGCGATCAGCGCGCTGACGCTCGACCTCACCGGCATCTGACATGTCACGAGCGTCCGCCCTCGCCCGCGGTCAGGCCGCCGCGTTGGCGAGCATGGTCGATGCCTGCACCATCCGGCGCAGGACCGGCGAGGCCACCAACCCGGACACCAGCGTCATCACGCCGACGTGGGCCAGCCTCTACGCGGGGGTGTGCCGGGTGCAGCAGTCCCTGGCGCAGGCCGACCAGCACGACGTCGGCGAGGACTTCCAGCTGCGCTTGCGGCTCGTCGTGCAGCTGCCCGTCACGGTCACCGGTCTGCAGGTCAACGACGAGATCACCATCACGAGCTCCCGCGACGCGGACCTGGTCGGCCGGGTGTTCTTGATCCGCGACCTGTTCCACAAGACGGACGAGACCGCGCGCAGGGTCGGCGTGACTGAGAGGACGGGCTGACATGGCCGAACTCATCGACGCCCACGAGGTCCACGAGCTGCACCAGATCCTCGTCCAGGCCGCCGGCGTCGCACCCAAGGAGTCCCGCAAGGTCCTGGGCAAGGGCGCACTGAACATCAAGACCGATGCGCGCCGTCGGATCTCCGGGCACCCGCACGCCCCGGCGTACCCGTATGCGATCACCTACGACACGCACGAGACCGCGACCGGCAGCTGGGCGGAAATCGGCCCGGACAAGGACAAGCGTCAGGGCGCGCTCGGCAACATCCTGGAGTTCGGCACGGTGAAGAACCCGCCGATCCCGCACATGCGCCCGGCGGCCGACGCCGAAGAGCCGAAGTTCGCCGCGGCGATGCAGGCGCTGGCCGTGAAGGTCACGGGTCTCGGGTGAGCACCTACCAGGACCACGCGGATGCGTTCCTGAACCTGCTGCGCGCCGACGCCGGCCTGACCGTCTACGACGGCAAGGCCGACGGCACGACCGACCATTACGTCCTGGTCTACATCTTCCGCGAGACCCCGGACGGCCTGACCGCCCCGGACCGGGTGCCGCTGACGGGCCGGTCCATGGCCGCGAACCTGTGGGCGTACTGCCACTGCGTCGGCGGCAACGCGATCGCCGCCCGGGGTGTCGCGGCCCGGGTCGAAGCGGCCGTGCTGGACGTGACCCCGGTCGTCGCCAACCGCGTGTGCTCGCCGATCCGCTGGCGTGAGGGATCGCCGCCGCGCCGCGACGAGGACACCGGTCCGCTGGTCATGGATCTGGTCGACGTCTACAGCTTCGGCAGCGTCGCAGCCAGCTGACCTGATCTGTCTGCCGGACGACCGGCGGCTTCACCACGCCCAACGATTCAGAAGGGGGTGTGCCGGATGACGCTCCGGACACCGCAGTCGGTCGTCACGACCGGGACAACTCCCAGCGCGATCACCCCAACCGCCTCCGACACATTCCCGGCTTCGCTCATGGGGCCGAATGGGCTCTTCCTGCGGGTCATCACGACCGGCACCGCAACGAACGTGGCGACCCTCGACGCCGGCTTCACGGCGTCGAGCAACCCCGGCACTGTCACGCCCGTCGCCGCACCGGCCACAGGCGTGCGGATGATCCTCGTCCCGAGGACGGCGGCCGACTCCACCGGCGTCGCGACGGTGACATTCTCCGGCGCCCTCACCGGCGTGACGTACGAGATCTACACGGCCTGAGGGGCGCGAGATGAGTGACAAGAAGACGTTCTGGATCGCCGACACCGAGGGCGTCAAGGCCAAGGTCGAGGGCACCGAGGCGCGCGACCAGTGGACCCGCGTCCACGGCTGGTCGGAGACGACCGAGCCGACCGGCCTCGAGTTCCAATGGGTCCGGCATGAGGTCCACGGCGGTAAGGGCGTCCTGAACCACGAGGCCGCCGTCCTGCACGAGGGCCTCGGCTGGGCTCCGTCCGGCCCGGACGGATACGACGAGCCGGCCGACGAGCCGGCGCCCAAGAGTTCCCCGAAGTCCGGCGCCGCCGGCGACAAGAAGGAGTAGGTCATGCCGGACATCGCTGGCGATGGCAAGATCAGGGTCTACTGGGTCACGTCCATCTCGAACCAGAACGCGCCCACAACGACCGAGCTGAACGCGGGCATCGACCTCACCTCGACGATGACCGCCGACGGTCTGATGGGCCTGCAGCCGGAGACCGCCGACGTCGACACCTCGTCGCTGGCGTCGACATTCAACTCGGTCGACAACGGCCGGGTGTCGTTCTCGGGAACGAAGCTGCGGATCAAGAAGCAGTCCGGCACCGACACGATCTTCACGACGCTGGTGAAGGACACCGCCGGCTTCCTGGTCGTGCGCCGGTCGGTGGCACAGGCCACTGCGTGGACCACGGCGCAGGGTGTCGAGGTGTACCCGGCGAAGTGCGGCGAGGTCGCCCGCGTGGACTTCGAGCCGAACACCGTCGAGCGGTACGAGATCCCGATCAAGATCACCGCAGGCACCGCGGGCACGGGCCCGTCGCTCCGCGCCGCCGTCGCCTGATTCTTCCGTCACCACATCCGCCGCCTCCGGGCGGTTTTTTCGTGCCCGGCCGCCGTCCCGAACCGGCGGCCGGGCGCTTCGTTCGGGAGGTTCGGGTAGGAGAGCAATGCCAGCACGACCGAAGAAGGCTGCCGTCGTCGCAGTCTCGAAGCCCGACTTCGCCAAGCTCATCGCGGGCGCCCGGCAGCAGGAGCGCGAGGTGCCGATCTGCCTTCGTGGCGACCTCGTCGGCGACCACCTTGCCGCCGTCCGCGAGGTCGAGCGACTCCGGAAGAACGCCGGCGACAGCCTCGCGGGTGACGGCACGGAGGACCTCGTCGAGCGGATCCGGCATCTCGAAGCTGAGATGCAGGCCTACGTCTACCCGTTCCGGCTGCGGTCCCTGCCGCCGCGTCAGTACCGGGCGTTCAAGGCCGAGCATCCGATTCGGATCGACGAGGACGGGAAGCTGCACGAGCGCGACAACGTCTTCGGCTTCAACGGCGAGACGGGCTTCGAGCCTCTGGTCCGTCTGTGCCTCGTCGACCCGGAACTGGACGACGACGGCTTCGACGACCTCATGGACAAGCTCAACGAGCAGCAGTTCGAGGAGCTGGCCGGGGCCTGCTGGTTCGTCAATCGAGGTGGGACCGACATCCCTTTCTGGTCAGACGAATCGAAGCAGACGGAGAGCTCCGAGAGCGAGTAGAGGCCGCCGAGCGCCTCGGCATCCCGCCGTCGCAGCTTGACGGCCGCGAGCCGGCAGAGGTCACCGAGTACGAATACGCCGGCGACCGCCTCATCCGATCCGTGACGACCCGCGAACCGCGCTGGACCGAACAGGACCGGGCCGAAGTCATCGCTCTCGGCCGCTACCGAGACAGCCTCTGCCCGAAGTGTGGGCGACCACTCGCCGTGTGCACCGCTGACGAGGCGGACCCGAAGACCGCGCAGTACGACGTGGTCTGGCAGGTCTGCAACGCCACCCGCGAGCTGCTCGAAAAGCAGCGCGGCACGTACGGCGAGAAGGAACACCCCAACCGTCCGGCCCACCTCTGGGGCACGACGATCCGGAAGAGGTGACGCCGTGGCGCTGCGCACCGTGGGCGTGAAGCTCGTCGCCGACATCAGCAACTACACCGCCAACATGAAGCGGGCCAGCGAGAGCACCAAGTCGTTCTCGGAGGGCCTCGGGCAGAAGGCAGCCGCCGGCAAGCTCGACGCCATCGCCGACCGGGCTGGACTCGCTGGCCTGGCCGTTGGCGCCGGCATCGGCCTGGCCGTGAAGGCCGCCGCCGACTTCGACAAGCAGATGAGCAGCGTCCGGGCAGCCACGCACGCCAGCGCGGGCGAGATGGACAAGATGCGCCAGGCCGCACTGAAGGCCGGCAAGGACACCCAGTTCTCGGCGACCGAGGCCGCCAAGGGCATCGAGGAACTATCCAAGGCTGGCGTCTCCACCGCCGACATCCTCGGCGGCGGCCTGAAGGGCGCTCTAGACCTCGCCGCGGCCGGCCAGCTGGACGTCGGCGAGGCCGCCGAGACCGCGGCCAGCGCGCTGACCCAGTTCAAACTCAAGGGTCAGGACGTTCCGCACGTCGCCGACCTGCTGTCAGCCGCCGCCGGCAAGGCGCAGGGCTCGGTCCACGACATGAGTGCCGCCCTGAACCAGGCGGGTCTGATCGCCGCCAGCACCGGGCTGAGCATCGAGGACACCACCGGCACCCTGGCCGCGTTCGCCTCGGCCGGCCTGATCGGCTCCGACGCGGGCACGTCGTTCAAGACGATGCTGCAGGCGCTGCAGGCTCCGTCGGGTAAGACGAAGGAGCTGATGGACGAGCTGGGCATCTCGGCCTACGACGTCCAGGGCAACTTCATCGGCATCACCGCGCTGGCCGGCCAACTCAAGACGCAGCTGAGCAAGCTCACGCCCGAATTGCGTAACAACGCTATGGCGCAGATCTTCGGCAGCGACGCGACCCGGGCGGCGAACATCCTGTACGAGCAGGGCCAGGACGGCATTCAGGGCTGGATCACCAAGACCAACGATGCCGGCTACGCCGCCGAGACCGCCGCGATCAAGACAGACAACCTCGCCGGTGACCTCGAGCGGCTTAAGGGCTCGCTCGAGACTCTGATGATCGAGTCAGGCGGCGGCGCCCAGACTGGCCTGCGCGCCATCACGAAGTCCCTTGAGGCGATGGTCGATCAGTTCTCCCGGCTGCCTTCAGGCATCGGCGCGACCGTCGTGGTCATGGGTGGTCTGACTGCCGCCGTGCTGCTGGGCGGCGCCGCCTGGGTCAAGGTGCGCGCGTCGATCGCTGCGACCGTGGCCGAGCTCAACGCCGTCGGGCCGGCCGGCGCACGGGCGGCGACCGGACTTCAGGCGGCAAGCAAGGCGGCCGGGATCGCCGGCCTGGCGTTCGTCGGTCTTGAGGTCGCCGGCGCCGTGTTCGACAAGCTCGGCAACTCGGCGGTCAACGTCGACAAGCTCACCGCCGCCCTCCAGGACTACGCCACCACCGGCAAGCTGACCCAGGGCGTCACGGACGAGTTCGGCAAGAACCTCGACGAGCTGGCCACGGTCGCACAGACGGCGGAGGCCGCCACGCACGGTTTCTGGGGCGGCCTGAACGACCTGGTCAGCACCGTGCCGGGCGTCTCCTCGGTCGTCGACTCGATGAACGAGTCCATGAACGGCACCAGCTTCAACGACGCCACGGACCGGATGAAAGCCCTCGACGAGTCGTTCACCGCGTTCATCGCGACGCAGAAGGACGCGAAGAAGGCCGGCGAGTTGTGGAACGAGATCCTCACCAAGTCCGGCCTGGACACCCAGCAGCTGGCCGAACTGCTGCCGGGGGCATGGGCGGGCCTGCAGCAGCTGCAGAAGACGGCCCACGGTGCCGCCGGGGCTCAGGGGGAACTGGCTGCGCAGACCGGCAAGACGTCGGAGCAGATGCAGAAGCAGGAGGAGGAGGCCAAGGCACTCTCCAAGGCGTTCGATGACCTGTTCAACCGCTACATGTCTGCCGACGAGGCGGCCATGGCGTACGAGAAGCAGCTGGCCTCGACCAACGCGGTACTGAAGGACGGGTCGAAGGACCTGCGGGTCAATACCGTGGCCGGACAGGAGAACCGCTCTGCCGTCCTCGCATTGATCAAGGCAATCAAGGAGCAGCGCGAAGCCAACATCAACAACGGCATGTCGGTGGATAAGGCTGACGAGCTGTACCGGAAGCAAATCGGAACGCTCAAGAAGAACCTGATCCAGACCGACTTCCAGAGCAAGGCCGTCGGCCGACTCGTCGACAAGTACGACGAGATCCCCGGCAGGGTCGACACCAAGGTCTCGGTCACCGGCGACAAGGCCGTCATGAACAAGCTGCTCAGCCTAGCGGCCTACCAGAAGGCACTCAAGCAGGGAAGCGGCAACGTCGCCAGCATCCGCAAGAGCCTGTCCAAGGACAACGCAGACTTCCTCAAGTTCCACGACGGCGGCCGGACCCCGAACGTCGGCGAGCACGAGCCCGTCGGCGTCGTGCACGGCAAGGAAACCGTCCTCAGCGCCAAGACCACTCGGGCGATCGACCGACAGGCGCCCGGCTTCATCGACGAGGTTCTCGCCACCGGCCAGCTTCCCGGCTACCGGGGCGGCGGCCGGGTCGGTTGGCCGTTTCCTGTGAGCGCTGCCGGGACGAAAGTCCCCACGGCCGCCGAGGTCGCCGCGGTGGTCGGTCCGACGTTCTCGAAGGACTGGCCGTCGTCGCCGTCGGCGCAGCGCGGCGACTCCGGCGTCTGGCGCGACGTCATCAAGCTGATCAAGTCCGGACCGCACTCCGGCAGCTTCGGCAACGCCTACCGCCCCGGTGACCCACTCTGGCACGGCTCCGGCCGGGCCGTCGACTGGATGGGCTACAACCAGGACGCCCTGGCCAGCTTCCTCGCGGCGAAGGGCCCGCTGGAGCTGATCCACCGCACGAAGCACCGCGACTACGCGTACACCCGTGGTCGGAACAAGGGCTCGTTCAACGAGTCGCTGATGAACGCACACCGCAACCACATCCACATCGCCATGGAGAACGGCGGCACCATCCAGGAGCCGGTCTACGGCGTCGGGGCGTCCGGGCGCACCTACTCCTTCGGCGAGGGCTACAAGCCTGAGCGGGTCACCCCGAACTGGCAGACGGCCGGCGGCGGTGGAGGTGGCGGCAACACGTACGTGCTGAACGCGACCCTCGGTGGGCCGATCGGGAGCCAGTATGAGCTGGACAGCTGGCTCTCGGCGAGCTTCGACCGACTCAAGCGCAAGGCGAGGGCCTGATGGCCGCCAGCTACCGGCTGCTTGTCGACTGGCTCAACAACGGATTCGCCGGCTCGGCCGACGACGTCACCGCCCGCACCCTCGACCAGCGCACGCCGCTGAACGTGCGCTACGGCCGCGACCAGTCCCGCCAGCTGTCACCGACCGCGCCCGGCGAGCTGAACTTCGAGCTGGACAACCGCTCGCGGGACTACAGCCCCGACAACACGTCGTCGCCGCTGGCCGGCTTCGTCCAGCCCAGCCGCAAGGTGCGGCTGGAGGCAACGAACGGCTCCACCATCACCACCCTGTACGCCGGCTACACCGACGACTTCGACGTCAAGCCGGAGATCAACGACCGCAGCGTGCCGATGACCTGCATCGACGCCCTCGGCCGGTTCAAGGGCGTCTCGGTCACCACCCCGCTCTACCAGGGCCTGCGCACCGGCGACGCGATCGGCTACTTGCTCGACGCCGTCGACTGGCCGACCGCGGACCGCGACCTCGACTCCGGCGCCTCGTTCCTGCCGTACTGGTGGCTCGACGACGTGGACGCCTTCACCGCCCTGATGGCGCTGGCCGACAGCGAAGGCCCGGCAGCGCTGATCACCTGCGACAGCCAGGGCCGGATCGTCTTCCGCGACCGGCACCACCGGCTCACCCGCGCACCGTCGCTGACCGTGCAGGCGACCTGGCGATCGTCGGGTACCGAGCCGTGCATCTCGTCGCCGACCGCCTACAACCACGGGTGGCAAGAGATCATCAACTCGGTCTCCGTCGAGGTGCCGCAGCGCCGGATCGAGGGGGATCTGTCGGCGGTCTGGAGCACCGAGGGGCAGACCGTCGTCCCGTCCGGCACCACGCTGACTATCACCGCCCGCGCGTCCGGCCCGTTCCTGGGCGCGCTCACGCCGGTGCAGGACCTGGACTACACGCTGCTTTCCGGTACGCCGGCGATCTCCTTGACGCGGACCTCGGGCCAGTCGACCGGCATCACGATCACGGCCACCGGTGACGTGGTCATCCAGGATCTGCAGCTGCGCGCCTACGCCATCACGTCGACCAGCGTGGTGGTGTCATCCGTCGACCAGCAGAGCGTGGACCGCTACGGCCCGAAGTCCATGCCCGACTCCCGGCTGCCGGCGTGGGCGAACATCTACGACGCGCAGGCCATCCTCGACCTGACCGTGGCGCAGCGCGCGGAGCGGCTGCCGACCATCTCGGTGACGATGCGCGGCGCCGGCAACGCGACCCGGCTCACCGAGTGCCTCACCCGCAACCTGTCGGACCGGGTCCACGTGGTCGAGGCGCACACCGGCCTCGACGCCGACTGCTTCATCGAACAGATCCAGCACTCGGTCGGCAACGGCGGCCTGGAGCACGTGACCACGTTCGGCGTGGAGAAGATCCCGCCGGTGGTCACCACCGCGCTGACGTTCGACGTCGCCGGCCGCGGTTTCAACGACGGCACGTTCGGCGGCGGCGGCCTCGACAACCCCAGCACGATGTTCCGCTTCGACACTGCGGGCCGCGGTTTCAACGACGGCGTCTTCGCCAACTAACCCCAGGAGATAGCTGATGTTGAAGGCGCTCGCCTACGTGAACTGGGGCCGCTGGGTGGCCGACTGTCCCGTTGACGGCTGCACTGATGCTCGCGCGATCTATCCGACCAACGCCGCCGGCGAACCGACGGGCATGGGTCCCGTGATTGACCACGTCTGCACCAGCGGTCACCCATTCATGGTGGAACTGCCAGCCCCGACCACCGAGGCGCAGATCGTGTCCGCGCTGTCGGAGAGGGCCAGCGAGAAGCGCAAGAACTGGTTCCCCAAGGGCCACCCGCTCGCCGTCCTAACCGGCCAGCCGCACGGCCAGTCGGTGCGCGATCTCCGCCGCGAGGCCGAAGTCGGCGAGGCGCGTGACGCCGCGGCCATCGCCGACCGGCGTGCCGCCCTGCTCGCGGAGCTCAAGGACGCCGGGATCACAGCTAACGAGGCGGTCGCCGCCCTGAAGGGAGTCTGACGTGGCCTGGACCACGCCCCTGACCGCGGTGTCGAACGCGACGCTCACGGCGGCGCAGTGGAACGCCAGCGTGCGGGACAACCTGCTGGAGACCGCGCCGGCGAAGGCCACCGCCGCTGGCCGGATCTTCGTCAGCACCGGCGCCAACGCCCTCGCCGAGCGCGTCATCGACTCCACCGTGACGTCCAGCTCCTCGACCACCACCTCGACGTCGTACGGATCCCTCGTGGCCGGCGCCGGGCCTGTAGTGACCGCTACGACCGGCACGCGGGCGCTGGTCTTCGCGTCGGCGACGGTCTCGAACGGCACCCTCGGCCAGAAGTCCTGGATCGCGCCGGCGGTGTCCGGTGCCTCGACGATCGCGGCGGCCGACACCGACTCGATGGAGTTTCAGGTGTACGGCTCCAACGCCGAATTCCGGGGCAGCGCGGCCATCCTCTACAAGACCCTGACCGGCGGCTCCAACACCTTCACCCTGCAGTACCGGGTGTCCGGCGGAACCGCGACGTTCTTCGACCGCGCCATCACCGTCATCGCGCTCTGAGGAGGGACGCATGGCCGCCTGGTCGTCCCAGTTCGTCCCGCCCCTGCTCAAAGGCCAGCATGCCATCTCCGATCAGCTCGGCACGGATGTGATGTCGACCAGCGGGGAGCTGTACAACATCAACCTGACCACGCTGGCGCTGATCGGCATGGTCATGAAGGCCGTGCAGGACATCGTGCCCACCACCGCCACCGACGCGTGGTGGCAGGCCCGGCTCAACGTCGCGATAGACACAGGGCCGGCCGGCGACCGGTCGGGTTGGGCCGGCTGGGTGCTCGCGCAGATCGCCCCGGAAGACCTCGCCATCTACGGCGCCACCGAGGCCGATTCGCTGTCGGTCCTGCAAGCCAAGATCGCTGCCCACAACGGAGGTTGAAGAGTGGCTCAGTCACCTGAGTACCCGGACCTGCGGTGGATGCCGTCAAAGTCCTGGACAAACGCGAACCGCACCGCGGTGCAGCTGATCGTCATCCACACCACCGAGGGCAGTAGCCGCGGTGAGAGCGCCGAGGATGGCGCCGCATACGATCAGCGCCGCACGGACGGCACCAGCACGCACTACTTCCACGACAACGACAGCACCGTGCAGTGCGTGCGCACCGAGGATCAGGCGCACGCCGCGCGCACCCAAGGCAACCGGCGCGGCATCCAGCACGAACTGTGCGGCCGCGCGGGCTCCCTGGACTGGCAGTCGCCGTACGCGCAGGCGATGCTGGCCCGCGCCGCGAAGCAGGCCGCGCGGGACGCGAAGAAGTGGGGCATCCCGGTCCGGCACCTGTCCGTCGCGCAGGTCGCCGACGGCGCGAAGGGCTTCTGCGGGCACGTCGATGTCACCCGCGCGTTCCCGCAGGACAACGGCACGCACACCGACCCGGGGCCGAACTTCCCGTGGTCCGAATTCCTGGACATGGTCCGTGACGAACTCAACCCGCAGGAGGCAGACGTGGCGCTCGCCGACGACCTGATCACGATCACCGACGACACCGCCGCCGAGATCGGCAAGAAGGCCGGCGACAAGGTGGCCGCTTCAACCCTGCTGCAGCTGGCGCTGATCCACGCGCACCGCAGCGCCGTTGACGCGGCCAACGCGGACACGCGCGCCCGAGCGCTGGAGACGGCCGTCGCCGGCCTCCGCACCGTCGTGCTGCAGCTGGTCGCGAAGGACGTCGTCGACGAGCAGGCCCTGGTCGCCATGCTGGCCCCGGCGGTGGCTACTCAGGTGATCGCCGCGCTTCCTGCCGGCGCCGACCAGGTCAGTCAGGAAGAGGTCAACGCCGCCGTCTCGACGGCCTTCCGTAATGCGTTCTCGGGTGCGTGAACACGGAGAAGCTGATCGGCTACGTCCGCGACGCGGGCTGCGTGGTGGTGGGCCTGGGCGGGATCACCTATCAGATCGTCACCCGGGAGACCAACGTCGCGTTGCTGACGACGTGCATGGCCTTGCTCGGGATCACCGGAGCCATCAACGTGCGGCAACTGAGGCCCTCGACGCGTTCCAGCAATGGTGGTCGTGGGCGGTCATCGTCTGCGTCCTCGTCGGTGTCGCCCTCGCCCTCTCCCTCGGAGGACGGTGAAGAGTGAGCAGCCCAACGGTCCGCCTCTGGTACGCGCTGCTGGTCAGCTTCATCGCCTGCGTGATCGTCGCGGTCGCGTCGGTGGTGTACGCGGGCACCGTGCAGGCCCAGTCGGAGCGGCGCTGGCGTGACCAGCAGCGGCAGTCGGACCAGCGTTGGTGCACGCTCTTCGTCCAGCTCACCGATGCGCAGGACAGGACGCCGCCGACGACGCCGTCGGGCCGGCAGTTCGCGGCCGAGCTGACCCGGCTGCGCAACGAGTTTGGCTGCCCTGCGAAGTAGCCGGGCGGCCCTTCTTCCTAACATTCTCCTCACCAAGGAGCACGACCATGGCCGTCTACGGAAAGTTCTGGTTCTCGTTCCTCTACTTCGTCGGCGTCACCTTCGTCGGCGCGTTCACCGGTGACCACCACATCGACCCGTCCGAGGGTGTCGCCATCGGCATCGCCGTGTGCACCGCCGCCCTGACCTACCTCGTCCCGCTGGTGCCGTCCGCGCCGTGGATCAAGACCGCCGTCAGCGCCGTGCTCGCGGGCCTCCAGGTGGCCGTGACGGTGATCCTCGGCGGCATCGACGGCAACGACGTGCTGCTGATCGCCGCGGCTGTCGCCTCGGTGCTGGGCATCACCGTCGCGCCCGCCGTGTCGGTGAAGACCGCCACGGCCGTCGGCTGGGGCTCGGACTCGCCGACCCGGGCGTGACCGTGCGCACCGAGGGCGGCAGTGGAGGTAACCGGTGAGCACCCCGGGCCCGGCGGACATGGCGCTGGTCGTCATCGGCAACGTGCACAACGTGCCGCCGCGCGACTGGCGGGAGTTCCACGCGCGGGCGTTCACGGAGATCGAGCACGCAGGCGCGGAGTTGCGAGCCGAGTGGTTCAGCGAGCCGCTGTCCCGGAGCCACAACGCGTCCTGGCTGATCGAGGTGCAGCCCGGCATCGTGGCCCGACTGAAGGAGCGGCTCGCGCTCGTCGGCCGCGACTACGGGCACAACGCGATCGCCTGGTACGACGTCTGCCGCAACGAGTACGTGAACTAGACTCCGAGGTCTTCCGAAGTACATGACCTGGTGATGCCAGGTTGAGCCGCCCCCACCTTCGGGTGGGGGCGGCTTTTTGCGTGCCCTCACTCCGGACGGAACGGCTCGACGACGACGCGGAGATAGTGCTCGCGGCCCTCGGCGTCGGTGTACTTCACCCACCAGCCGGAGCCCCATGGGCTGGTCTCCAGCTGGCCGTACGTCTCGTACGCCGGATCCTCGGCCATGCTCTCGACGAGCCGCCGCAGCAGTTCATCGGTTAGCGCCACGCCGGTCAGCTCCCCTCGGTGGCCTCGTTGATCTCCGGCCGGTGCTGGCGGATCCAGGCCTCAACGTCGTCGGCCAGCCAGACGTTGCCCATCTCCAGCACTGCGTACGGCTCGGGGAAGCCGCGCCGCTGGGTGATCTGGTAGACGCGGGTCCGGGAGATCCCGCCGAGGCGTCGGCCGATCTCGGCGGAGCCCATCAGGCGGAACGTCGGGCGCTTAGCTGGCACTCCACGGACGCTATAGATGATCACGCTGTGCGCGCGCAGATTCACGCGGGCACTACACGGGGGCTCAGCGCGAGCGTAGAGTCATTGCCCGGAGGCGGCGGGTGATCGGAAGCCAATCCCCCTACGCGGGGAATGGCCGCGAGGCCGTTGCCCGTCGCCTCCCTTCCAAGCCCCGAGGTGAGCGGGAGACGTGGCCATGTCGACAACATCTGCACACAGCACAGGCGAGAAGCGCATCACGATGACCTGCGACATCGAATCCCGGCAGGCGACTCCCGAGCGGCGGGCCGTTCATCACCGCGCCTGCATCCGGCCGACGACCTGCTCCTGCCCGGCGCACGAGCACGACGCGCAGGCCGACCGATGAGCCTGCCGCCGGTCGACCCGGAGAAGAACCGCGCGCTCATCGCCGAACGCCTCGGCTGGCCCGACGGCGCCCTCGAGGCGTGCCGGAAGCTCGAGGCGGAGTTTCCCGCCTGGATGGTGTTCTGGACCAAGGGCGGGCTGCCGCGCGACCCGAACCCGGGCTACCGGGCCGTCACCTGGAACGCGAGGCGCCGCGGCTACGCGTACGGCAAGACGGCTGAGGAGCTCGGCGCTGCGCTGCGCGACACGCTAACGGTGGCCGACCGCCACGACGAGCAGTGCCGCTAGCACGAGGTAGCCGAGGACCAGGCCGCCGATGTCGTATCCCCAGCCCTGCTTGGCGCCCTGCTTGATCTCGCGCCGGCCGGTGTGGCCGAGCACGACGGCGAGGACGGAGAGCAGCCAGGGCAGCGCCGGCACGGCGAACAGCAGGAGCCCGGCGAGGCCGAGCGCGAACGACATGATGGCCAGCGTGGAGTACGACAGCCGCACCGGCGTCGCGTCGTCCTCGTCGTAGGAGGTGGTGCCGTCGTGCTCGGTCATGGCCGGTTCCTTCATCGCTGAGTCCTTTGTGATCGCCACCCGGAGTGTGGGTGGAAAATGGTGATCTAGCAACGGTGAGTCACGGTTCTGTCCGTATGGGTGATGACTGGACGCCGGTTGAGTGATGTTCACGCACACAAAGTCCGTTTCGTCGAACGTCACGGTGGATGCACCGAAGGGTGACGCAGCGGTTAACTCGGGATCTCTCGCGGCCCTTCCCCACCTGCGACAACAGACGAGGAGCGCCCACCCAGTGACCAACGCCGTCATCTACATCCCGGCCGCCCAGCACCTTGCCAACTACGCCGATCAATGCATCGCCTACTGCGTCGTGAAGGGCTACGAGGTCACCGGTGTCATCACCACCGACTGGGTCGACGTCATGGCCGTGATGGCCGCCCGGGCCGCGCAGGTGATCGTCGTCGCCCGGCCCGACCACCTCGACCCGGACCGTGAGCCCCGCATCGAGGTGGTCGACCAGGGCGCATCGCATGCTGTGCCGCCGCGCAACTCCGGACCCGTCCCGCGGCGGCACCGTCGCCCGAACCAGGTCTAGGCCGCGCGCAAGCCGGCCACCGCCCGCTCCATCGCCTCACCGCCGACCTCGACGTAGATCTGCGTCGTCGCCGGCGAGGCGTGGCCCAACAGCCGCTGCACAGCCAGGATGTCCCGGGTCGCCTCGTACGCCTCGGTGCCGAACGTCGACCGCAGCCGGTGCATGTGCACGCCCTTCATGCCCAGCACCTGCTGCAGGTAGTAGTTGCCCCGGTGGCTGACCTGCTGCCGGGTCAGCCGCCGGCCGTGCCGGTCGGTCGTCAGCGGCCCGGGTGGCAGCTCCTGCGCGAGCGCCCACACCAGCGGATGCGTGGGCACGTACCGCGGCTTGTCGCCCTTGCCATGCAGCAGCACCCGCCGCTCGGTGATGTGCTCCCGGTCGAGGTCGGCCAGCTCCGTGCACCGCGCGCCGGTGAAGCAGGCGATCAGGAACCAGTCCCGGTGCGGCCGGGCGGCCGAGGCCAGCATCTCGATCTTCTCCTGCTCGGCGATCGGGTTCGGGCGGCCGCGCGGCGCGGAGACGGCCGGCAGCCCGGCGGCCGGGTTGAAGTCCAGCCGTGGCTCGGCCGGGTTGGACGCCCACTCGTAGAAGCCGTTCGCGACGATGCGGCACAGCTTGCGGTGGGCCTTGCCGTGGCTGTCGGAGAAGATCCAGGCGTGCAGCTCGTCCTGGCAGGCGGAGATGAGGCCGTAGGGCAGCTGCCGGTCCATCCGCTGCAGGATGTCGGTGTAGGTGCCGATGGTGCTGTCGGCGCGGCCGAGGTCGGCGAGGTGCTCGAGGTACTCGGCGATCAGGTCGCTCATCGCGCGGCCGCCAGCTCGGCGCGGATCTGCGCGGCGGCGGCCAGCAGGCTGCGGATGTGGGTGATCCGCTCGAGCTCGCCGAGCACCAGTTCGTTCGCGACCTGGTCGACAAGCTTCAGCACCAACGTCTCGCTCGGAACCTCGGGGCCGATGAGGTCTGTGTAGTACGCGACAGTGCCGTACGCCGGGCGTGCTCCCTTGGCGGTGGTTACGGTGTGCATGGGTCGCAGGCTCCTCTGCGGTCAAGGGTTCCGGGTGGTGTGTCCGCACTGGCCCGGGACCCGCTTACGGTGGTCACTCGATCGTGGTGCTGGTTCACTCACGTGGGAATGGGCCGGTTGCCTGGCCCCATTCGGGCAGGTCGCCGAGATGAGAACGGGACGGCCGATACCGGGCGTGTGGCGTCGCGGCGCCCTCCGCCGTACGGGCCATTGCCGATGACCGTGTGGCGGTTCGCGCGGACGGGTGGCCGAGGTGCCTTCGCCGGTCGGTCGACGGCCGAAGGGATGAGTGAGCAGGAACTATCGTTCAGGTCGTTCCCCCGCCGACCACTTCCCGCACCTCGGGACAAGCCGTTTACGGCCGCCGCGACCACGGCGGGCGGCGGCAGAAGCTCGTGGACTCCGACGTTCAGGGCCCGCGCGATCAGCGCGAGATCGTTCAAATCGATCGGTTGGCGCCCCCGGAGACGCACGGACAGCCACTGCTCGGTCTTATCGATCTCGCGGGCGAGCTGTGACTGCCGCACGTCTGCCCTGGCCATCTGTACGCGGATCTCGGTGGCCACGAGCTGCGTGAGGGTCTTCGCGGAAACCTCAGGCGTGATGCTCATAGGAGAGAGTGTTATGCCCTGACGTTATTAAGTCAACCTTTTGGTCAGCATCTCACAGACTCCCTTGACCTCTCACGCTATGAGTGAGAGCGTAACGGCATGACAGAGACACCCACCGGGATCTCTCAGTCTCTCACCCAGCGGGTCGCGGCTGAGGTCAGGGCTGAGGTTGCTCGCCAGAACGTGACGCAGCTTGAGTTGTCTCGGATCCTTGAGATCGCCCAGCCCAGCGTTAGCCGCCGGCTCAACGGCAAGTTCCCGTTCGACACCGACGAGCTGGACAAGCTGGCCGCCGCCTTCGGCGTCCCGGTCGACCGCTTCCTCTCCGCCCCCTCCGCGCTCTCGGCCGGTGCCGCATGAGCCGCGACTACGTCGGCGAGATGCGCGAACTCATCAACGCCGAGGCCACCGGCTCGTACACGCCGTCCAACGTCGCCCGCAAGATCGCCGAGAAGCTCCGGACGGAAGACCCTGAGCTGCTGGCCGGATGGCTGGACGCGCAGGCGGAAGCCATCCTCCGCGAAGCGGTGAACGCCCGGGATCGGTCGCAGCGTACGAGCGCCCGCTACTCCGCCCCGCGCTCCGCGTTCGCCATGGAGGCGAAGGCCATGGAGCAGGTCAACTCCGGCTTCGCTGCCGACGGATGGGCGGCCGACAGTCCACAGCAGCGTCGCGCTGCGCAGATGGGCCGCTGGCTGTCGTCGCGGTTCACGATCGCCGATGGCTCCCGCAGGCAGCTTGCCGACATGTCCCGGGGTGACCTGCTGTTCGTGGGCGAGGCCTACACCGAGCGCGCCAGAGACGCCCTGCTCACCGCTGCGTTCCTCAAGGCGATCGCCAGGAAGGTCGGCGACCGGACCGTCATCGAGCACTACACCGAGCAGCAGCTCTCGACGATGTGGGACTCGCTCACCGCCAAGCAGACGCCGCTCGTGGCCGTCTAGCCGACTACCCGACTCCCGCCTTCCCGGCCCTCGCCGTACCGACTACCCGACGCGCGCCAATCCACCACTGCCCAGCCCGGCCCGACCCGACTACCCCGCCCAAAACCAGTCGACCCCACTCGGACCCGACTTCCCGACCCAATGCCAACACGGCCCAAGCCAGGCCCTCCCGACTACCCATCCCGCCACCACCCACCACGCCCCGGACCGACTACCCATCCCGGCGGCCACCCCTCCCACCTCAGTCCGACTTTCCCGCCCATCCCGTGCCGTCACAGCCCTCATCGACTGACCTAGGAGATTCGAATGGCCAGCGTGTTCGCCAAGCATCAAGCGGAGATGTTTCCGTACAGATTCAGCGGCCAGCTGCTCGTCGGCACCATCGCGGGCGGCACACCCACGGACGCCAACGTGGCCGAGTCCTGGATCCGCACCAAGCTCGGCGCGACCGATGACCTCGTACGGCAGATGGTCGCCGAGACCATGGTCGACCGAGGCGTCAGCGCCGACGAGGCCGCCGAGCAGGTGGCCATGAACAAGCACCTCAACGGCTTCAAGCGCGACGAGTTGGGCCTGTACATCGAGGGCCGTCAGCTCAAGGCCGCCCTGAAGGAAGCCGCGTCCTGCGCCGTCGCCGCCGGGAAGCTCAACGGCCGGGGCTGGGGCAAGACCAACAAGGGCCTGCTGTCCTACCTCGCCGAGCACGTCTTCGTCATCGAGGACCGGCTCCACCTCGGCGTCACCGAGGCCAGCGGCATCAACCAGCGCTTCGTGCACACCTTCCGGGGCAGTGGCATCCAGTACGAGGAGTACGTCACCGACGCGAAGGTCGACTTCACGGTCATGGCCGACCACGACTTCAGCGAGAAGGAGTGGGCCGCGATCTGGACGTCCGGCGAGCAGCAGGGCATCGGTGCCTCGCGCTCCCAGGGCTACGGCCGGTACGAAGTCACCCGCTGGGACCGGGCCGCATGACCACGCATCCGCCCGGCCACCCGACCGGCCCGACCGGTCCCGGCCGCATTGATACTCCCGGGCCGTCCGACGCTGCGGTTACGCCGCCGGTCGGCCCGGGCGCAAACCTGCCCCGCCTCGGTGAGGTCATCCGCGACGCCGAGCGCCTGATCGCTCAGGCCGAGGCCGTGCTCCGGCGCGACGTGGATCCGGCGTCGGAGCCGACCGTCATGGCCTGGCCTGCGCTGGCCGAGGACGTCCTCGTGCACAACCTGCTGCTCGGCGAAGTCATCGCGCAGCTGCATCTCGTGCAGCGCAAGCTCGGCCGGATCGTCGCCCTGCCGCTGCCGCCGGTCGGCTCGGCCGTCGAGGTCAGCTTCGTCGGCCCGTCGGCGATGGACCCGGCCGCGTTCGCCAAGCAGGTCGCCGCCGCGATCAGGCGCAACGCCGAGGGCCGGCCGTGACGCGGCCCGGCGTGGACCGGTTGCTGAAGACCGGCGAGGTGGCCCGCCTCTTTGGCGTGGACGCGAAGACGGTCACGAGGTGGGCGACGGTCGGGCGGATCGGCTGCGTCCGGACGCCGGGCGGTCACCGCCGGTTCCGTGAGGCCGAGGTGCTGGCCCTGCTCGACCGGAGCTCCTGATGGGCCTGTTCGGCAAGAAGAAGGGCGCGCCGCCGCCGTCCAAGCCGCCGAAGAAGCCGACCAACACGAAGCCGATCAGCAAGCCGCCGACCACCGGCCGCTGAACGAAGGCGGGCCGCCCCGGCCTACCCAGGACGACCCGCTGCACCGACCAGCCACAACTCCTACGAAGGGCCGATCAGTGACTCCCCTGAACGTAACCGAAGCGGCGGCCAAGCGCACCGCCCAGGTCAACGCGCTCCGCGACTTCGCCGCGTGGCTGGAGCGCAACCCCGACGTGCCGATGCCGACGCTGAGCCTCCACCGCCACCTGACGCTCGGCGACGGTACCGACGCTGAGAACCTCGCCTCCGTCCGCAGCATCGCGGCGAGCCTTGAAGTCGGTACCGACGAGCAGCTCGACGACCGAACCGTCCTCCGCATCAAGGTCGGCGACCACGTCTGGTACGAGCTGTACGCCTGGCACAAGGGCGGCCGAGGCGACATTGGCGAGCTTGAACGCCTCCGCGCTGAGGTTGAGCGGCTGCGCGCCCAGGTCGATGCGGACGCGTCCGGCCTGACGTACACCCGCGCCGATTCCGAGCCGGACGACCCGACGCCGGTGTCCCCGGCCCGCGTGCCGCTGCACACCGGCGGCCCGGTCGGCACGGTCTCCGACAGCACGCTCGTGGTCGACGAGACGCCGGAGCACTACGAGACGGGTGGCTCGGTCGGCCCCAACCCTGGCGACCACGGCCGGGACTGCGCGTGTGGTGTCAGCTTCAACGGCTTCGACACGGCCGCCGAGGCGCAAACCGTGCTGGACCAGCACATCAGGCAGGCCAGCGCATGACCGCGCCGCTGAGCTGCGAGTACCAGCTGCTCGTCGAACTCCTCGCCGCGATCGACCACACCGACGTGCCCGACGAGATCGCGGGCTGCGACGAGCCCGCCGCGTTCTCGACCTTCGTGGTCCGCAAGCGCGATGGCCTGGACGTGGAGCTCTTCGTCCGGACCTGCGCCGGGCACGACGAGCAGTTCCACGCGCTCGGCGGTTACGCCCGGTCGATCCGCCTGCGTCAGCCGACCCCCGACCCGTCCTGATCGCGGTCCGGCGGTCACTTCCCCGGCCGCCGGTCCACCTCCGAACTTCGCACCTACTTCACACCCACTTCGCACGAGGGATATAGAGATGACCACTGATAGGTACCCCGAAGAGAACCTCGGCCCCGACGAAGACACCATGCCGGGGAACGTCGCCGCGCTGCGTGAGCACGTGGTCGGCCACCGGATCGTCTCCGCCGAGCGGGACGGCGGCACGTTCACGATCACGCTCGACAACGGCAAGCGCGTCGAGTTGGCCGACACCGACGACTGCTGCGCGGGCACCGACCTGATGGCGTTCCTGCTCCACCCGGAGCGGGTCGACCACATCATCACCGGGGTCGGCACGACCGGCGAGTACACGACGTGGCACGTCTACGCCGACATGGGCGACGTGCTGGAGCTGACCGTGAGCTGGTCGCCCGGGTCGGGCTACTACGCGTACGGCTTCAACATCAGCGTCACGGAGGCCGGGCGATGACCGACACGCTCAGCCCCACCGACACCGGCGACATCGGTGCCGCCGCCAAGCCATTCATCCCGTTCATCGAGGGCCTGCCCCTCGAGCCGGTCGGCATCGCCAAGCTGGCCGAGCTGTCCGCCGGCGACACCATGGTGCTCGAAGTCGGCGTGACTCCGGCCGAGCAGCCCACCGCGCTGGTGCCGCGTTCCGCCGCGCCGACCATCTACCAGCCGGAGCCGGCCCGGGCGGGCCGCTACCGGGGCAGGCACCGCCGGGCTCGTTCGGCGCGGTCGTGGGCGGTGCTCGGCGCTGGTGCGCTGCTGCTGGCCGAGGCCGCCGGGTTCCTGGCCGCGCTGGCGGTGTCGTGGTGACCGCCCCGAACGCGGCGCTGGCGTACGCGGTGCTCGACCAGATTGACGCTCACCCGGAGAGCTGGAGCCAGAGAACGTGGTGGTGCGAAACGTCTGGCTGCTTCGCGGGCTGGGCCTGCGCGCTGTCCGGCGACACGCCCGTCCTCCAAGACTACGGGTACCTCGCTGGCGGAATCTCCGTCGCCGACCGGGCCTCCAAGCACCTCGGCTTTGAAGACTGGGACGACCTGGAGCAGCGGCACGTACACCTGAACCCTTCCGGGGAACGCGGACTCTTCTCCGAGTTCAACACCCGTGCCGACCTGGGTCGCATGGTCGCCGAGATCTTCGGCCCGCGTCCGGCGGTGGCCGAGTGAGCGCCGACCGGCAGAGCCTCGACGAGATGCTGGCCGACTCCGCCCGCGACCGCGACAAGCTCCTCGCCGAGCTGCTCACCGCCGACGAGGCCATGCGAAAGGCCGCCGAGCGCCGCACCCGCTGGTCGGTGGTGCGGCAGATCCACACCGACGGTGAGGTCGTCGAGCAGCCGATCAGCCGTCACCGCTTCGAGCGGCTGGCGTACTGGCGCGCGTACCGGCTGACGCGCTCGCACCCGGCCGAAATCGGCTGCCACTACACCGTGCGGAGGGCCGGATCGTGAGCGCACTGCTGTCAAACATCACGTACTACCAGGAGCAGGAAGACATCATCACCGCCCTGCTCGACCAGATGGTCGAGGCGGCCAAGCCTCTGGACGGCGACATTCCCGCCTTCACCTTCGCGGTCCTGGTGCAATCGCTGGGCACGGATCAGGCCAAGGCCGTCACGGTCGCGGCGGCAGCCCTGATGCGACTCGGTGAGCTGAAGCGGGCCGCCGAAGCCCCGTGCGGCGACACCTTCCCCGTCGACCACGGGCCGGTCAAGCCGCCGTACGGCACGCCTGAGCGCGCCGCCTACGACGCGCAGCAGGGCGGTCTGCGATGAGGACGCTGATCAAGGACGGCCACACGCGTGACGTCGTCGGGCACCGCTGCGCCCAGGTCGAGGCCACCACCGTCTGCACCGTGCTCCGCGCCGTCGAGCACATCCCGCTGACCGCCGACGTCGACGACAACGGCTCGGTGCACGTGCGCCCGCAGCGGGAGCTGACGACCCGCGAGCACGTGACGGTGCTCCGAGCATTCGGTGCCGTCACCGACGTCCAGCTCGTCTGGCATGCGGCGGTGGCGTGATGGCCATCCGGCAGATCACCTGCTTCATCGCCGCGTGCAGCGACTGCGGCGCCGACTACGAACACGACTACACGCCGCACTGGCCGAGCGCCGGCGAGGCCGCCGACGACGCAGTTGGCAGCGGTGAGTGGTGGGGCGACGAGAAGTTGCTGCTCTGCTACCACTGCAAGGACAAGCCTCACGCCTTCGTGAAGAGCGAGCTGTACGCCGTTGACTGCGACCGGTGCTGCCACCCGGCCGAGGAGCACGTCGCGGTGGTGACGACCGATGGCTGAGCAGCTGCCGAACTGGGTCTACGACGTCCTCGGCAACCTGCTGGAGCAGCAGGGCATCCACCCGCGCCTGCTGGCCGACTACGCGTTCGGCGGCATCGCCGCCTACGACTGGTGCCCGTGCCGACCGCTGGACCTCGTCCCCGACGACGTCATGGACCGCGCCCGCGCCATCGCCGCCTACCGCCGCGAGGCCGAGAAGGACAAGGAGCCGACCGATGGCTGAGCCGATCGAGCTGCTCCCGCCGGCCGAGACCGGACCGGACAACCCGCGCTGGCACGAGCTGCGCCGGGCCGGCGTCACCGCGTCGGAGATCGCCGCGGTGATGGGCCTGAGCCCGTGGCAGTCCGCGTTCTCGCTGTACTGGCAGAAGGTCAACGGCTGGGGCAGCGAGGGCAACGAGTACACCTCGACCGGCAGCCACCTCGAAGACGCCATCGCCGACTGGTGGATCGCAGAGAACGACCCGCTGGAGAACCTCGTCATGTGTCCGGCTGGGCTGTACGCGCACCCGGATCGGCCGTGGCAGCTCGCCACACCGGATCGGCTACTCCTCGGCGTGTGCGGCTGGTGCGACGGCGCCGGTAGCCGCGTCGACCCACGCGACGGCGATGACGCCGACTGCCAGGGCTGCGCGGGAACGGGCGGCTGCGGCCTGCTGGCGCTGCTGGAGTGCAAGTGGGTGGCGCACTCGTGGGACGGATGGGGCGAGCCCGGCACCGACGACATCCCCGTCTACTACCGCGCGCAGGCCCTCTGGCAGCTCGACGTCCTCGGCGTGGACGAGGTGCACTTCGCCGTCCTCGGCCCAGGCGGCTTCCGGGCGTACGGCCCGGTCAGGCGCGACGAGATGGACCTGCGGGTCATGCGCCACGCCGGTGCGCAGTTCCACGCCCGGCTCGAATCCGGCGACGCCCCGGACCTTGACGGCCACGCGGCCACACTGGCGACGCTCTCCCGCCTACACCCGTCGCTCGGTGAGGGCGATGTGGAGGTGCCGGTGGAACTGGCCGAGACGTACCGCCGGGCCCGGGCGCTGAAGAAGCGCATCGAGGCGGTCGTGGACCGGTGCGAAGCCCGTATTCGTGCCGCCCTCGGCTCCGACTTCAACCGCGCCGTCGTCGGCAACAAGCTCGTCGCCTCCCGCAGCGTATTCGAGCGCCGGTCGGACGACGAGCATGAGCTGCACGCCCTCGACGACGGCTATCCGATCACCGACCGATTGAACCCCGGAAGGGCTGCCAGCTATGCCTGAGACCGTTTCCCAAGCCGTCGCCGAGCGGGACAACACCCCCGGCGAGCTGATCCGCAAGTACAGCAACAGCTTCGCCGCCGTCCTGCCCACGCACGTCAAGGCAGAGACCTGGGTTCGGCTCGCCCAGGGTGCGCTGAAGAAGGGCAAGCGGGTCGACGCCCGGCCCGGGGCGCCGTTCGAGCTGGAGATCGCCGCCGCCAACGAGCCGGGCGTCTTCCTCGCCGCGCTGCTCGACGCCGCCCGGCAGGGCCTCACCCCAGGCTCGGAGGAGTACTACCTCACCCCGCGCAAGGTGAAGGGTCGCCTGGAGATCCTCGGCATCACCGGATACCAGGGCTACGTCGAGCTGATGTACCGGGCTGGTGCCGTCTCGTCGGTGGTCGTGCAGGTGGTCCGCGAATTCGACGAGTACCGCTACCAGCGCGGCGTCGACCGCACGCCGGTGCACCGCTTCACGCCGTTCGCCCGGGAGGCGGCCCGCGGCCCGATCGTCGGCGTCTACGCCTACGCCGAGATGCAGAACGGCGCGATCTCCCAGGTCGTCGAGCTGAACCAGGACGACATCGACCGGATCCGGAAGGTCAACCCCGCCTCCGGCTCGGAGTACTCGCCGTGGGTGAAGTGGGAGGCGGCGATGTGGATGAAGTCAGCCGCCCGTCAGCTGCGGAAGTGGGTGCCGACCTCCGCCGAGTACCGCAAGGAGATCGCCCGGGCGGCGGCCGAGGTTCAGCGCGTCGCGGCCGAGCCTGCCGCGCCGGCCGGGATCGATCAGCCGCAGGGCGACGTCCTTGAGGGCGAGGTGCTCGCCGACGCGCCCGACGAGGCGTGGCCGGAGACCGCGCCAGTGCCGGACGGTGCCCAGTGAGCGCCCACGACCCGGGCGCCGCGAACGGGCAGCAGACGTACCCGCCGATGCTGCGCTGCGTCTGCGGCGACCTGGACGTGCTGCACAACCTGTCGACCGTCGGGAAGCGGACCGGCTGCTCCAACTCCAACTGCGACTGCCGCGCCTTCACCGAGGCTGTGGCTTCCGGTTCGTGCGTCCGCTGCGCCACCCCGGCCAGCGCGCTCTGCTGCTCGTCACACAAGGCGCTGCTCTGCCACCGCTGCTATCGCCAGACCCACTTCGTCGAGATCTGCGTAGAGGGCTGCCCCGACTGCGCCCGCGAGGGATTGGACGTGAGGCTGCCATGAACATCGCCCGCTGGCTGCTCGGCCCGGCTGAGCCACTCCGCGTCGAGTACACCGCCACCCCGACCGATGTGGTCGACGCGGCCGAGGCCCGCATCGCCCAACTCGACGCGCAGCTGGCCGAGATCGCCGCCGTGCCGCCGCCGGTCCGCTCCGACGCGTTGTGGTCGAAGTTGGACCGGCTGATCGACCTGCGCAACGCCATCCGCCCGGGACGTGACTCGTGAGCGCCGAGGAGCTGCCCAAGCGGAAGCCGTCTGAGATCGCCGTCGAGATCGCAAGCTTCGACCTGCCGGGCGGCGAGTCAACCTCGGCCCAGCTACGCCGCGTCGAGCAGGAGCGCGACGAGGCACGGGCCTGCTGGAGCGCCGCAGAGCAAGACCTGACCGCCGTGCGGGCCGAACGCGACCAGCTCTCGAACGCCGTCGCCGGGTGGGTCGCGAGATTCCACGCCGCCCACGAAGCGCTGTACATCGAGGAGTTCGACGGCGACTCCTGCCCAGACCTGGAGTCCACGATCGAATACGCCCTCGGCGCGTACCGGCGGGTCTGCGCATCGGAGGCGGCCGCCGCCGACCAGATCGACAGCCTCCGCGCCGAGCTGGCCAGCGCCGACAAGATCGCCGCTGAGCTGCGGCTGGTCACCCGCGAACGGGACTCGCTGGCCCGCCGCTGCGCGGTCCGCTTCCAGGAGACGCAGGCGGTCAAGGCCGAGCTGGCGTCCGCGCTCATCGAGCTGGAGCAGCTGCGCGCCCAACTGACCAAACGCCAAGGAGAAGCGACATGACCCGCATGGCCGACCCTGCCCCTGGCATCAACGCCCGCGTCACCGAGGTCACCGTCTCGGCGATTCCCGAGGGCAACGTCAACCACGGCGCGTACGCCATCACCGTGCAGTGGCGCGGCGACGACCAGTACGCCGTCAAGCGGCACAGCTTGGTACTGGGCTCTGATGGCGAGTGGGACTACGAGCCGAGCCCGTCGAACCGCGAGGACGACTGGATCGAGACGCACCGGTTCGGCTACGACGAGGCGATCCGGCTGGCCGTCGAGGCCGCGCCGGGCATGACCGTGAACGGGTTCACCGTCGCCGACAGCCTCGCCCGTAGCGCCGCCCTGGAGGGCCGCTCCGATGGCTGAGCCGACTCCGACCGCCGCCCACATCGCCTTCCTCGCCGACGTCGACGCCCGCCGCGTCCTCACCAACGAAGCTGACAACCACGTCTACCTCGAGATCCCCGGCGACCCGCCCGCGCTGGTCAGCACCATGGCGTCGCTGCTGGAGCACCACAAGTGGATCCGCGAGCCAGCCGACTCCATCGTGTGGCAGCTGACCGCCCGCGGCGAAGAGGTCCTGGAACGGGGTGCGTCGTGACGGCCACCACCGCGGAGAAGGTCTGCGGCACGCGCGCCGGCTACGACCGGCACCGCCGCAGGGGCGAGCCCATCGACGGCGCCTGCCGGACCGCCTACAACGCCTACAACTACGACCGTAGGGCCGAGCACCGCGCTGCCCGACGCGCAATGCGCGCCGCACACGAGGCCCGTGAAGCGCGTAGAGCGATCGAGGCGGCGGAGCGGCGGGGGCGCGAGATCCGCGTGCTCCGGCTGGACTCCGGCTCGATCCCGCTGGGCGCCTACGCCGGAACCGACCAGGCGCACGAGTTCGTGCCGGACCTGAACACCGGCACGTCGTGCATGGCCTGCTTCGGCTGGTGCACGGACTACCGGCACTGGGCGGCGTCATGAGCGCCCGCAAGCAGGCCCGGGACGCCGTACGGCGCCAAGCCAACGCCGACCTGCTCGGCCTCCCGCTCACCGAATACCTGGCGCTGACGCGCCCCGAGCGCAAACGGCGGCTACAGGCCGCACGCAAGAAAGGAGCCGACCGTGACTGAACGCAGCAACCGCGAGGGGGAACAGGCGCCACCCGCTCGGCCGGTCCTGCGGCGACATGCTGCCGCTGGTGATCCTGCTGATGCCGTACGCCCTCGCCCGGCACGGTTGGGCCACCTGGCGCAAGCGGCGAGGCGCCCGGTGATCCTCGACCTTTACGCTGGCCCTGGCGGCTGGGATGAGGGGATGCGCCAGATCGGCATCACCGACGTTATCGGCGTCGAGTGGGAACCGAGCGCCTGCGCCACCGCCAAGGCCGCCGGCCACACCCGGATCCGCGCCGATGTCTCCCGCTCGCCGATCCGGCCTGGCACTCCGATCCGCGGGCTCGTCGCGTCCCCGCCGTGCCAGGCGTGGTCGATGGCCGGCAAGCGCGCCGGGGAGCAGGACCGGACCAAGGCTCACCACCTCATCAACGCCTACGCCGCCGGCCGCGACGACATCGGTGACGGATGGGCCGACGACCGCTCCCACCATGCCGCCCAGCCGGTCCGCTGGGTCCGGGACTTCCGCCCGACCTGGGTCTGCTTCGAGCAGGTTCCGCCGGTGCTCGGCCTGTGGCAGCACGCCTCGGACGCCCTGCGTCGCTGGGGCTATTCCACCTGGACCGGCGTTCTCAACTCCGCCGACTACGGGGTTCCACAGACCCGCGAGCGGGCCGTGCTGATGGCTCGGCTGGACAAGCCTGTCCACCCGCCGGCACCAACACACGCCCAGCACCCCGAGGGCGCTGACCTGTTCGGTGGAGAGCTCCTGCCATGGGTGTCGATGGCCGACGCGCTCGGCTGGGAAGGGATCGACCGGCCGGCACGAACCGTCTGCGGCGACCGGTCGCCGCGGTGGGCGTACGGACAAGGCAACAGCTACGCCACGGGCTGGACGCTAGACCGGCGCACCATCGGCCGCGGCCCGCGCGGCTCCCGTGTTCCCGTTGCCCTGGTGGCAGCAGACCGGCCAGCACCAACTCTGACTAGTCAAGGTAAGCCGGCATGGGTGCACGGCAGGCCCGCCACCACTCTTGCCGGCGATCCCCGGATCGCCGCACCCGGCCACCGCGACCGTGCCGGCGGCGAGCGACAGCACGACCAGTCGATCCGCATCGCCGTCGCCGAGGCAGCCATCCTCCAGTCGTTCCCCGCCGACTACCCGTGGCAGGGCAACAAGACCGCCCAGTTCCTCCAGGTCGGCAACGCCGTCCCGCCGCGGCTCGCCGCCGCGATCGTCCGAGCGGCGACGTCATGACCAAGCAGCCGCCGTCCCAGGTGAAGCCGCACCTGTTCGTGCCCGACCCGGACCTGGCGCCACATCCGAAGGACATCGAGACCCGCGGCGTCTGCCTCACCTGCCACCTGCTCGGCGAGCCCGGCGACCCCCGCCACACCCTCCCGGACGTGCCGGAACAGGCGCTGGTGGCCAGCCGCTACGAACACGAGAACGGAGACGAACGGTGAAGCCGCCCATGTCGTACTTCGGCGGGAAGATCATGCTGGCCCCGGCCATCGCCGCGTTGTTTCCGCAGCACGATCACTACGTCGAGCCGTACTGCGGCAGCCTTGCCGTGCTGCTGGCCAAGTCGGTATCCGACCACGAGACCGTCAACGACCTAGACGGTCAGCTCATGACCTTCTGGCGCGTTCTGCGCGAGCAACCCGACGAGCTGGCCCGAGTCTGCGTACTTACGCCGCACTCGAGGGCGGAGCAGCAGGAGGCGTACGAGCCGGCCGGCACCGATCTGGAGACCGCGCGTCGCGTGTTCGTCCGGCTCACCCAAGGCCGCGCCGGCGCTTTGCGGCGCACCGGATGGCGGCACTACGTCAAGACCAGCGGCGCCGCCACGTCGATGCCCGACTACCTCGCCGGCTACGTCGAGCGGATAGCGCCCGCGGCCGAGCGGCTCGCCGCGGTCTCGCTGGAGTCGATGCCAGCGCTCGAGGTAATCGCCAAGTACGGCGCCGAGCCGGGCGTGCTGCTCTACGTCGATCCGCCGTACCTCGGCTCAACCCGCAGCAAGTCCTACGACGGCTATCAGTGCGAGATGCGCGGCGAGGCTGACCATCGAGCCCTGGCCGACGCTTTGAACAGCGCCCGGGCCGCGGTCGTGCTCTCCGGCTACGCGTCCGACCTGTACGACCGTGAGCTCTACGCCGGATGGGACCGGCATACGTTCGCCGCCGGCACCGGGCAGGGCGACGGGTGGGCGAACCGTACCGAGGTGCTGTGGTCGAACCGGCCGCTGAACCTGCACCCGACGCTGTTCGACCTTCCGGGCGAGAAGGGAGCCGCCTGACGCCCGGCCGTATCCATCCCCGTACGCGGCCGGGCCGCATTTCCGGGCGCCATTCCGTGAGCAAGGAATAGCGCCGAGTGGCGAATAGCAGAACGTCGAGGTAAGAAGTGATCAATAACGCAGAGGCATCCGGCGCGCCGATCAATTTCGGACGCTGCGGAATGGGAGAATGGGTGCGGCCGAATGGGGGCTCTGACCTCCCCACTCGACCTAAGCCCGTTCCGATTACCCCGGAAGGAGCCCTGGCGTCATGATGCCATGGCCTTACACGCTGTCGCGTGTCAACTCCCTCGCGTTGCCTCTGATCACCTGTTCAGGTGTCGTCTGATGGCGCGCCGCGACACTCCACGGACCGCCACCAGCGTCTGGGTGGAGATGCCGTTCATGCGCGGCCCGGTCGGCGCGCAGCGACTCCGGGAGTGGCTGCCCGTGCTGCGCGATATCCGCGCCAAAACCGCAGCCCGCCGGCAGCGTGTCCTCGCCCACGAATGGGCGTGTAAGCGCCTCTGCCTGATTCTGGACATCAAGGAAGCGCGGCACTGGAACGGCTACATCCCGCCCGCCACCGACGATCGCGATAAGGCTCGCCGGAATCCGACGCGGGAGGACCTTATTGCACTCCTGAAGGAAGTCGCGGCTGCCGACCAGGGTGAGCCGGAGGAGTTGGCATGAAGCGCTGGGAGTTCGAGCGTGCCGTGCTCGCTTCGGACCTCGCACCCCCAGCCCGGCATGTCCTGTTGGTGCTGGCCGTCATCGCGAACTGGCCGGGCGGCGCCGTGCCGGCCAAGTACAGCCCCTCGCTGACGAAGCTGGCCGAGGCGACGGGGTTGTCCCGGCGCGCTGTCATGAACCACCTGAACGCCGTGGAGAAGACCCCAGGGCAAGACGGCTGGGTCCACAGGAGCCGACCCACGGTCGAGAAAGCGCGCTCCGAGAAGGAGCGGACTGCGTACCGTTTGGGCGTTCCGGCTAGGGCACGTCGTGCCCTAGAGGCTAGGGAACCTGATGCCCTGCCTAGGGAACCTGATGCCCCAGAGCTAGGGCAGGAGATGCCCCGGGCTAGGGCACCACGTGCCCACTACCAAGACCATTCCAATACTTCTTTCCAAGCCGCTGTGCCGGGACCCGAGCAGATCGTCGCCGAAGCCACCGGTGCGACGGCCGACGAAGCCGTCGCAATCATCAAGCGGATCCGCAACGAGCGGGCCCCCCGGAACCTCGTTGGCTTCCTTCGGCGGATGGCCGCTGACGGGGACCTAGCCCAACACCTCACCGAGCACCGGGCTGCCGCCCGGCTCCGTGAAGTCGAGTCCGCCTGGACCGCGATCAAGCGCGGACCCGAGTGCGAACACCGGATGCCCGGCGGGTCGATGCCGCACCCGTCAACCGGAGAGGCCGTCTGCCTGTCCTGTCGCGCCGCCGAGCGCCGCACCAGCCGAGGAGTGACTGCATGAGTTGCCGCCCGACCTGCATCCAGCCCAGCCCGTCCAACGCGCATTGCTCCGCCTGTCACCACACCTTCAGCGGCATTACCGCCTTCGACCTTCACCGGCGCGGCGGCGCATGTCTCAGCCCGCACGCCATCGGCCTGCACGCCGACCGCCGAGGTGTGTGGCGCTTCGCCGGACCCGAGCCGACCAAGCGCGTCGTCTGGCCGCAGCGAGCCGAGGTGACCTCGTGATCGTCATCGACCGCCGGCACCTCGCCAAGTCCTTCAAGCGCATGCGCCTCACCCGCAAGCTAACCCAGCGCGAACTCGCCGAACGCCTCTACGTGCACCAGCACACGATCAGCGTCCGCGAGTCCCACGCCCGCCTCGACCTGGACGCCATCATCGACACCGCCCACGTCTTCGGCTACGAGGTCGCCCTCGTCCCGCAGCGCCACCCCGGCGCCCGCAGCACCGGAACGGGGTGGCCGGCGTGATCCGCCTGACCGACCCGGCCCGCATCGGACCCGCACTCGGCCAACTCCGGGTGCTGCTGCGCCTCACCCAGCGCCAGCTGTGCGCCATCACCGGCCAGAAGCAGTCCCGTCTCAGCGTCTGGGAGACCGGCGCCGAGACGCCCGACCTGCGGTCGGTGCTGCGGGTCGCACAGGCCCTCGGCTACGACCTCGCGCTGATCCCGAAGGAGGACGCGTGAGCTTCGTCCGCATGGGCACCGACGGCAGCCGGGTCTACATCTACGACGACATCGACCGTGGCCCCACCTGCTGCTTCTGCGCCTTCGCCAAGGTCATCCGCCAGCGCACAGACGAGGAGCTCGCCGCGCTCTGGCTGCCCGCCGGAGCCGACCCGGAGCACTGGCGGGACGTCCGCGAGCCCGACTTCGCCACCCGCGACCTCGACGCCATGCTCGCCCACGTCGCCGCACACCGGGCCGCCGGACACGTCGTCCCCGCGTGGGTCGACGGCCACCTGCGCGAGGGGTGGACCGCGTGATGCGCCTGACCGCCGCGACCGACATCGGGCGGCTGCTCGCCGATCAGCTCCACACCACCGGCACCAGCAGGGCCGAACTGTCCCGCCGCACCGGCATCCCGGCGGCGTGGATCGGCCGGTACGCCCGCGGCACCGTCGTCCCGTCGCTGCCCACCCTGCTGCGGCTGCTCGACGGCCTCGGCTACGAGCTGGTGCCGACCCGGAAGGAGGGCTCGTGAAGTGCTTCAGCTGCCGCCTGCGTGGCGCACCGTGGTCGCGCCTGGATGACGGCGGGCGCTGGAAAATGCTCCGGCCCTGCTGCGCCGCACCCGGCACCGACGGCGCCGAACCTGACGTCACTCAGTGGCTGCGCACCCGGGCGGTCAAGGTCGCATGGCTCATCCGCGCCGCCCGCCACATCCCCGGCCTGACCGTCAAGGAGCGACCGTGACCACGTACCGCACCGGCAACCACTGGGGCGTCACCATCGTCCGCGAGGGCGAGCGCACCCCCGAAGGCCACATCACCGGCCCGGCCGAGCTCGTCGCCGTGGTCGTCAACGGGGACCAGGCGCTGGCCGAGCGGATCTGCGCGCTGCTCAACGGCGACAGCGCGCGTTGGGCTGAGGCGATCGAGCACAGCGAGGCTCAGGTAAGGGCTTCCCTTTCGCTCAGGACGCCCGATCTAGGCCCAGGGGTACCCGTGTCTGCCCCTGACGGCTCCAAGGCCGCAGAAACGATCTCAGGGGATCGGGAAGCGGCACGGAAGGTCAACGCCGCACGACCCGGCATCGAGACCCACACCGCGCTCGCCGTCATCCAGGTGCTGCGCGTCATGGGCTGGACGCCACCGGTCCGGTCGCGTCCACCGGTGCCACGCCGCACCGCGCCGCCGTCGCTCGGGCCCGGCTGCATCTGCAACGACCCGCCGCCCACCGTCGACAAGCCGAAGAACGGCACCGCCAGCCGCCCGCCGGGCTGGGCATGCCCACGCCACGGGACGGTGATCTGACGTGGACCTCGAAGACCAGATCATCAACGGCGGGCCGTACGCGGCAGGCGACATGATCCGCACCTGGATGCTGCCCCCCAACCTCACGGCAGCGGCACTCAACGTCCTGCGTGACGAGCTGATCGAGCTGCGCCGACTCAAGGCGGTGGCCGAAGAGCGGCAGCGGTTCAGGGTCGGGTCCGTCGCGCTCTTCGGCGGCAACTCCGTGATCCAACTCAGCTGCAACCGCTGCGACTGGATCGTCGAGATCGACGGCGACGAGCCCTTCGCCCTTGCCGAGCTGAACCGGCGCGCCGACGAACACGCGGAGGTCTGCCGGTGAACGCCCGGAAGGCCGAGACGTGCCCCCGCGCTGAGCTGCACGCTGAGCAGCCGACGGGCTACCTCGCCTGGCACAACTGGGTCGAGGAGATGAGCACGACGCACGAGCAGCGGAAGTGCCCCGGCTGCCACCGCTGGCGGATCTGGACACCCAAGGAGGTCACGGCATGACCGTGCGCATCTGGCGCTGGTGCATCTCGTTCCGACGACTCGGCCGAGCTACGCAGTGGCAGGGGATCGAGATCTCGATCTCCCGACGCCGACCAAGGCGGGTGCGCCCGTGAGCCTGCTCTGCGTGATTCCCGGCTGCCGGATCCGTGGACGGCATCTGCCCGCCTGCGAGGACGGGAAGTGCGACGGGTGCCTCCCGCGCCAGACCGAGAACGGCTATTCCTGCGCCCGGTGCGCGTCGCTGGCGGCTCAGAACCTCGAATCGGTAGCCGAGGTAGCCCTCGCCGTTTCTGACGCGGCAAATCGGCTCTCATCCGGTTCGGGTGGTGGCGGACCCGGCAAGCCCGGCTCGCAACTGCCGCTCGACCTCGGTGCGCGCTCGCGGCTCGACCGGGTCACGGCGTCGCTGAACGGCTGGGCCCGGCACGTCGCCGAGGAACGCGGTGTGCACCTGCCCGAGGCACCCACGCCGGTCACGCCGCCGCCCGGACCGCTGTGCCGGACGCGGTACGAGTGCACCCACGACTCGTGCAAGGCGATGCGCGACCAGGAGCAGGCGCCGCCGATGCTGGCCGTCGTGGCGCGGTGGCTGGTCGGACACCTGGACTGGCTGGCGCACCGGCCCGAAGTCGACGAGGTATTCGCGGACTTCGCGGCGTGCGCCCGGGTGCTGTCCGGCGTGGTGCGAGCGCCGAGGGAGTCGAGGTACCTCGGGCCGTGCGGATCCACCGTGGGCTGGGACGACGACGGCAACGAGTACGAACGCGACGAGCCGTGCAAGGGCAGCGTCTTCGTACCCCTCGGCGGCGGCACGGGCACCTGCCGCACCTGCAAGGCGCGCTGGCCGGCCGATGACCGGCAGAAGTGGCTGGACGGCGAGGTGCGCGCTGCGGCCTTCACCGCCCGGGACATCGCCGACGCCCACGGCGTCAACGTCAAGACCATCCGCACCTGGGCCAACCGGGGACAGCTGGCCAGCTACTGGCGCACCGAGACCGGCATCGTCGCCGCCTGGACGGACCCGCCCGACGGCGAGACCCGGGAGCGGCTGCACTACGTCGGGGACGTGCTGGACCTGGCCGCCGCCGACAAGGCGCGGCTGGCCGGCGACCAGGCCAAGCGAGCACGACGGAAGGAGAACGCGGCATGAGCAAGACGAAGCTCCGCAGGTACGCCGAGCAGGCCGAGGACCGGGCGCAGCAGGCCGAGATTCGCGCGGCGATCCTGTCCGCCCAGCTGGCCGAGCTGAAGAGGGAGGTCGAGGACAAGCGCAAGAACTGGGCACCGATCAAGATCGCCCACCCGTACACACCGCGCGACCCGGGATGCATGCTCTGCGATGACCCGGCCGAGGATCCGCGCCACGCCACGCCGAGGGTGACGGCATGATCCGCTGCTGGCAGTGCGGCGTTGAGCCACACGAGACCTTCGACGTCAGCACGATGGAGTCGGCGACCGTCACGGAGATAGCGGGCCGATGGCCATCCGGTGACCACGAGCACGCGCAGCGCCCACCCACGCCCGCCGAGTTGGAGCAGGCCGGGCATCAAGCGCTCATCCGCATCCGCACTGAGGCGATGGGAGCATGACCGACATGGACGAGCTGATCACCTGGCTGCGCGCTCAGCTGGACGAGGACGAGCGGGCCATCATCAGCGACAGGGAAATCGGCGAACAGTCGACCATCTCGTGGCGCCAGATGCTGGCCGACATCGACGCCAAGCGGCGGATCCTGGACCTGCATGCTCCCGTCCACGGCTACGACCCGAACGGCCCGGTGTGCTCGACCTGTGGCGAGCAGGGGAATCCGGGCGACGAGGCGGCCGTGGTCCGCTGGCCATGCCTGACCGTGCGCGTGCTCGCGCTCCCGTACGCCCACAAACCCGGCTACCAGGACATCTGGCGTCCGTGAGCTGCGGCGCGGTGACTTGACGGGCGGCGTCAAGGTCAGGTATGAATCCGCATGTGTGCGGCGACGCACGCCCAGAACGCGACAAGCCCCGGCCCCTCACCTGGCCGGGGCTTCGTCGTATCCAGGCCTGGCAACAGGGCGCGTTAGGGGAAGCGGCAGGGTGGGCAATGCGCGGCCTGCCCTGCCGCACGGCGCGAGGTGGTGACCATGGCCCGCATGCGCGTCTGCGCTGAGCCTGGCTGCCCCACCCTCGGCACCACCAGCAGGTGCACCGAGCACACACGCCAGGTGGAAAGAGCACGGGGCACACGGCAGCAGCGTGGCTACGACGCTGAGCACGACAGCCTGCGTGACAAGTGGAAGCCCAAGGTCGAGCTGGGTGGCGTGCACTGCCACGCCGTGGTGTGCGTCATGCCGGCCAGGCTGATCCTGCTCTGTCAACCCTGGGACTTGGGCCACACCGAGGACCGCACCACGTGGACAGGGCCGGAGCACCGACGCTGTAACCGCAGTGCAGGCGGCAAGGCAGCGCACGCGAGGAGCTGAACATGCGCATCACCCTGCACAAGGCGAAGCCACTACCTCGGACCGGTTGGATCATCATCCACAACGGTCCAGTCAAGGTCGGTGACCAGGTGCTTGCCGGTCAGATCACCGACGACGAGAGCCCAGTCCAGCTGAGCCCAGCGACCGTGATCGATGACCCCCACTGAGCCCTGCTCACGCTGAGTAACCAGGGGTGGGGGGAGAACCCCAAGGCCCTGGAGCTGGAGGAC
>Ga0079222_10000006_pt1 | contig 36822 bp, 67 predicted proteins | sample GAPlitter_FD_75070 | JGI IMG/M metagenome (GOLD analysis project Ga0079222, IMG submission 75070) | Agricultural soil microbial communities from Georgia to study Nitrogen management - GA Plitter | ecosystem: Environmental > Terrestrial > Soil > Agricultural land | place: USA: Georgia...
CGAAGCCTACGGATGTGGGCGTCTTTTCCCTACACGTTCAGATTGCACGAATCTTCAAAAGCTTTACGAAGATTGCCTAAAAGGCATTGTCATTAAAGACGATCGCCAAGTGATTAAGGTAACTTCAGAAAAACACTATGGGCCACAAGAGATGATTGCCATACGAATTTTTACTCTCGATGAAGACATTGAATCTTTTAATAAGGAAGAAATATGCCGCTAAAGAAAGGTAAAAGCAAGAAAATTATAAGTGAAAACATATGGGCAGAAATGCACGCTGGCAAACCAAGGGCTCAAAGTATTGCGATTGCAATGTCAAAAGCTGGAAAGTCGCGTTCAAAAAAACATTAGATAAATAATTTTTTTGTGCTATATCTCAAATAAAGTTTCACTACACATCAAATAAAGTTTTTACTTACTAGGAGAAATAATCTTTATGGCACACAAAAAACACGAAAAAGAACATCACGAAGAACACTCAATGATGAAGCACGAGAAAAAAGGACACAAAGCCAAAGCGGCTGCACGCAAGAAACACCATTCACGTGGTAAATAAGTCTGCATAGTATGGACAAAGCAATCAAACGTGGATTCGAAAAGGTAAAGAAAGAAGCTTCCAAAGAAGAAAAGCGCTTAGTTAAACAAGACATTAAGCGCGATAAAAAATGCGAAGCTGCTGAGATGTCAAAGAAAAGGCGATGAAGCTTAAATTTAGGAATGTTTGCAATCTGCAATACGATTGCTTTACTACAAACCCAAATATGAACTTAATCGCCTTGTACGTTCACTTAGTTGCAAAAAAACGCTTTAATAATACCAATTGTGAAGATTCCTACTCAATTAATAATCGTTGGACAATCAAAAATTTTTGATGAAAAAGTAAAACGCGAAAGAGTCTGTAAATACTCGGATGTGCCAACAGATAAAGAAAAATGGGTTCACAATTTAACTTACATGCCAATCCCTTACGACTTGATGTTCTTAAGAATCGAGAATTCTTTTCGAACTAAATCTGGTTGGTGGAATGGCGAAGTGTGGAAAGGCCACAGAGTTAAAGCACGCGATAAAATAATAGCTTGGAAAAGGAATTATGAGCTCCCTTGAATCTGAAAGTTTGAATTGCCCTGAATCAAAAAACTTTATTGAATACGTAATTAAAGTTAAAGATGAAAGCAGTTCAGTGAGCGAAAAGCACATTACATACGAACCTTTATTGCTAAGTCTTGATAATCCGGAATTAGAAAACAAAGTCCAAGAGGCCTACCTTAAGTTTTACCACAAAGGCGCTGAAGGGAAAGAAAGCCCTGAAATAACAATCAGGGCTAAAATGGTTTGGCAATCTTAAGACAATAGCTTGTCGTGCTGAAGGCCTTTCAAAGCGTCTACAATGGCATTCTCTTCAACCACCAGGTTCTTTATAAGGTAGCGTATTAGGTTTGAGACAGACTCTTCCCTAAAGCCTGCAATGGCCCTTAAATTTGAATACTCTTGTTCGTCCACGTTAATACAAAGACGTTTCCATTTTTTACCTTTAGTCATTGTTTAACCTTGCTTTGGTTTGTTTAAAATATAATGTTCAATACACTTTTCGATATCGCTTGCAAGTAATTCGGAATCGTATCGCCATAAGATATCAAACGCGTTGTCGTACGGGTCTTCACTAAATCCGAATTCCTTTTCTTTCCACTGATCTTGAACACTTAAAAAGTGTTCAGCGATTAGGCATTGAAGGTCATAGGAACCCTCCATTAATTCCCAAAACCTTTCACGGCAATTTTCGTAAATTACTTCATTCTCTAAACAGCTCATTAATTTTCCTCATGACATTTGAAGCATTCGTCTTCTATTAAACGGCAAGTTTCAATAAAACCTTCATTGCCACAATTTGTACAATGGTAAAAGCTCTCTAATTTATCGCCATTCAGCATTGCTACCTGGTAATCTGAATTTGTCAAAAACACAAATCCGCTATTTTTGTTAAACATTGGCGTTACTTCATTATTATCGAAATCTTCAGGCAATCCTTGTTCTTGCCATGCCAAAAGCAGTTTAATCAATAAAGCACGCTCTCGAGCACCGAATTCCGACAAATCAGTAGTTGTTATTATATTTGCCATAATCGTTGTTCCTTTTGGTTTTTCCTAACTCGTTATTGAGTTATGCAGACTATAATACTATAATGATCAATAAAATCAATGCATAAAAATTCTTTTTCTGCTAAATGCTGAAAATGAATGACTAAGGATTAATTACTTGCTAAGCGCATCGTGTACTTTAAGGAAGGACAATACTAATCATGAGCGAAAAGAAGAAATCTCACTGGGTAAATAATAACTATAATTGCAAGGGATGGAGTAAAGAGAAAAGGCAGGATGCTTATAATAGTTTCTGTGAGCATATTGCGGAAGGGAAGGATCAGAGGTCCTGGCACTACGATGTTGAGGGGGACACCCTCACCCATATTACAATGTTAACATGGCTCAAAGAAAACCCAGATGAGTTTAATCCCCTTAAAAAATCTATAGCTGAAGCCATCTCTTACGGTAAGTGGGAAGCCATTGTAACTGAGTCAGCTAAGGGCCAAAACACTAAAGCCAATGTCGCTACTCTTCAAATGGTCATGCGCAATAAATTCGGTTGGGATCGCCGTAAGGAAGATCAAGAACAGCCTGCAGATCAGTTGCAAGCCTTTAAAGAAGTTATGGCAGTCCTAGCGTACCGCCAAGGCAATGTGATAAGCTTTAGTAACCTTAATCCTGCAGGGATTCCTTCAAGCAATAGCCCTGTTGAGCTTCCTTTAAATCAAGCTTTACCCGAGGAAAGCTAGATTCTCTTTAAAATATTAACAATAAGTAGTAAAGGGTAGTAAAGATCCGCATTGGTAGCAAAGGAAAACTTCTCATGAACAGGAAGCGAGTCAAAGTATTTAACAAAGTTGTCAAGCTGCTCGATAAGCTCATCCTTAGTAGGGCATTTACCATTATCCTGTGGTCTACTATCGCCATTAGTATTGGTATTATCTTCCATGTTGTCCTTAAAATAGCTTTAACCAGGTTATCGCTGATTCCGTGAAACAACCATTATCTTTAAAGCAACAGCAGTTTGTTGATCAATCAGTAAAAAAGTGGAATTTGGCCCATGGTTCGGTATCTACGGGCAAAACTACTGGTTCATTATTTAGGTTCATGCAAGCTGTTAACAATTGCCCGGACTCTCAAATCTGGATGGTTGGGCATACTTCATCAACAATCTATGATAACGCTGTTAGGTTGATCGTAGAACCCCCTGCAATAGGCGTTCCAGACCCTTTAGGTATCTATAGGCCGTTCTGTCAATGGCGTAAAGGTGAGAGAGAGCTATGGTTTGTAGATAGCGAGGGCCGTATTAAGAAGATATCGACTACAGGCGCTAGAGATTCCGGGGCCATCGGCGCCATACAGGGTAAAACTTTTAGCCTTGTCTATTGCGATGAAATGACCCTTTACCCTTTGAACATCATTGATATGATAGATACACGCCTGCGCAACCCTCATTCTATGGGGTTTGCTACCATGAACCCTTCATACCCCACTCATAAGATAAAGGGTTGGATTGATAGAGCTAAAGACGGAGATCCCAACTACTATGAACTTCAATTTTTAATTGATGATAATCCCTACCTTGAAGAAAGCTATAAACAGCGTCTTAAAAATTCTCTTTCTGGGGTGTTTTACAAGCGCAATTATCTAGGTGAATGGTGTCTAGCCGAAGGGAGTATCTTTGATTTCTTTGATCGCTCGTTGCACGTTGTATCTCGTCCGCCTCGCTCTGCGGATTATTGGGTTGTTGGCATTGATTACGGCACTAATAACGCTTTTGCTGCGGTTCTCATTGGGATTAACTGCGGAATTGCTACTCAAGATAAGCCATTTTGGTGGGCGGAAAGGGAATACTACTGGGATTATAAGAAGCAAGGTTACCAGAAAAGTTCGTCCGAATTTGCCGATGACTTGAAAGTATGGCTTGAACCCTATTCTGTTAAAACAATTTATATCGACCCTTCAGCTGCTAACTTTAAGCTCGACCTGCAGCGTCGAGGCATGCACGTTGTCAACGCTGAAAACGATGTCAATGCCGGTATTATTAGGACGATATCGCTACTTAAGGGCGATATTAAGTCTGGACAGCTTTTAATCTGTTCTGAATGCACTAACTTAATTCGAGAAATAGAAAGCTACGTTTGGCACCCTAAATGCATAGAGAAAGGCGAGGATGAACCATTAAAGGTTAACGATCACGCCGTGGATGCTTTAAGGTATGCTGTAAACACGCATAAACCTGCAAGGTACGAAGGTAGCGCTAAGACCCTAGGAAGCCAAAACAATCAGCATTGGAAGCCTTCAAACTATTACGGGTACAGGTAAGGTTTATTTCTTGCTTAAGATTTCGATTAACTTATCCAGCTTATTTTCTAAGCGCTCTAATTTAGACTTCTTTCCTGGTTTAAGCTTTTGTTCCTGAAGTTGATAAGGGTTTTCAAAAGGAGGGTTTACTTTTCTCTTTTGGGCTCTTTTCCTGTCGGCTTCAATCCTTCTTTTAACAGCATCATTGTGCGCTGTTTCAGCATTGTAATTTTCGTAACCGCCGTTTCTTAAAAGCTCATCTTTAATTGTTTCTGGTGCTCTTCCTACCTTGTCCGCAATGCGGTTGTATCTAAGGCCATTCTTAACGCCTGCCTCAATGATTTGTCTGTCTTGTAAGCTAAGTCTTGTGTAAAAGTGCATAATCACTCCTTGTTGACTATTTTACCCTTTTGTCAAAACTTTATTTTTTTTTAAACACTAAAATTAAATTCCGTTGATAATCTTTACTCTATGGTTTACTTTTCTTAAGTAAAGACTTAACGCCCCTTGATCCACTGGGTGGAATAGAGCTAAGAAATCTAGTAAAAAAGGCGTATCCTTTTTTCTTAAGTCGTTCCAATAAGTCTCTATGCGATGTTAACTAGCGGGGTTCGAATCCTCGAAGGGGCAATTTATATCAAATCTACCTAAGTAAATTATGTCTGAAATAACCAACAAAGAGCTTGCTAAAAAGCTAACCGATTACCTTAAAGATCAAGACATTGAAGTCGTGGCACACGCTCTCGCCCACGCCTTGATTGATATTAGCCGTGTCCTATATGAGGAAGAGTTATCGGAAAAGGAGAGGCTCGTTCTTATTGCCAGGATGCACCTTAATTACGCTTCATTGCTTGATTTTGCTAAAAACGGCCCCAGGGGAAAGCTTAAAATCCACAAGTTTAACTCTGATGAGCTCTAACAGTAACAGCAATAAATTGAGTGAATGCTATGGTTAAGACAAGACGTGCTAAGAAAGACGATCAAGAAAATACCGAAGAAGCTTTTCAATTATTAAGAACAACTATTTTGGATAATCTGCAGATCGAGTCTACTTTTTGGGTTAGTGCATGTTGGAGTGTAATAGCTAATGCATATAAAGGTAGTGGTTTAACTTATGAACATTTTTCAAGTGAAATAGAAGAGGCAAAGAAATTCTATAAAAAGCATTGGAAGGATAGTGATGGGTGACTGGATTAGTTGGGTAAAAGAAATATGGAGCTGTTCACCCGCCATTATTGAAGAAAATGAGGTAATCAATAAAACCAGTAAAGAGCTTATTTCTATGTTGAAAACAGGGCGCGTTACTCGTCAAAGTGGAGAGCGTATTGTCACGGAGCTTTTAGAGAGGTTAATTAATCATGATTGATTGGATTTGTTCGGACCAAGCAGCGAATTTTGGGAATTTATTAAAGGGAATTGCGTTAGGTGGAATTTATATTGTAATGAGCCGTTTTTTTAGATCATATACTAAAAAATGGAACAAGAAATGATTATTGATACCAAATCAGCTGAAATGAAATGGATTCTTCTTAAGTTTTTACGTGATTCATTGAATTTCCTCTCAGATGACCCTTCATATAAAAATGCTATTAGATCAGAATGGGCCACTTCCTGGATGAATCTTTATCTTTCTGATGAATTTATAATAAAAACATGGATGCCCAAAGATGATCATTGATTTGTATCAAGCAGACAAAAAAGATGCCGCTATAAAGAATTGGTGGGAAACGGAAAAAGCAAAAGACCAATTACTGAAAATAACAAATGAAAAATTTCGGTTTGGCAAAGGCGGTAAAATAACAGAGCGGGAAACAGAGAGGGAAGATGATAATTGATTGTATAGCCTTCACTATGGGCTTTTTTATAGGATCAGATAAAGACGGGCGCCTCTTCTTTGGCAAGCGCGACCCTATTACTAAAAAAGTGCTGGAGCTTTACCAGTGGTCACAATAGATTGCATAGCAGATCTCCATGGATATTACCCTAAACTAGAAGGCGGAGACCTTCTTATTGTAGCTGGGGATTTAACTTCACATGATACTTTAAATGAACATCTTTTATTTAGTGAATGGCTTGAAAAGCAATATTATAAAAAAAAAGTTGTAATAGCTGGCAATCATGATAATTACATGATGCAAGTAAACAAGTTTCCCTTTTCCTATTATGACGCGGATAAGAGAGAAGATATTCCATGGGCGGATTATCTCTGCGACTCTGGCACAGAATTCGAAGGGATCAAGATATGGGGCTCTCCTTGGACTTTAAGGTTTCCTGGTATAAACCCACTCTGTGCTGCTTTTACGGGCACAGAAGAGAAATTAGAGGCCAAATTTGGCCAAATTCCCGAAGACACCGATATTCTTATTACTCACGGACCACCTTATGGTACTTTAGACAAAACCATAAGAGGCGAGTGTGTCGGGAGTAAATCTCTGCAAATGGAATTGTTTCAAAGATTACATCCTAAACTGTTGGTATGTGGTCATATTCATGAGGCATATGGTATAGAACCTCCTGGCGGATTTATTGAAAAATGCGTTAATTGTTCCCATGTCAATGAGTTCTATGAGCCCGTCAATAAACCCATAAGGATTATTTTATGATACCATCGTGGATGAAAGATCTTTCAAATGAAAAAAATAACGAAGAATTTTCTCAACTTTGTCATGATTACTATAAATTAGCTACTCTGCGTGTTATGCAACTAATTAAAGAAAAATTTAATGTTCCTAAAGAAGATATTGCAATGTTGACATTGGCGATTTTTGGCAGAATGCTGAATGAAAGCATTTATTCCGTAGGAGCTAATATTAACGAAGGGTATAAAATTACAGATTTCTATGACAAAAAGCATCTTTTGAATTTAATCAGAGTTCTTAATGGAGAACATTTAGATAATAGTGATAGAGATGATATCGATACTGATATCCAAGGATCGCTAGAAAAGTTCAGGAAATTCATATTAGAGAATGCTTCGGATTTTTACATTTGATCTAAAGGATTATTTTATAAAATATGGTTAAACTAAAGCACCTAAAGGCTTATGAACGAAGTAATACTCCCGATCATCTGATTGAGGAAATTGATGCTCTCCTAAAAAAATTAGGAGATGTTATAGAACCGCTTTTGACTAATATCGCGCCTAACGTAATATTGTCCGCATTTAATCGTCTCCACTGCATTATACTTTTAAATTTAGTAATCGATGATAAAGAAAGCATCAAGAGTGTTGTTGGGGCTGAAGTTAAAGCCCTCATAGGTAATATTGAAGACATCTCGAATCTAGAAATATTCCCAAAAAATATGCAATAAGTTGATGAGGATTATTTTATGATAAAAACCTGCGATATGTGCGGAACTGAAATAATAGACTCGAGATGCTCATGTGGTACTTGGAAGATTAAGGAAGATGTGAGTAAAGATCCTTTACTCTTAGCTCTGAAGTATTTCCACGAAATGAAAAGATTTGTTTTAACTGGCGATTCGCCTCATTTGGGATGTGCTATAGTCTTATTCAGGGGCGACTATAAAGATTGCAAAGCCGTGGAAAAATTCATATATGAACTCAAGGGAAGGTCTTTCTATAGGGAAGATTAAAATTAATGAGTTCATTAGGATTGTACTTTAGACCTATTGCGCTCTATTTCCAGGAGTCTTCCATGAAAGTCCCTCATCTCTGTATCTATGGCACGAATTAACTCTAAAATGTCCTTCCTATCTTGTCTTTGGATATCTTGAAGTTGCCTCATATCGGTCCTATTTTCGGACCTAGACCAGAGCCATAGTGGCAAGATGATAGCCAAGTTCCCTATAACTAGAGCAAAAACGCTTTCTATATTCATAATCATTCCCTGTTTTTCAGGACATTTAGGATATCCAAAAGTCTATTAGATATCAATATTAAAGCTCCTAGAATTCCTCCTAATAAACCGCACATAATAGTTAATTCACTCATACAACTCCCCTCGTAGCGTAAATAAAATATTTAATGATATATTCGCCTCAGAATATATAAAATATTTTTGAGGCTTCCTTGTCCTTCTATTATCCTCCATGGAATAATTCTTTAGAACCGAATCAAGGAAACGTAAGACAGTGGTTGGACAACCTTTATAGCAAGTTTCAACCCATAGAACAAGCACGCTGGAATCAAAGTAACATAGATACTCTCTTTTATGCTGGTTCCCAAACCTTTATCAATCGCTATTTTAATTTCTCTCCTTCTTTCAGCTATCAAAATTTTTATTTCAATCTTCTTCAGCAGCCTGTAAATATGGTGACAGGCTACCAGCGACAGCACCGCAAATCATTCAATTATATTCCTTGTGAAGGGGCTGATTCGCAAACGACAGATCAATACACACGCTTAATGACGCACGTAGCGAATAAAGAAGGAATTCACGAGCAGTTCTCTAGAGCATGCGAGCAAGCTACAATCACGGGAATGGTTCTTTTGCAGCCATACCTTGATTACAATGCAGATGATCCAGCACAAGGTCAATTAAAGCTGAAATTGTGGGAGTACAATTCATTTCTAGTAGATCCGTATTTCCGCAATTTTGACATGTCAGACGCGCAATTCGTATGGTGTCAAGAGTACATTTCAAAGAAAGAGGCGGAATTTCGTTTTCCCGACAAGCTTCAAAATATAGCGCCCATGGCAGGTACCCCTCAACGATACGGATCATTTTACTTTCTTCCAGAGAACTACAACATGGCACGCAATGACCTCATGGTTCTTAGCTATGTATGGTACAAATGGAAGCGTAAAAAGAAAAGGCTTTATTCCAGAAAGAGGAACCAATTTTTTGATATAGGTGGCGGAGAGGAAAATTTAGCTCTTTTAGTTTCTCAAATCCCAGATCTTGAAATGGTGACTGTAGAAGTCCCTTGTTGGAAACTAGCGGTGGTGCTCAATGATCAACTTATGTTTCAGGGGGACAATCCTCTTGGTTTTGATGATTGTCCTTTCATTCCAGTATTCTGGAATTACGAACCACACATTAACTACTATGATTTGCGCTGCCGCGGGCTTGTTCGTACTATGCGCGATAGCAATTACCTTCTTAATCGTCGCATTATTATTAATCATGACATTTCGGAAGCTACGATCAACCAAGGGTGGAAAAGAAAAGTAGGCGCTGTCGCTAATGAGGACAATTTAAAGAAATCAGGTCAAGGGTGGGATATTGTAGTCAACGAAGGCTACGAAATGACGGATATCGAAAAAATACAGCCTTCAGCAGTCCCAGAATCCGACTTTGCCCTTGCCGATCAGTTAAGATCATTGATCTTTGGAACATCGGGTGTAGACCTTGAAAATTGGTCTGGGCAAAATGATAAGCAATCAAGCACTCTCACCACTCTTATTAAGCAAGCTGCAAACCTTATGGTATTGCAGAAGTACTTTGACCAATGGGATCAAGCTCTAAAGTTTGTGGGGGAAAGATGCCTGCAAATCGTTCAAAATAACTGGAATGCCGAAAAAGTTGCCCTCATGATAGGCGAAGAACCTAGTCCTCTATTTCACTCTAAAGTCTTTGCCAAGTTCCAAGTCATTGTAGAAGAGGGTGAACTTACCGCTACCCAGCAGAATATGCAAGCTCAGAGCCTTTTAGATATTAATGCTGCCTTTGGAAGAGAGGTCTTCCCTCCATCGATGATTGTGCCACACCTCAATATCACCGGTAAAAACGAAGCAATGCAGTTCCTGCAGCAGCAAGAGCAACAAGTAGCGGCTCAACAGCAAGAGTTGCAAAATGTCCAACATAATATAGAAGATGCAAAACTCAAGGAGCTTTATGCACGAGCAGCAAACCACATCGCCTCTGCCAAAGAACGCTACGGAAGATTCGAAAGTAATGTTGGGCTACTGGAAGAAAGGATTTCGGAAATTAGTAAAAACCGGGCGCTCTCGACTAAGGCAAAAATGGAAGCTTTGGAAAAAATGGTGGAAGTAATTGCCCGCTATGGAGAAATAGAAACGCAATTAAAGATGAATGAAATCCAATCTTTTGATTATCAGCAGAAGAACATTGAAGACTTAGAAAAGAATCAAGCCTACAAAGAAGCTAATCAAAATGAATTTCTCTCTAAATTAATGAATGGCACTTTTATGCAGCAGGAACAGCAGCCTGGACAGAGCACGGGCAATGCCATAAGTTAGCTTCTAAAAAATTGATTACTTCAATAGCTAAAAATTTATTTAATCTGATACTTTAAAAATAAAGTTTAACAACCGAAAGGGGTTATATATATATGAGCGGTAGAAAAATTACAGATTACGGTGGATACCCACACACATCCGATATGTCCATGAAATCAAAAAACAGTCTTAAACACTATAGTTCGTCTGAAGGTTCAGGGCATGTTGGAACAGAGTATCCAGACACTACAGAAATGGTTAAAAGAGATCAGGAGAAGGGCGACAGCAAAGTAAAAGGTCACCCAATGAAACCTGGTTACAGATACTAGATTTGAATGGCCAAGTGATTGGATGCACTCGGACGATTCAACAGAGATTTTCGCCTTAATCTGTAAGGCTGAGCCGGCCAAAGGCGTCATTAACCAGTTATATTAACTTATACCCAATATTAGGTATAATCTCCTATAAGTAGGTATAACCCCATATAAGTAGATATAACTTCCTATAATTAGGTGTAACCCCTTATAAAGGATAAAATCATGGCTAAAGTATTAAAAGATCCTATAGCTCCTCGACAAAAAGTAAATGGAAATTATCCTTTTGAATTTAAAGGGCCATCCTATGATAACCGCACAAGTTGTTCTATGGCTGCTGGCAATGATTATGGTATTGGGTTTCGTACTCCTGTTGGGAGAGATAAAGCTGGACCCCTAGAATCAGGTCCAATCCCTCAAAAAGCCGAATGCTTTTCACCCGACGAGATCTTCTATGGTAAAAATGCCGAAGACAAAAAAGGTTAAAAACTTTATTGGCAGAGGCGTTGACGATGGGAGTTCTGGTCTTACCCCCAAAGAACATCCTGGTATGGGAAGGTATTATGGAACATCCCATAAAAATCCTATTGGAAAGCTTAGATCAAATACCGTTGGATACGCTCCAGTTTCTAAGAAGAAATTGGGGAAGCCTCCTAAGAATGTAGTTTAAGGTGCTTTAAGCTTTCTTTAATGTCTTTGATTTCTCTTGAAAATGTTAAGAATGCCCTGCATATGTTGAAATCGTCTTCAATATGAGCTGGTATCGGTGCGCCTGGATTGTTTTCCTTAAATGATCTTAGCCATTCTTTCTGATTTTCTTCTGCTTCGTATGTATGTTGTTCGAATATTTTAATCAACTCGTCAATGCTGTAATGATCTTTTTGTTTTGGCATTAATAGATATCTCCCTATAAATTGCATCGATCTGTTTATCTGTCATATCATCATCCTCTCTTTCTTCCAATTTATTTCTATTGAATTGGAAGTCATGTATGCTGTCAGAAACGGTCTTATTTTGCGTCATCTTACCTTTAGAGTACTGACCCCACAGCTCGCGCGCTGGAATCATCCAAATGACTTTAATCATGTCTGTGCCTGGATAAGCCTTAAACAGCATTGAATTGGTCTGTGCCTTAGGTTTAGTTAGCCTTGGCTGCCATATTAATCGCTTATTTGCCCCATCATCTTCAGTTCTGGTATGAGCAAATATATAGAAAGGATGATCTCCAAAGGGCCTTTTGTTAATGAGATCTTGGCAGCATTCCGCAATATCAAAGGATTGTTTAGTGACATATTCATAGCGGTCATGAGCATCTAAAGGATTTATCTTCACTTAAGCTCCTAGCGTGAAATAAATTAATTACTATATATGTAAATTAATCTTTAAATCGCTAGTCGGCGTTAAGACAAAGGTTTAAATGTCAGCAATTTCAGCACAATCTGTTCCCAATGCGGAACCAACACCATCTCAAACAGAGAACACTCAAAAATCTAATGACAAGGAATACAATTTTGCTCAAATCCGCAATCAACTTGAAAAGGAGCGCCAGCAAAATCTGCAATTAAAAGAAGAAATAGAAAAGATAAAGAAAGTCTCTCAATCCACATTGGAAGATGACGATGATGACGATGAACCCTACATTGATAAGAAGAAACTCAAAAAAGAACTTGGTAAGGTTGTTCAGAAAACAGCGACCGATACCGACTCTAAAATAGAAATGGCTGTAGCACGCGCTCTCTCCGAAGAGAGAAAAAAAACTTGGATGAAAGAAAACCCTGACTTTGAAGAGGTTCTTCAACACGCGCAGAAAGTGCAAGATTCAGATCCTGAACTTGCCGACATGATATTGCGCATTCCCGATGAATTCGACCGCTATAAGATGGTCTATAAGCACATCAAAGCTACAGGACTCCATAAGCCTCCTGAGCAAAAATCTTCAATCCAAGACAAGATCGACTCTAATAAGCGGTCGCCCTATTATCAACCTACTGGGATTGCATCGCCTGGATATGGCGTTGTAAGCGGTGGCAAACAATATTCAGAGGCCGAAGGAAAGAATGCTTACCAGAAAATGCAGGAGTTAAAGAGCAGGCTAAGATTAGGCTAATCAAACAGCGTAGTTTGCGCCTAAATTCCCTGTTTCATATTCCTTTAGCATTAAATTTGCGACGGTACTAAGAACCTCTTTTTCGACCTCTTTATCTAAAAAGTGAATATATGAAAAGTAGTTCTTTTTACCATCTTTTTCGTAGACTTTATTGGGGAATTGAGCCCAATGGCTCTCTCCTTTGACAAACAGTTTCACATCATTGATAACGATTCCAAAGTCTTCGATGTGAACACGCGCCGATGCTATTAAAGTGTTATGTCTAATACTACGTTGGTCTAGAATTTGAATTTTTAATGCCACAGAAGCTCTCCCTACTTAAAAGTGGAATGGCTCCCATGTATATATTAAAGATTTTATTTACGTCTATGAATCCATGCTCAGCAAAAACTCATTTAAGTATTCTTGCGCATGTTCTTGCACTTCTTCGTTGCTTAATATCAAAGAGTTCGTTTTTAAGATGTATTCTAAAGCTTTTTTATTCATAAAACAATACAGATCATGTTCCAGCTTAACTTCTTTAATTACTTTCCCATTTTTGTGTATGTTGAAGGTTTTTGGAAATTCTATAAAATCTATTTTCTCTTCATTTTTCAACCAAACATATGAAAAACATAGGGGTAATTGTTCATGACGTTCAGCAGTAACTTTTGCTATTTCATCAATATTTATTAACTCGCCATATAGTGTTTCAAAAAATCTCATAGTTGTTCTCAGTTTCTCTTGTTTCTCTCTTCAATTGAACAAAGCCTTGCATGGAATTCTTTAGTTTCCTGATACATTTGCTTTCTGAATTCATCCGTTTTAGACTCTGAATGCAAAAATAGTGTAATCGTAGTTCCTAAAGTTGTAAAAGCCAAAATAGCTAATTCAATAACTGGAATCCAAAAGTACTTATTATCTTTTTCCATACTTGCCTTATAGCTAAATAAAATAAAATTTTGATATAGACAATTATACGCAAGCGCAGCGTTAAGTGCAATCTAAGCGTAAGGAACATCGCACACTCCAACTGACGTAAAGTTGCGTCAACATTTTAATGACGCAATATTGCTTCAATCTGAATGTAAGAAAACGGACGTAATACGCTTCCGTCCACGGATCTTCATTTTGCCAAGTTTAATTGACAATAGAGGTAAATATGTCAATTACAACTACTGGGAATTTGGGACCCATGATCTTGCAGAGCTTAGCGCCTGCTATGTTGTACGTTCCCACTCCCACAATGAACTATATTTTGGTCTGCGACAAAGTCGCGATGCCTCCTAATGGCGGCACGACTTGTCGTTTTATGAGACCAAGAGCCTTAGTTCCTCCTACAGTACAGCTGGGGAATTCAGGTATTGATCCTCCCGCGCAAGTGCCTCAAAGAGACATCATTGATGCTCAAATGGCATTTTTCGGGACATCATGCATCATAAATGAGCAGGTAATCCTGCAAGACCAAGAAGGCGTCTTGGCTTGGGTTTCTGAGCGTTTAGCTGTTGCTATGCGCCAAGCCGAAGACTTGATCCTTCGCGATTATATTGTATCTGCAGCCAGCCAAATTAACGCTGGCGGCGGAAGCAATGGCGACAACCCAACTAATATTGGAGTTTCTGACTTCAGCTTAGTTGCAACAACTCTTGATACAAATAACGCTGAAAAATTCATGAGCGGTATCGAGGGTATGGACAGGTTTAACATACCAGACCTGTATAAATCTTCTCTGATTGACTTGAAACTCGCAGCATGATGACAAAGTTAAAAATACGCAATAATTGGTGGAGAGAGTGTCCTCAATGTAAAAGATTGTGGATTACTAAAACACGAATTAGATGTATTTGTCATTGATGGCGACAACAAGGGGCAAGATTATGGAATCTGAAAGAATGAACAGATTGAAAGAATGTGAACTTATTGGATGTCTTAATGACTCTGGAGTTACTTCTGAAAATTATAAGAATTTCCTAAATCAGCCTGACAGTAGCAAGCGAGAAGACTGTGTAAAAATTTCAAAACAATTGCCAGATTATCCTAGATGTAATTGTTCTACACAGATGCGGTGCTCGGGACATTGTGGAAACACAGTGAGGGAAGTGCAATAGGCTTCCTCGCCAGAATTCCCACTAAAACTAGGAATTCTGGTCAAAAAAGTAACAGAAAAGTGGAACGGGTCCAGTAAGAAGCGCGTATTTTATGCTGTCTTCTACTGAACTTCAAACAGACTTCGACGGCCTTACTGGAGCAGGATTTAAATCCCAATGGGAATATCCTACTAATGCTACTGCATTGCCATCTGAATATGGCTCAGTATTTAATATTAGAATTCTGACATCGTCAGAAGCTCCCGTAGCGCGTGCCGCTTCTAAAAATGGCAACGACGTCTATTACAATACTGTCGTCGGTAAACAAGCAATCACTCACATCGCTCAAGATGGATACTCGATGAATTTGATTTATCGCGATCCATATTATTCGGGTGCTCTTGCACAGAACGCCACTCTTGCCGTTAAGTTTGCTCAAGCGCAAGCCATAACACAAGATACAGCCATCAGAAACCTTTTAAGTACTAGACTTTCGTCTAGTGCCGGACCTTAAGGGAGGTAACTTATGACTGAATATTCAAGAATGGCAAAAGGACACTTCACCTCCACAGGAAATGCGAAGTTTATTAATCTTCCGTTTCAACCAGATGCTGTAGAATTATTTAACTACACATCATTTACAACTCCAGCCAACCACGGCGTTCCCATTGCATATTGGGATGTCGACATGGGACAAGGGTTTGCAGTAGAGCAAGTCTTTAATGCAACTCCTGTTTTAACTACCGATATCGTTACAGTTAACGGTATAAGTACTTTTTCTGCTGGGTTGATGCTTCAATATGGTCCGCAGTTGCAGATTTCAGGTATTACAAAAGCAAATCCTGCTGTTGTCACTACCGCATCTGCTCATGGGCTTTCTACAGGTCAAGTTGTAATACTTGAAGGTCTATTCCAGTCGGCTACAACAGGCATGCCGCAAATAAGCTTAATGCCTTTTGTGATCACTGTGACTGGGGCCACAACATTTACAATCCCATGGAATACAAACCAATCTAATTACACTGCTCTCAGCGGATCTCCCACTGGCGCATTTGTAAGACAAGTATTGTATCCATTTTTATATGAACCTGGAGTTGCGTTTATTAGTGCTATTACTACAGGAACTACTACTACAATCACGACAACTGATCCTCACAACTTTGTTGTAGGTCAGGAAATCGGATTTAGAATTCCTTCGGCTTATGGCACAACTCAACTCAATGAATTGCCAAATAATACAATTCCTGGGTCGCCAGTGTATTATTATGTCACTTCAGTCACAAGCAACACTGTTTTTGTATGTAATGCTAATTCCACTGGATTTACTGCATTTGCAACAAATCAAACTGTAGCTCAAATGGTCGGCCAAAGCCTTCCACAAGTAGTTGCAGTGGGCGATGTTAATACAGGCGGAACTCCCTATAGTGGTGGGGCTCTATACCCTTCCCAGTCTTTCCCGACATTTAGCGGAGGAACTCCAACTATTAACGGACCTGCGATCAGTGGTGCTTTTGTTAATAATACAAGCCAAGGGTTTGTCATTGGTGCCGGAGCAGGTACTGCTGATACATCTAGTGTGCTTGTTGGAGCAAATGGAAACGTCATATATTGGCGTGCTTTTTTGCATGACCTAGACGTATTCTAATAGATAACTAATGGTGGAAGGATTCTAGATAAGGCTCCACAAGTCCGACGGGTAAAGCTGTGGGCGAGGACAGCTAGGGATTGAAACCCCTAGCTGCCCCCTTTTAAACCATTTTCCTGATGTCAAGCAAAAGAGTGAGCGTAAATGAGTTATAACCCTCCTTTAATATTTGGCCCTATTGCCCCAGAATCGAACCCTCCTATTAACCCTCAGTACTATCAGCCGAGGGTATTTAACATTGCCTCTATCACCAATGGACGGACTACTTTAGTCACAACTACCGTCAATCATGATTATGTGGTAGGCCAAGAAGTGAGATTTCTTATTTCTCAGCTCTATGGAGAGAGGTAACTCAATGAAAAGACAGGAAATGTTATCTCTATTCCCGCTCCCAATCAAGTCATCGTAAATATAGATTCTTCGTTCTTTGATACATTTGTCCCTAATACATTATCTGGAACTACTCAGCCTCAGATCGTGGCTGTAGGAGATGTAAACAGCGGTCAAATTAATACAGGTAGATCAGGAAACAATACTTATGTTCCTGGAAGCTTTATTGATATTAGCCCTGCCTAAGTAGCGCAAATAATTTATTTAATGATATCTCTTGTAAAGATTCAATTTTAATCTTTACAGGTGCTATGTCCGATAAACCTAAAGTTTCAAGTCAATCCCAAAAGGAATTAGATAAAGTCGATGCTCAATTTCAGCAATTTAATGAGCAAGTAAATAACCTTACATCAGACAGCATGAATGCGGCTCCTGCAGAAACAACTGAGCCTCAAACTAAGTTGTCCTCTAGAGAAATTGCAAAAAAAGATGTCATTCATTTAAAGCCAAGAAGTTCGATTAGTTCTAGGGAGCCTTTTAATGAAAAATTTAGGGAAGACTATAACTTTGCCAAGGAGTATGTCACCTTTATAGCGGAAAACCTTGAATGCATCGGTCAAACCATTGATGTGTGGACAAAACCTTTCCCTGGACTTCCAGCGCAATGGTGGGAAGTCCCTGTCAATAGAGTGGTCAGCGCTCCGCGTTATGTCGCTGAAAGGATTAAAGGCTGCAATTATCATGTGTTATCAATGGTAGAAAGACCCTCCTCTGCAGATCAATATGGCAATACAATGGTCGGAACCATGATAGCGTCATCTAAGAAACAGCGTCTTGATGCGCAACCAGCCGATCCTACAAGAAAATCAATATTCATGGGAGCAAGCGGTTTTTAGTATGGCGGAAAAAAAGAAGTTTATTCAGGAAGCTATTAAACATCCTGGGGCCCTTAGAAAGAGCTTGCATGTCAAAGAAGGGGAAAAGATTCCTGCTTCCAAATTAAAGAAAGCAGAGCACTCTAAGAATCCGACTACAAGAAAAAGAGCTCACTTAGCTGAAACTTTAAAGAAGATGCATCGAAAATAGTTTTATTTTCTTCCTTCTTTGATCAGATCTATAAACATTTCATATAAACGATCGCTTCTATTTGATTGTATTTCGAATATGTGATCAGTTCGTTCTGCTTGTTTTTCAATTTTATAGAATAAAAATATAAAGCATCCTAAAAACACAGAAAGCAACGTGGCCCATTCGGCAATTATCAATCGATGTGTTTTCAATGTAGATTTTGTTTCATTTTCCAAGCTCATTTTTTATTCCTTTCTTCAATTGCGCACAATCTTCCATGAAAGTCTTTTATTTCTTCATGAATAGCTTTAATCATCGCATCTGCATTTCTAGCATCTGATCTTGCCTCGGCTCTGTTCCAGGCGAACAAGCCGACCATTCCCAAAAACATAATTATAAATTGTGTCCATTCCATGTTTTTCTCCTGTCGTGCACAGATAATATCACTTTCGTGTGTATGACTCAATGTATATGCACAAGAAATACACATACAGCGTGTAGCGTAACAAAACCTATATAAGTTAAATTTTAATTTAACAATTATAGGTATTTCTTGAATCTTCTCAGCGATATAATCACATACATACGCCGCATCATTAAAAGCCCGTCAAATGCTCAAATCACCGACAGCCTCATTATCGATTACATCAATAGATTCTGGATCATGGATGTTGATGCTCGGATACAATTATTCGACCTTAAAACCACTTATCAGTTCCAGACGATTCCAGGCATCACATCCTACAATATGCCTCTCTATAACATCCAAAATGAAACTGGCGATCCACAAATTAGTTATTACCCTGTCTACCAGGGATTCATGATGCCAGTATTTGTAAATGGCATTAACGTTCCCTTTTACACAGATCAACAGGCCTATTGGAATCTTTGGCCAAATTACGTTCAGTTTTTAAATCCCGCAACAGTCGGCGATGGCACCGCGGGCCCTTACACAATCAACCTGGCACAGGCGCCTGCTATACCAGGCTATTTAGACATGACAGGAATTGTATATACAGGCAATACCCCTGTTGTAGACCCGCTATTTACTACTACCGTTCCTAATAACACCGGAGCCCCTATTATTCCATTTACATCGATTTACCCCGCTGTCCATTTTACAGCGACCGATCAAAGCGGCAACAATATGTCTGTCCAAGATACAGGCATATTTTTATCAGGAAATACTAGCAGTCAGCTCTATGGGCTTCTTGTCACTCAAAACACCAATATCGAAGGATACGATGTCGCTTACCCATTCAATTACCAGATTTATGGGACATATAGCACTACAGCCAATACAGTAAATTATACCACAGGAGTGGCAACTGTTACGTTTCCTAGTGCTGTGCCTTCTGGCAACCCGATTAACGCAGAATGTTTATTTTTTCAACCAGGCGTTCCACGGGGAGTTCTTTTCTATAATAATTGCATTACTATTAGGCCACCTCCTGATATCTCATACAATGTTCAGCTAACTGCTTATTTAACGCCTGCAGCTTTCTTCTCAACCGGTCAATCCATTCAATTTGGCTACATGTGTGAGTACATTGCGAGAGGAGCTGCAAGAAAGATCCTTGCTGATACAGGCGATACAGAACAATTTATGTTCTATGAGCCGTTATTTAAAGAACAAGAAACTCTTGTTTGGAAAAGAAGCCAAAGACAATTCACTGCTACTCGCACCGGCACAATATTCAGCGATCTTCAAGGTCAATCTAACTTCAATCAAATAGGAGCATCTAATTAATATGAGTTTTCCTATTAATACAAGCATTCCTAATGCCAATGATTATCCTGGTGATGATCAGCCGGGAATGCAGACTAATTTTGCAAACATAAATAGTTATTTATCTATTGATCACGTTCAGGCAGGCCTTTCTGGGAATGGTTTCCACAAGGAAGTCACCTTTAACTCCAATAATGTCCCAGCTGTTTTCCCTGTAACACCACCAGTTCTTTTTACAAATAATCAAGACGGAGCAGGAAACGCTCTCCCTGGCTCCCTCTCAGAATTGTTCTATTATACAGGAACAGCTACAGATAGCAAAAATCAGTATGTCTCTACCTCAAACGGAAGTGTTCTCCTGTTTGGAGGCATCATCATGAAATGGGGAACAGCAAATCTTCCAGGAACTGGTTTTAATCAACCTGTCACTTTCCCCGTAGCTTTCCCTAACAATTGCTTTTTAGCTGTGGCGATTGCCACAAATACCGGAACTGGCGCGGTGACAGTCAATGTCGACACTTCTTTCAGCGCAAGCGGATTTGTCGCTATTAAAAGCTCAGCATCAACTTCTCTTGATATTGTTTATATAGCTATAGGTAACTGATGCCTGACCAAATCTATATTGGTAAATTCGCCAAGGGATTAAGTCAATATTTCTTACCTTTCAACATAGACAATGACACTTTTCCATTCATGGTTAACTTTTATGTTTGGAGAGGCAGGGCGAAGAGGAAAAGAGGCACCATATTTTTAGGAAGATTGCAAAGGCAGCTTCAAATCTCGACAACTCCTAATAATTATCAAGTTCAGTCATTTGCTCTTGTAGCGGGAGCAGGTAACTTTATTGTTCAATATTCTTTAGGATCATCATCTTCTATAGTGCCGGGAAGCATTAATATAGTCATAGGAGCTAATACTTACACTGATCCTGGGATGGATGGAGTTTTAGTCGGCTCTCCTGCCGGTTCAGGCACCATTAATTACACGACAGGCGCTTTCACTATTACAGGTGGTGGCGTAGGGGTTGTCACAGGGAATGCCACAGCATCTTTCTCTTATTTCCCTGGGCTTCCTGTCATGGGATTAAGAGAATTTATATCGCTGCTTTCTTCTTCTCAATATCCCCTTCTTCTAGCGTTTGACACAAAATACGCCTATCAGATCAATCAGAACTCAGCCACTGTCTTCTTTTACAATGTTACTTACTACAAAAACACAAATACTCCATTCGTCTGGAATGGAGCAAACTACCAGCAGTTTTGGACAACGAATTATCAAAACGCTCTATGGGCTACCAATAATAAACCTGGATTCCACTTTGAAAACATAAACACTATTGTTGTTGGGAATCCAACCACAATAAACACATCTGCTAATCATAATCTTATTACTGGCGATTATGTATTTTTCAATGAAATCACAGGAGCAGACGCTGGTCTGTTAAATCTAACAACGCAACAAGTAACAGTCACAAGTCCTACTCAATTTACAGTTCCAGTAAATACGACTGCAAAAGCAATAAACAATAGCGGGATCTTTGAAACTCTAACATCAAGCGGTACTACACCCACAGAAGATGGAATACGATGGTACGATGGAGATCCTACTAATGGAACCGGCATTCCTACAGGCACAGGGCGTGGATGGGTAAACTTTGCTCCTCCTCTAACAGCAACGACAGTGTCGATTAACGACCTTACTGCAAAACTTTATTACTTAGTCGGTGCTTTAGCAATAGTTCCATTTAAAGACCGTTTGCTATTTTTCTCCCCCTATATTCAAGCCACTGATGGAAACCCGGCTATTCAATTACAAGACACTGTCATTTGGAGCTGGAATGGAACACCTTACTACTCCTCTTTAGTTCCTACGCTTCCTGTGGGGACAGAAACTTTCGATCCTACAGCTTATTATGTGGATCAGACAGGAAAAGGTGGTTATTTATCAGCAGGCATCCAAAGACCTATTATTACTGTAAACAGCAATGAAGATGTCTTACTTGTGGGCTTCAGTAATAGACAAATGCGATTTGTTTATACTGGCGATGATCTTTTCCCATTTCTCTTCTTTATTATTAACTCTGAACTCGGATCATCTGCGACATTTTCAGGGATCACATTAGACCGAGGAGCATTGACGATTGGATCTTACGGAATTGCCCTCACAACTCAACAAAGCACCCAGCGTGTCGATTTAGACATGCCAGATCAGGTTTTTGATATTCAGGCGTTAAATAATGGCGTGCAGCGCGTCAATTCTGCAAGGGACTTCTTTAAAGAATGGATCTATTTTAGTTATCCTACAGGAAGCGGTAATTCTCCCATATTTCCTACTCAAACCTTCCTCTATAATTATAGAGACACCACATGGTCTATATTATATGAGAACTTTACTGCTCATGGTACCTACAGAAAGTCATCAAAATATACCTGGAAGACAATTCCCTTTCCAACATGGGCACAATGGAATGAACCATGGAATTCCGGAAGTACAACAGCATTATTTCCTAGCATTGTAGCAGGCAATCCGCAAGGGTATGTGTTGATAAAAGGTCAAGGAACAGGAGAAGGACTCTCTGGGGCTATTAAGGCGATTGCCAATAATGGAGGATTCACTCAAATCACTTCCATAAACCATTGTGTAACCAACGCTAATCCTCTAACAGGCGATGGGGATTTTCTCTATTTTCAAGGAGCAATTACTACTACCACAGCAACGATTACTAACATTTCTCAAGCCTCTCAAGCGCTCGTTACTGCCGTCAATACTTTCTCAGCTGGACAATATGTATTTATTTCTGAAGTAGTAGGTATGACTCAGATCAATGGCCGATTTGTGCAAATTGTATCGGCAACAGGAACAAATTTTACTATTAATCTCGACACTACAACTTTCACGGCTTATGCCTCTGGAGGTATAGCTACTTACGCCCCATTGCAGAATCAAATAGGAAAAGTCACCTCTGTAATCGATGCAGACAACTTTGTGGTGGATATTCCTTTCCCTACCGGAACTTATATAGGGCTTGGCCAATTTGTAAGACTTTCTCAGCCACTCATTCAAACCAAGCAATTCCCGTTCTATTGGGAACAAGGAAGGCAAGTAAGATTAAGCGCCCAAAAATACTTATTAGACACGACTGCCACAGGACAAATTACGGCAAACATATATCTTAGCCAGGATGCTGATAATCCTTGGAATACCCCTCTTAATAATTCTGTGGTTTATTCTCAAACTGTATTCACTTGTCCTGAAAGCACTAATATAGGCCTTTCTGCTTCCAATACAAACCTTCAAATGCCAACGGCGGCATCCCAATATCAAATTTGGCATCGATATAATACAAGCCTTATAGGTGACACTTTCCAAGTCGGCCTGACTTTATCTGATGCACAAATGAGAGATTATTATTTAGCCACAGCAGAAATAGCCCTGCATGGAATGCATTTAACTGTAGATAAAGGACCTCATTTAGCATGACCATTCAGCAGTCCCCTTACATGCGCCTTCAGAGAAACTTCCCAGATGATAACCCTCAAGCTCTCAGCATAGAAATAGATCGCTTTCATGTAGAGACAGCGACAAAGCTTAACGCGCGCGAAATTGGAATATATGGATTAGGTTTCCAGACAATCAATGGACAGCAATGGTTCATTACTGGACAAGTTAATAAACAACAGGCTCTTCGACGACTTTATAAATTTACAGCGGCAGGAAATATTGCTCATGAAATTAATTGGGCAGGCCTTTTTATGGTTTCTCCCAATTCTTATGGAACATTTACTGATGGCACTAATTGGTATGGAGCTGTTTATGGAAGTAATGTTGCCATTGCAGGACAGGTGTCCTTCTATGTGACGCCAACTAATATTGTAGTGCTATCTGGCGCTGGCGCTCCTGCGATTACTTCAGGGTATATTAATCTTGAGTGGGTCAGTCAGATTTAGCAAGATGTCAAATATTATCTTGAATATCTTTAAAAATGCTTTTTAAAAGCTCTTCAACATCTGCAAGAGTGCAATAACCTTTTATTACATTCATTTCGCAAAAGGTCTGGAGCATAATGCATATTGCCGAAAGACATACTTTTACATCTAAATCTTTTCTTTGGAATTCAGTTATAATCGATATGGCCAATTGTCGCGATTCTTCTTCAAGAGGGTAAAAATTTTCCATTCAATGTCCTGTTTCTGGAGGATCAGGCAATGGCATCCAGTGCGTTACATCGCAATCTTCATCATCTATGTCTTTAGAGAATCCCATTTTATCCCCATAGAAGAAACTTCCACCTTTAAGAGTCCCTTCATATATCAAATTCAATGGACGGGAATAAAGTAATACATATTGATTATCACTGTCAGGAAGTCTATCTTTTACGCTAATCCATTTCATAAATTCATGTATCTTTAAAGTCTTTCTCGTACATTTCCGCCATACCATTTGTCATTTCCCAGAAAAGAGCAGGGGGATATTTAAGTACTCTACACAAACGACACCATGCATTTCCTAGAGCCGCTTGCGCCGTAATTTCATCCACTCCATGCTCCATTAAAGATTTAAGAATAGCGTTTGCTATAACAACGGACTCTTTGGCTTTGTCTTCATCATTTTCCATAACGTCTGATAATATCTCTTAAGTTACATTAGAAACTTGATCTATGATTCTTCCAAACTTATCTATAAGCTCTTGATCTTTAAAGTGCTGAATCAGTTTTGAAGCACACACGCTCGTTATTTTAAATTTTCTTACTAGGGCTATTTCAGACAAAGCGCGATGTTTGAGCAACATTTGATAAGCTTGATTGATGACTTTAGGGTCATCTGCTAATTTTTCCATTTGATGCTCGTATATTAATTCTTTTAATAGTTGTAAATATTTTTCTGAAAATAAAGGCATATTTTTTTCTGTATGCATGAAACTTATTAGATACCAAAGTTCTCCATAAACCATTAGGCATATTACTATTGGTATTTCGGATCAATTGGTAAAAATTAATTTAAAATGGTAGATTCGAAGGAAAAGAGGTTATTTATGACTATGGCGACAGGCGCAGGATTTACAGGTGCAACCCCTTCCCTTCAAAGAGGAAAGTCTAAGGGTGGGCTAACTCCATTTTCCATGCAGCAGTTCACTCCCGCGCAAATGAATCTTTTCAGCACAATGTTTTCTCATTTGGATCCCAGCAGTTATTTGTCAAAATTAGCAAGTGGTGATCAAAGCATGTTCGAGGAGTTAGAAGCTCCTGCTTTAAAGCAATTCGGACAATTACAAGGGCAATTAGCTTCCAGATTTAGCGGCTTCGGTAGTGGCGCCAGACATAGCAGTGGCTTCCGAAACACCATGAATCAAGCTACCTCAGACTTTGCCCAGCAATTACAGTCTCAACGATTAGGATTGCGAAGACAGGCGCTTACAGATCTTCTTGGCATGGGCAATCAACTGCTAGGACAACGCCCTTATGATCAATTTGTGTCAGAGAAAAAGCCTTCATTCTTACAACAAATAGGCCCTGGAAGTATAGAATCGCTGATTAAAATATTACCCTTTTTATTTTGAGGATAACATGGTTCAATTCATACAGAGAAATCCAGGATTTGGGGAAAGATTAGGTGCGGGTATTGGACAGGGAGTAGGAAAAGTTTCAGATTTTTTGATGAAAATGAAATTACAGGAAGCAAAACAAAAACAAGATAAAGCCATAGAAAAAGAACAAGCCTTCCATTCAATGCAAGGAACTATTGATCAATTAAAAAGCATGGCCGAAGAAGATGTCGCTGGAATAGGATTGTTTGGACAATGGGATCCGAGGCCAGAAGCGCAACAAAATCGTGGCAAATTCCAAACATTAGGCTCCGATTTGCTTTCATTTTATAAAAGTCTATTTCCTAGAGGAATCACTCAACAAGAATTTATAAGATTAGAAAGAGATTATATTCCAAAACCAGGCGAAGCGACCAGCAAAATGATAGGTAAATTGGAGGGATTTCAAAACTTAATCAAGAGAAAACTTCAAGAATTAGGAGAAGAATCTCCCTCAGGTAAAGTTAAATTTGATGTTTCAAATCCACAGCATAAAGCTAAAAGAGATCAGCTTTTAAAAAGGTTCAAAGGGGATAGGGAAAAAGTTTCAAAAATCCTTGAAAGAGAGTTTTCTGAATGACATCTTCTTTTTTTTCTGACCTAGATGAAATACCTTCTTCTGAAAAAAAATCATCGTCCTTTTTTTCTGATCTTGAGAAAGAACCTTCTCGTGGAAAATCTCTTCTATCTGCGCCGATTAAAGGATTTATCAAAGGAGCCTCAAAATTTAGCCCTCTTCCTTCTTTAGGCCCTGTATCTCCTGAATTAGGCGAGCGTATTACGGAACAAGTTCTGCCTACACGTTCTGGTGGTTTAGAAGACATATTAGAATTTACTGGAGAGAATGCTCCTCTCGCTGCTCTAGGGGAAGGCGGTTTAGTTAAAAGAGGATTACAAGCATTAACTGGAGCAGTTGCCAAAAAAGGTGCTAAAGAGGCAGAGCTCCCTGAGTGGGCTCAGGAGATCGTCGGAGGAATTGGAATGGCAACTCCTTCAATAATTGAAGGCGCTCTTTCTAAAACTCTACGTCCTTCAAAAGCTCAAAAAGCTGTTACAAGTTTTTTAAAAGATAAAGGATTTACAGACAAAGAAATTACCCCCATCATTCAAGATAAAAAGAAGCTTTCATGGCTCTCTAAAGGCGCTATGAAATATGAAGAGAAATCCCCTTGGTTAAAAGGAATCCAAGATAAACTTGGAAATATATATGAAGATATTAGAGTGCAAGGCCAATCAGGAAGTTTCCTTGAAGGAAAGGGTTTAAGAGATTTTGAAAATAATTTTCATAAAATTGCTGATAAGCTTCCAAAAAGGCATAAAAGGCTAATAGAAAAAGAAATAGAAGAACTATTTAATAATCCTATAGATTTCACTTCTTTACATGATTTCAATATAGCAGTTAACGATGTAGTAAAAGCTGCCACTGGAGGTAAAGCTTCAATAGGAAAATTAAAGTCGGCAACTCATGAAGCTCAAAAATCTTTGAATCCTTCTCTTTTCAAAGACCTTAGAACTACCGATGAAGCATATTCTAAGTTAATGAAATTCACTGATAAAATGACTACAAAGAATTGGCAAAATCTAGTAAATCTAGGGCAAGCTGGACATCTTTTATATGGATTGTTGACGTTGAATCCAGCGACATTAAAAGTTGCAGGTGCTACCGCGGCGGGAAGATTCGGACTGAGACAAGTTCTTTCTAATCCCAGATTGCAAAATATTCACGCTAAAATGTGGGATGCTTTCCTTAAAAATAAAATGCCTCAAGCACTTAAACTGGCCGAATTATTGGAAGGTGAAATTAATAAAAAAGAATCTACTGAATAATAGAAAGTCCGAATATCAAAAGAATAGCTAAAAAAACACATTCCATCACTTATCTCCTTTTTTATCTTTTAACAACTCTATAAACATCTCATATAGACGATCTGTTCGTTGTGACTGTTTCTCTATCTTAGACTCTATATGACTAGTGAAGTACCAAAGCATCAAGAATACGCTAATAATAGTTTGAATGTTAAATCCTTTTAGGAATTGAATGGCTTCTTCCATTATTTATCTCCTTTGTTTGCCGCTAAATTTTCAGGCATAATACCTTTCATAATCATAACGGTCTTTATAACGGTGATGTCCTTTTTTAATTCATTAAATTGCCCATTTACCCAAAGCAGTCCGCTAAACATCGCTCCCAATACTATGACGGTATCAGCGTGTTTTTCAATCCATTCCATGGTTTCTCCTATGATTGTTTTATTTTGCTGCCAATTGCTTTCTTTCTAACTCTTTTTTCTTTCTCCATCTTTCCTTAGCCGCTTCACTCCGTACATTAGAGTCCGAAATGGTGTTGTATACTATATTTTCCGCCTCAATTACTGATAATCTTATGTCAATAGAGACAAGATAATTTTTAATTTCTTTCTGCTCAGCTTCGATACTATCTAATCTTTTATCAACCTGTTTTACAAATGATTCAAATTTCTGGGTAATTTGGCCCATTTTAAAAATCAGGTAAGCAACACCTGCTAATCCACTCGATCCAAGGATTAAACTCCAATCCATGATAATCCCCTCATTTTGTCTATATAAGATATCACATTTCCCTCTTAAGTTTGTATCATAAAAATAATTTGAGCTATTGTAGCGCACAAAAAACCTTATAAGTTAAATTTTAATTTAACAATTAAGGAGATCTTTATGACTTTTCAGCCTGGCGCTATGGTTTACACTCAAGCATTCGGTTCTCGTCCCGAGAATGTGGAAGTACCGCATATCGATGTAAGAGCCCCTACCACTACAGACATCCTTTACCCTGTAGGCAAGGTTTGGGTCGATCAAACTAATAACGCCTCATACACGCTCACTTCCTTTTCAACTTCTTCCAATGTCACCATCGCCACGTGGGTGACTACAGGGGGTGGTTCTGGAGCTGTAGCTACTTTAACAGGCGATACAGGCACTGCTACCCCATCCGGCGGCAATATCAAAATAGCAGGTACTGCTAATCAAATCACCACAGCAGCCTCTGGCTCGACAGTAACTTTAAGCCTTCCCTCAGCCGTTACATTCCCGGGCTCTGCAACAGCCACTACAAGTTTAGCCGCAGGAACCACAGTCACAGCAGGAACCGGCATTACTTCTACTACAGGCAATATCGTCGCAACAGCCGGCGCAGTGAATGCCGGCACCACAATGACTGCCGGCACAGGCATCACCGCTACTACTGGCAACATAGTGGCAACGGCGGGAGCTGTTAACGCTGGAACGACCATGACAGCGGGAACAGGGATTACTGCAACCACTGGAAACATTGTTGCTACAGCAGGTGCTGTCAATGCCGGGACAAGCATGACGGCTACATTAGGCAACATCACAGCGACCAATGGTAACTTAGTTCTAGGAACAGCCGGAAATAAAATTGTAAGTACAAGCGTCGCTTCAACAACGACAGCAGGCGCTAACTCCTTTGGTACAGTTACCCTTGTGAACGGAACAGCAACAATCTCTACAACTGCTGTCACCGCAAGCTCAATTATCATGCTTACAAGACAGTCGCCAGGCGCTACAGGAGCTAATCCTTTGGGACTGTTGAGCATTGGGACGATTGTAGCTGCCACCTCATTTGTGATTAATGCCTTAACTACAGCTAACTCGACTACTAACGTAACAACTGATGTCTCTGTTGTCGGATGGATGATTATTAACTAATAATAAATAGGTAAAGATGCCCGCACTATCAACGGTACTCCTTCCCGATACAATAAGAAGCATAGATAGCGCCTCTTTTACAGGAAACTATCAAACTGTAGGAACTCCTCTATCGCATGGCGCGCGCATTGTCAAATTTACAAATCTTTCTAATGTCACCGCAACTCTGTCATGGGATGGAGTGAATGACAATGAAGTACTTCCGGCCAATTCATTTGTATTAATAGATGTCTCAGGCGCAAGAGAAAATTCTCAATATATAGAAGTACAAGTAGGAACACAGTTTTACGCAAAAGGGAGTGCTGGCACAGGAAGTTTTTATATCAGCGTCTACTACGGTAGATAGGAGTTTTAATGAGCCAGGCCGGTGAAGTCAACATTGCATCAGCTCCAGGAGTAATCGACTTCATAGAAGGAAATACCGGCGGCCCCGTTCCTCCTGATATCTCTAATACTATTTTCCTTTTAGGCCAAGGCAATCTTTCTGTCGTCGGTAATCCGGGGACTAATACCCTCACAATCATGGATACCGGTCTTACGGCATGGAATAAGATTTCGGCATCGCAAACCCTAGCGGTTAATAATGGTTATTTTTGTACGGGTGGCGGAACTCTTGCTCTTTTGCTCCCGGCTACTTCCGCAGTTGGTGATCAAATAAACGTAAGTCTTGTCGGATCTACCGGGTGGCGTATTACTCAAGCCGCCGGACAACAAGTAATCATAGGAAATCAGCAAACAACTGCTGGAGTGGGCGGATCGCTCAATTCAACTCAGCAGGGCGATTCGATAAGTATGGTGTGTTTAACAGCAAATTTAATATGGGTTGTCATTAACTCGATGGGCAATCCCACAGTAGTATAATAGGTAAAATATGGTAACAAACAATGCAATTAATCTTAACTCCAGTGGGATCACAGGTTATGACGGCGCAGGAACTTTTAACGGGAGTTCTGTAACGCAGCACTCTCTTCTTCTTGGAGGAGCAAATTCTCATACTATCAATAACCTTGGCGTTGCCACTAACGGACAGCTCCCTATTGGCTCTACTGGCGCTGACCCTACATTAGCCACTCTTACTCCTGGAACAGGCATCAGCATCACTAATGGAGCTGGGTCTATTACCATAAATGCAGCAGGAGCCGGGCTTTCTTGGACAGATGTTACTGGCACCTCTCAAACGATGGCGGTAAACAATGGATATACTGCAAACAATGCCGGACTTGTTACGTTAACACTTCCGACAACCGCCGCCTATGGGTCTGTAATGGCTGTCGTCGGTAAAGGTGCCGGCGGATGGAAAATCGCCCAAAGCAGTGGTCAGCAAATTCACTTTGGCATTACTAATACAACATCTGGAGCAACAGGTTCTTTGGCGTCAACTGCTCAATATGATTGTGTATTCATATTATGTTCTGTGGCTAATACCGAATTTACTGTTTATGACTCTATAGGGAATTTAACGGTTGCTTAATGACATTTAATAACACAACTCCTGTAAATTTTTTCGACACCCTCGCAAATGCTAGAGCATCTTCTAGTCCTTTCGTCGATATATTTGCTTCAAGAGATCCAACAACTTCCGATGTCACCTCTCAAACTTCTATAAATACATATGCCATACAACAGAAATGGCTGAATACCGCGACTAATGAATTATGGGAATTGAAAAATTTTTCCACATCGCAGGGAGTAACTTCAGCAAATTGGATAAAAATAGGTGGCTCTAACAGCGCAGAAACCCTTACAGGAAATACTGGAGGACCTGTCCCTCCTACAGCAAACAATATTAATGTAGTCGGCGATGGCGTCTATATTACGACAGTAGGAAATCCGGGAACTTCAACTCTAACTATTCAGCCGGCAGGTGGGCTTACTACTCTTTACACAGAAGATACAGGAACTGCTACTCCCTCTGCAGGAAATCTTAATGTATTCGGGACAGGTGGCATTACAACTACGGGCGCCGGAAATACGATTACCATTAATGGTTCAGGGGTCATTACCAATAATCTTAAAATTAATGTGGACGCACATACTGCTCCTGGTACTGATCCCGTTGTCCCTGATGGAACAGGACAAATCACAGTCACTGGCGGACAGGTAGCAGCCGGAACTACCACTAATGTCATTAGAACCGATTCCCTTGCTGCCAACACCTACACAATCGAAATACAGCGATCTCAAGCTGTAGCAAGTACTACAGTCGGCGACAATGGAGTCAGCCACTTCAATTCAAATCAATTCACGGTCGACGCCAATGCTTTTGTCAGCTTAGTAGGCGGAAAGGCGATTAATCAAGTCAAGAATCAAGTCTTTACTGCCAACGGCACATACACCCCCACAGCAAATATGATTTACTGCCAGATCACCTCTGTTGGAGGTGGCGGCGCTGGAGGCGGTGCTCCTGCAACTGGCGCAAACCAAGTATCTTGTGGCGCAGGAGGAGGAGCCGGAGAGGTAGCAGTCGGCATCTTTTCGGCTGCAACCATTGGAGCTTCTAAATCTGTAACAATAGGGGCAGCTGGCGCGGGAAGTTCCGGTGCAGCCGGTGGCAATGGCGGTACGACTAGCGTAGGAGCTTTAATAAGCTCAGGCGGAGGAAGCGGGGGTGGAGCGGCTCCTGCAAGTAGCTCTACGACGGGCGCAGCCGGAGGAGCCGGAGGAACGGGGGGTGCCGGTGGCGACTACAGAATGCCAGGAGGACAAGGATTTTATTCTTGGGGCAATTACGCCGCTGGCGCTGCTACAAATTCAGCATCCGGAGATGGCTCCGATGGTTTATTTGGTCAAGGTGGAGAAGGAGACTATATTGGAAATACAGGAAGCTTAACCGGTAAAAATGCTTTAGGATACGGAGCAGGAGGAAGTGGAGGAAACAATTCTCCTTCCCAATCAGCTACTGCCGGGGGAAATGGATCTTCAGGAATTGTGATAGTACAAGAATTTATTACTGGATAATTTTATGGTAACAAACAATAGCTGCAATTACCAACCTACTTTATACAATGTTCAAACTGGCGGATCTAATGGAAATCTCAATAATGTAGCTCCCAGTGCAACAAGTGGCGTTCCTGTAATTTCGCAGGGAGCCTCTTCTCAGCCTGTTTTTGGGACAGCTGTTGTTGCTGGCGGTGGTACTGGAGCAACTTCCTTCAATGCGAATGGCGCAGTAATCTCCAATACCACTACTACAGGAGCATTACTCTCTGTAGCTCTCTCTAATCAAAAATTCTTAGTTGGTAATACAAGCGCAGCTCCCACTGCAAAAGCATTATCAGTTGTTAATCAAGTTTTTACAGGAAGTGGTACTTATACTCCTACAAGCGGCATGGTATATTGCCTCATTGAAGCTGTCGGTGGGGGGGGTGGTGGTGGTGGCACTGCTACTTCAACAGGAGGATTCTATTCTGGAGGCGCAGGTGGCGGATCTGGCGGATATTCTCGATTGGTGTCGAGCGCTGCTACAATAGGCGCTAGCCAGACAGTCACAATCGGCGCAGCGGGATCTGCGGGATCTGCAGGAAATAATGCAGGGGGCAATGGTGGCGATACTTCTGTAGGAACTCTTTGCATAGGCAAAGGAGGAACAGGAGGAGGGGGAAATAATGGTGCTACGGGAGTAAATGGTGGCGCAGGAGGAGTCGCAGGAACTGGAGATTTAACTTTCCCAGGACAATCCGGTGGTCCTGGTCCTCTTAATGGAACAGCCGCTGGTGTTCTTCCTAGAGCTGGCGAAGGCGCGGCATCTTACTTTGGAGGCGGATCTCCCAAACAAATCACAAATGCGGCAAATCTTACAGGTGCTGCAGGAACAAATTATGGAAGCGGCGGAGCTGGAGGCATAAGCTTTAATGCCGGAGGAGCTATCGCAGGAGGGGCAGGAACTGCAGGATTAGTTATTATCCAAGAATTCGTTCTAAGTTAATCGATCTCATCTGGAAAGCAAAAATGTCCGACAAGAAATCCTATTGCAACTATCAATAACGAAATTATCATAACTTAAATTCTTCTTCTGGCAAATATCCCAAATTAAACTTTATCTTCCAAATTTCCTTCCTAATAGCTTCTATATTTTCATCACAATAAAAATAATTGAAAGCGCATATATTGTTTAATAGACTCTCAATTCTATTGATGCTAGAAGAGATCATAAGGGATCGATAGTGAATAAACTTAGGGTCTTCTTGCCAAAGAGGGCACAAAGTTTTATCAGAAGAAATTAAAGGAGCTACAATGCATAAAAACAACACTAAAAATATATTTCTTGTGACCATGATTTCCTCTTTTCTAATGCTTGCCTCCTGTTCTACAAGGCAATTAAAAATCTTTGACGATGTTCTTGAAGGCGAGGCTAAAGTTGTAGAAAATGTAATAGAAGACATGGAAAATGGCTCTTCTCTTCATTACAAATGAATTGTCTACGTCAGCATTTACAAGTTTTAAATACTAATTACTTGTCTTTATCAGGTGGAATGTAAAGCCCACATTCACCTGGATCATGAGTAGGAATTAATCCTCTGTTGAATCCAAAATTTTCAGGGAAATGCCCATACACAGGGTCATAGTTGTCTTGTGAAGTAGACTCTGTCGTCTCCGGCTCATCTGAGGCGTTTATTGAAGTTAAGCAAACCAAGCTAGCGAATATTAGGAACATCTTTTTCTCTAACATAAATTCCGTGCTCACATTTTTGAGAGTATATTGCTTCTTCCTCAGAAGCTATTTCTTTTGCCCTAGGATCGCGCGACATCATCCTTAGAAGGGAATTAGTCTCACTTAAATGCTTCTCGATCCTAGGGTCTTCTTCCCAAGAAAATAGACAAATCGGAATAAAAAATATACAATTTACAAAACAAAAAAATTTACAACATACAAAAAAATTCATGTTACTTCCTTAGCTTCATCCACTCCTTTATACAGTCAAAAATCAAGAAAAGAAAAGCGCCCCCAGCAGCAAAATATAAAGCAATTGCAGCTAAAAAATTAGCCATATTTTTGACCGCATCCTTGCTTTCCATTGTGTCTATAGGAGGATTGTTTTGTCCTTGGTTTCTCGTAGGACTCTCATTTGACCCTATCAATTCTCTTTGCGAAGGATTACTTGATTCTATTCTCACGAATACCCCATTGCCTTCCTTACAGCATCGGCAACCAGTACTATCAAAGAGCACCCTGCAACTCCTATGCAAGCATATTTAGCTGGTATTTCACAGTGAGCGGGAAGAGGTGATACTTTATCAGTAAATTTTTCAAAATTTTCCTGATTTTTATACATATTATTTATATCGGAGCGATCATCCTGCTTTTTAAAATGCTGTTCAAGAGGGGGGTAATTATAAATCATACGAACATTTTCAGTCTCTTTTGCCTCAAGTATGTAGGCAAATGAAACAAAATCATCAATGGCCTTAGCTTTCTCAAAATTAGTAGAATAATATCCATACTGGTCATAAAAGGTATATTCGCCATATCTAGGATTTCCCATAGGCCTTCCTCTGTTTATCCACATGCGCTCGAATACTTTATTTTTAAGATCTCCTGCTGCCTCAAACGAAACTTTTGCTTTTATTGTATCGTTTTCCTTAAAGGCTCCTGAAGCGTGATTTAAAAATAAAAAACTATCTTTACTAATATTAGCTACAGACATACTAACTCCTTTTTTAAAAGGAAAACCTTACCAAAAACAAACAAACCATACAATTATTAAAAATTAATTAGTTTAAACTTTTAAGTTTGCGGGTAAAAACTCAGGCTGAGGAGGATGGATATCTTCATGATCTTTTATGGTTCTCTTGTAAAAACTAAGCACACTCTCTGATGTTCGCTTAAAATCTTCATTATACTGATGAAGAAATATAGGGGTAGCGTAGTTGCCTTTTTTCACTGTATTGCCAGGGCACCAGGAAATAATAAGCAGGGCTTTCTTGAGGTGTTCGCTGTCGCACACCTTCACTCTCAAACCATTAAGCTTGCAATGACCGGTATCTTCTTTGCTGCTTAGACTCTCCGCATAGCTTAAATTCTTTTTATAATCTGGGTGGCCTTGATCATTCTGTGTGTTCCACGTCACTATCTTTTCCAGACTCTGGATTCGGCTCATATCTCCCTCCAAACATTTGACATAAAGCATTTCTAAAAGTTTCTATAGGCAAACTAAAAGGCAACTCTTTGCCGGAGTCTAACTTCATGGCATATTTCGGACTTATTGTTAAATTTTTTAATTTATCGGGGTATTTTTTCTTTAACGCGATAGCGAATGATTTGTTGTCTTCTGAGGCATTCATTTTGGTTTCGGACTGTCTTTGCATATAAATGCTATCGAATTGCTTCCTAAGGTTTCCTGGGGACAAACATCGCGACTTCCAGAAGTCGTGATTAAATACCCATTGGATCATATCGCACAGCTCTTCAACGTCTCGCTTGTCTATCTGGAGTATGCAATCAAATTCGTTTTCCCATTTCTCAAGATTTGGATCTTTAAACTTTGGATTTACTTCTTTAATTTTTTCAATAAAAAATTTACACGCACGCACGGCGTTAGCCGATGCTTTTGACGGGGGGGTGTGTGTGTCTTCACTTATTAATGTATTCTCTTCACTTATTATACCCGTCATGGAAGACATATCGCTGGCCGTCATCGAAGACATTCCCGAGGAGTCATGAGAGACGCTTGGCAAAGATTTTTTGAAATATGTATTTATGTATATATATCTGTATTTTTTAAAAGGATTTTCATCATCGCTCCGTATTTCGCGGCGCAAATATCCCGCCATTTCCATTTTCTTTAAATATCTTTGAATTTGTCTCTCTTGAAGTCCGATGATTTTCCCGATCCACTCATTGCTCGCGAAGCAATGCCCATATTTATTTGATAGGCCGCTAATAAGTCCGTAGAGCATTTTTTCGTAGATTGTGAGGTCAGGGTCATGCATTACCTCACCTGGGATAACGTAATAGAAGCTTGTAGGTTCTTTTTCTGACATAGGCAACTCCTTTAATTTCAAGGAGCCCCAGAACCGGCGAGATTAAAGTTTTCTTTTATCTTGTGATTTTGTTACACGTTAGATTAAGATCACTTCCGTTCATCATCACGAACGTTTTCACGATGCCTCAGTTCTTCGCGGTTCTGGGGCTTCCTTTTTTCTGCACACATCCTACTCAAATCTTTCCATTTGAATCAAATAAGATTATATTGGTAATCTCTTTCCTGATGTAATTCTCGAGGGGAAATATGACTACTAATACAAAAAACTTACCAGAACAAGAACAATTGCTTTTTCAAATCGAAGATGTTCGATTGATTGAAGAGTACCAAGAAGACGTGCGCATAAAGAAGCTTTGCAAGCGCATTAGGCTTGCCCTGCATATATTGTCTGAGGTCACCAAGGACATAAAAGCAAAAACCCCTAAATCTCTTTAGGGGTAAACCAAGGACCAATAATGATAAAGTGTACGCTCTAATCTATAAACTTTAGCGTCCATTTTTGAAAAGAATTTTTTCTGTAGGCCTCGGTAGGGCAATCAGGAAATTCTAACGAAGGGTGGTCAGCTCTAATATCGGCGATATAGTCCTTGATCGCTTGATCGTAATTAATAGCCCCCTTGCAGTCTTGCCTTTGGAAAAAAGCTCTAATGCCCTTAGCGCTTCGGCCTTCAGACATCTTCTTTAATTCCTGGAGCAAACTGATCTCATGTGACTCAAGCTCTCTCATTTGCCCTCTAATCTCTTCAATTTCTTCGGCAACGTGATTC
>Ga0079222_10000007_pt1 | contig 31210 bp, 29 predicted proteins | sample GAPlitter_FD_75070 | JGI IMG/M metagenome (GOLD analysis project Ga0079222, IMG submission 75070) | Agricultural soil microbial communities from Georgia to study Nitrogen management - GA Plitter | ecosystem: Environmental > Terrestrial > Soil > Agricultural land | place: USA: Georgia...
ATTCGTCGGAGCTCGCCGGCATCACCGAGTACAACGGAATCACCACCACCGCGCGAAGGTTCTGCGCCACGATGCTGTGCGCCGCTTGCAAGTCCATCTCCGCCTGCGCCAGATCCTCGGTGATCACCGGCGATTGCTGCCGCAGCGCCATCTGAATCGCCGTTTGGCTGGGCATCAGGCTCTCCGGCGGAAGCCGCAGGCCACCACTGCGCCGCGCCAGCCGCACCTTCAACTTGCCCTCTGCATCGGATTCCAGCAGCAAACCGCGGTCCGCGTCCGTCAGCGCCACCGCGTAGTCCAGCATTTGCGCCAGCACGGAATCGAGCGGCAGTTGGCTGTGCAGCAGGGAAGACGCTTCCAGCAAAACATTTAACTTTCTCAGTCCACCGCTTCCCGTGCCGGAATCCGAAGCCGATCCCACCACGTGGTCGATTCGCGTCAGCAGTTGCGGAATAGATTCTTCGCCTGTCCCCGTCGAGTTTCGAAAAACGATTTCATAGGAGTCTTCCAGGCCGAACGTGATGATGTCCCCGTCGCGCAACACCCGGCTTTCGATCCGCTCGCCGTTTACAAACAGCCCGCGCCGCTGTCCGCGGTCTTCCAGGTACAGGTTGTTCGCTTCCAGCACGATGGCCGCGCACTGCCGTGAGATTCTGCGGTCGTTCAGTTGCAGGTGGTTGCCGGTCTCCGCCCCGCGCCCGATCAGAAAAGGCGTTTGCGTCACGCGCGCGTAGCGCCGCGCTCCGTCGGGCGACACCACTTCCAGAACTGCTTCCCCGCTGGAATGTCCTTCTTGCATGGGCTCTCGACGCGCCGATTGTAGCACGCGAGATTCCGGCCGAAACCCGCCCCTCCCGTCCCTGTCTCCTGCCCGGGGTTGCAAAAACTCCTTGACAGTTGCCCCGCGCAGCTATATATGTCCAGTCGTCTATACAACCTGCTCTCCTCGGGGCAGGCGGGGTGATTTGGGTGAGTCCTGAAGTTCTCGACCGGCAGAGCGTTATCCCGCTCTACTATCAGATTCAGCAGCGTCTGCTCGAGCAGATTCGCTCCGGCGCTCTCAAGGTCGGCCAGCCTGTTCCCTCCGAGCAGGAAATCGCCGAGCGCATGGGCGTCAGCCGCATGACCGCCCGCCAAGCCCTCAAATCCCTCTGCAGTCTCGGCGTCGCCTACAGCCAGCGCGGAAAAGGCACGTTCGTCTCCCGCATGAAGCTCGAAAAGGACTTTCGCCAGGTCCTCTCCTTCAGCGAAGAAATCCGCGCTCGCGGCTCCCGGCCTCGTTCTCGCGTCCTGGCCTTCAAGCGCCTGCGTCCCGACTCGGATGTCGCCGAAGCCCTCCACCTTCCCGCTCACGAAGAAGTCTTCTTTCTTCGCCGCGTCCGCCTGGCCGATTCCATGCCTCTTTGCATCGAGGCCACTCACCTCCCGGCCCGCCTTTGTCCTGATCTGCAAAAAAAATTCGACCCCAGCCAGTCTCTCTATCAAACCCTCTCGCAAAATTATGGCATTCAAATCGATCTTGCGGATGAAGTCGCCGAGGCTTCCGCCGCTTCGGCCGAAGAAGCCCGCCTTCTCCATTTCCGCAAAAATTCCCCGGTCTTTCGCTTTACGCGCACGGCCTACCTTCTTACCGGAGAGCCGGTCGAATTCGTCAAGTCCGTCTATCGCGGGGATCGCTGCAAGGTGGTGAATCGCCTCACGCGCCAGCCTAGGCTTGACGCGGAACAGGAGCACGCCATGTAATTCCGCACCCTGCGCGCTCGGCCCGCTTCATTGTTTTGCGAGGACGAGTTCGCCATGTGTTCTGGTTTTGAGGTGCAAGCCTCGACCGTTTTCATTCCGACGAAGTGAGGGGGAATCCGCATTGCGTTCAGAATTAGAAGTTGCAAATCGTTCGTATCGAAAATTTTGTGCAGTAAATCGCTTGACTAAGCGTTCTCGGGGTGTTAACAATTTGGCAATCAATTGCAAAACTGAATCGTCCAGGACTTCCCGTCGAGGCGTTTTCGGCCTGTCTCCACTGGGCCCGGTGCGTCGAGAGGCTCGCGGGACTGCGAATCCTGCATCTAGAGATTGGTTCTGGTTCACGGGTTTAGGAAATCGCTACGCATCAAGGAGGATATTCATGAAGAGTTTCGCAGGTAAGTACTTGGGGGCAATGCTACTTGCACTTTGCGTCGCTGTTGCAGCTTTCAGTCAAAACATCACCGCGACCTTAACCGGCACGGTCACTGATTCTTCGGGAGCAATTGTGGCAGGCGCCACCGTGACGATTCACGATGACAATACAAACACTGATGTGCGCTCCGTGACCACGGATTCCGCAGGCGTATATACCGCCACCAATCTGCCCGTGAGCACCTTCACCGTCAAGATATCGGCCGCCGGATTCAAGAATTTCGTCGCCCAACAGGTCGTGTTGCACGTCGGCGATCATCGCACTCTCGATGCGGCTCTCCAGGTTGGTCAAGTCTCCGAACAGATTGAAGTCTCTGCCGCGCAGATCCCTGTTGAAACCTCCTCCGCCGCGCAAAGCACCACCATTACGGGCACGCAGATTCGCGAGTTGCAGCTCAACAACCGCAACTTCATCCAGCTTGTTTCGCTGCAGCCCGGTGTTTCCTCTACTGAGCCGGATCAGGTCGGATTCGGCTTGAGCAGCACCTTGGCTGTTTCGGTGAATGGAAATCGTACCGCCGCTAACAACTGGACAGTCGACGGCGCGGACGTCAACGATAGCGGTTCCAATCTTACTCTTCTGAACACGCCCAGCGTCGACGCCCTCGCGGAATTCAAGCTTGAGCGCAGCACCTATGATGCTCAATACGGCCGCAGCGGCGGTGGCCAGGTGAATGTGGTCACGAAATCCGGAACCAGCGACTTCCACGGCAGCGCCTACGAATTTGTTCGCAACACTATTCTTAACGCCAACTCCTTTCTGAACAACAGGGCGGGCGTGAAGAAGCCACCGTTCCACTACAACGATTTCGGTTACACGATCGGCGGTCCCTTCTATATTCCCGGCGTCTACAATACCGATAAAAGTAAAACTTTCTTCTTTTGGTCGGAAGAATGGCGGTACACCAAGATTCCCTCTGTCTCGATCGCCACGCTGCCCAACCCCCAATTGCTTACCGGCAACTTCAACGGCATCGCGACTCTCAACCCCGCTTCAGCACCTGCGGGTTGCATCACCGGCAACCAGATCAGCCCCTCATGTTTTAGCGCGAATGCCAACGCCTATATCTCCAACGTCTACTCAAAGCTGACGCCCGACCCCGGTTGCTCTCCCACGGCCACGGGATGCGCCCTGACTACGCCGCTTAGTCCCGTTAACAACACGCGCGAAGAACTCATCCGCATCGATCAGAAAATCACTAACAAAGTCCAGGCATTTGGCCGCTATATCCAGGACAACGTTCCCACGACCGAGCCCGGCGGCCTCTTCGCTGGTTCCCCTCTCCCGGGCATCTCTTCCACCGCCACCAACGCACCCGGGCGCAACGTAGTAGCGCACGTCACCGCCCAGCTTACATCCAACATCGTGAACGAGACTGCTTACAATTATTCCTGGGGAGCCATCAACAGCAACATTACGGGGCTAATTGACGATCCCGCATTCGTCGGCTCTCTCGTCAATAACCTTCCATTCTCGGATCCCTACAAGCGCGTTCCCGGAGTCAGCATTACCGCACTCAGCGGCGTCGCTATACCGGTATCGCCGTACTTCGAGCGCAACATCGACAAGAATGTTTATGACAACGTGGCTTGGGTTAGGGGTAGTCACTCGATCCGGTTTGGTTTCACGGCTCAGTGGATGCGCAAGACGGAAAATGCTGTGAATCCAACAAACGGAAGCTTCAGCTTTGCGACTCTCGGTGGGAATCCCGCTTTCGCCAATTTTCTTCTCGGCCAGGCGAGCTCATTCTCCCAGTCTGCTCGTGATATCGTGCCGGATCTCCATTTCACTAACTTCGAATGGTATGCCCAGGACGACTGGAAGGTCCGCTCGAATTTGACTTTGAATCTCGGCGTCCGCTACAGCTATCTTCCAACCCCGCATGATGCCAATCGCATCTTGGACAGTTTCGATCCAACGCTCTTTGACCCGTCCGCGGCTCCCCAAATCGATCCCACAACGGGCAACTTCGTGGCGAACCAGGCCGCCATCCCGGCCAACTACGCCAACGGCATTATCGTCGGCCAGAACGGTTGCGCTGACGCACAGGCTCTTTTTCCGACCTCGCCCTTCTCTGTTCAATGTTCTCCTTTCGGAGATCGCGTCAATCCCAATTACAACAAGAACTTTGCCCCGCGCATCGGCTTTGCTTGGGATCCGTTTAAGAACGGCAAAACTTCCATCCGCGGCGGTTACGGCCTTTACTTTGACCGCACTCTCAACGGCATCTGGGAGCAGAACTCCTTCGCCAACCCGCCGATCGTTCAGAGCGTAAACATCGTGAACACCGCCAGTTCCACAAGCCCGAACGCGAATCTCTTCGACAACCCCGGAGCCGGGACCACTACGACGCGGCTTGGGCCCTTGGGTCTTCACGCCACTGGTTCGCCAGCTTTCCAGCTTCCTTACGCGCAGAATTGGAATCTTGCAATCCAGCGCCAGGTTCTGCCCAGTACCATCGTGGAGATCGCCTATGTCGGCTCCAAAGGTACGCATCTTCTGGGAGAAGTAGACCTCAACCAAGTCCCTCTATCGGTCCGGCAGGCCTCTGCTAATGCCACTGTCTGGGCCAATGCCATCCGGCCGTTCACCGGCTACGGGCCGATTACTGCGATTATTCCTGCTTTTGATTCCAACTACCATTCTCTGCAGTTTTCCGCCAATCGTCGCGTCGCTCGGGGCCTCAATTTCGGTGTGGCCTACACGTGGTCGAGGACTCTGACTGACAGCCCGACCGACCGCAGCACGGCTCCTTACGATACTTACAATCTCCGCTTGGATTACGGCCCGGCGAGCTTCAGCCGGAACCATATCTTCGTGGCTAATTACGTTTATGATCTGCCGTTCTACCGGAACCAGGAGGGCGTCGCTGGACACGTTTTGGGCGGATGGGAGCTGTCGGGAATCACGGTCTTCGAGTCCGGGAATCCCTTGACCATCACCCAGAGCTTTGATCCGTTCAACTCGAACCGCCAAGGCGCCATCGCCGGCCAGACGTTCCCAGACGGAATCGGCATCGATCCCTCCGTCGTCTCGCCACGCCCTGACGTCGTTACCGGACAGAGCCTTACCGGACCGCAAACTGCCGAGCAGTGGTTCAATACCGCCGCTTGGGTTGTGGCCAAGGGACACTTCGGAACTTCCGGTCGCGGCATCGTCCTCGGGCCCGGTTTCAACAACTGGGACCTCGCCGCCATCAAAAACACAAAGATCTCGGAGCGAGTCAGCACTCAGTTCCGCGCCGAGTTCTTCAATGCGTTCAACCACACGTCCTTCCTGAACGTGAGCACGAGCAGAAATTCCAGCCTCTTTGGCCAGATCACTTCTACTCACGATCCGCGCATCGTTCAGCTGGGGGTTAAACTCTACTTCTAATGGCAAAAGTATTTCTGTCGGATGGTGGGACGCCCCGCAGGGCGTCCCTTGAATCGACAGTGTAGTTCGACTTGATTTGATCCTGTCCCACTGAGAATTGCCGGGCTGCTGTTGTAAAATTTCCCCATGTCCGTGTGCAGTTCTATTCTTCGCGCCGCATCGGGCCTGCTTCTCGTTGGCTGCCTTTTCGCTCAGGATTTCGCTTCAGCGCAGGCGCATCGACTTTCTCCACCAGCGTCGCAATCGCCTGCTCATTTGCAGGCTTTGCTTGCCGAAGGCTCAGACGCTTTGCGGCGTGGAGATAATACCGGAGCCGAACAAGCCTTCCGCCGCGCTTTGGTGATTGCACCCGATTCCGTTGAGATCCTCAACAATTTGGCCATCGCCCTGGCCAAACAGAACAAGCTGGATGAAGCCATCCCGCTCTATCGTCGCGCGCTGGTTCTAAGACCAGGGGACCTTCCCACGACCCGCAATCTCGCCATCGCCTATTTCAAGCGACAGGACTTCGTCCACTCGCTGCCTCTGCTCAACGCTTTGAGCCACAAGGCGCCCAGCGATTTTCAAGTCGCAAGTCTCACCGGTTTAAGCTACTTCGGTTTGGATCGCTACCCGGAAGCCGCGAAATACCTGGAGCGCGCCAACCGGTTGCAGCCTGCGGATCTCCCCACCCTCTACGTCTTGGGCCAGGCTTACCTTCGCGCTGAAAACTATCCCGCCGTTTCCGACGTCTTCGCCCGCATTATGGCACTCAATCCTGGCTCTCCCGAAGCCCACGTCATGATGGGCGCCGCTTACGACAAGACCTTCCAGCAGCAAAAAGCTCTTCAGGAATACCTCGCCGCCGCAAAGGCCGATCCCAATTTCCCAGGCGTTCACTCCGGACTCGGCCTGCTGTATTGGAAGCAGGACCAACTCGATCTTGCACAGAGCGAATTTCGCAAGGAGCTCGATCGATTTCCTTCGGATCCCGTTTCAAACTGTCTCCTTGGTGAAATTTCCATCCGCGAAAACAAACTCGAAGGTGCGCGGGAGTTGTTCCGCAAAGCGCTGACAGCCAATCCCCGCTACAAAGAAGCCCTCTTTGGCCTCGGCAAGGCGGAAATAAAGCTCGGTCACCCGGCCGATGCGGTATCTCCTCTCCGCCAAGCCATCCAACTGGATCCTCAGTACGCGGAAGCTCACTATCAGCTCGGCAATGCGCTTTCTTTGCTCGGCAGAACTGCCGAAGCGCATAAAGAGCGTGCCATCTCCGCCTCTATCCAGGCCCAACAGCGCGAAAACTACGCCAGAAAGCTCCGTCAGAACGGCTCTCGCGAGCCCTAAGCCTGGACGCAACAGCAGATCACTTCTAACTCCGGCTGAAGCTCGCTTTGCTATTACTCGTTGTGTTCCGCCGGAAAAGCTCAGCCCGATTTCCCTTGCGCGATCTTTTCTCACTCCCGACAATGCTTGCAGCGCTTCATTGTGCGCACAGGATTTCGTGATGCGGGCCTTGAATCCGGTTTTCGTCGTGACCTTTCTGCTGGCGGTTCCGTTTGTCGCGCGCGGCCAGCAATGCTCGGTCACTCCCCCCGCCGCTAAGCTTGGCGAAACGCTGCGCCTCGCATGTCCCGCATCCGTCGGCGCGGCTTCCGCCAAACTCGAAGACCGCGCCATTAAACTTTTCCCGCAAGCCAATGGCGATTCTTTCGGCCTCATGCCCGTCTCCGTAAAGGAAAAACCGGGCGTCTACTCCGTCGATTTCCTCTCCGCCGAAAACAAAGCAGTGGCCAGCCGCAAAGTCACCATCCGCAAAACCTATTTCCCCTCGCAGAACGTCACCCTCGCCCCCAGCATCGAAGCGCTGCATTCCACTCCCGAAGAAATGCACCTGCTCACTGGTTTCCGCGACGCCGTTTCCGATTCCCGCTTCTGGCGCGATCCCGTCGCTTCTCCCGTCCCCGGCTGCGTCACTTCACCCTTCGGCGTTCGCCGCCTGCACAACGGCAAGCCCACAGGCGAGTATCACGGCGGCGTCGATCAGCGAACTCCCGAGGGCGAACCCATTCGCGCCGTCGCTGCCGGTAAAGTGGAATTCGCGCAGAAATTCAACGTACTCGGCAACGCCGTCGGCCTCGACCACGGCCAGGGCCTCGAATCGATGTATCTCCACATGGAACGCCTGGCCGTCGAGCCGGGCGCCGAAGTCAAAAAAGGCGACGTCCTCGGCTACGCAGGCGAAACCGGCCGCGCCAACGGCCCCCATCTTCACTGGGTCATGTACGTCAACGGCGTCAACGTCAATCCCGCGCAGTGGGTGAAGCTCACTCCTTGCTCCAAATCCTCTAAGCGCCGCTAACGATGCTCGCTCTGCCTGATCTCGCCCCCGCTGCCAGTCACGCTGATCCTGTCGTTCCCGTTCTTCTCGCCCTCGTTCTGCTCACCCTCGGCGCCGTTGTCGGCGGCCGCCTCATGACTTGGATGAAGCAGCCTGCCGTCCTCGGCGAGCTGATCGTCGGCGTGATCGCGGGGAATCTCGGCTACTATCTGGGCGGCCGCGGCCTCACCATCCTTCGCGAAGGCGACAACGTTCGCAGAATCTCTGACCTCGCGCTCACTTCTTCCATCTCTCTGGCGCAGGCTGCCTGGCAGATTCTTCCCGCCGCCGATGCGCAGCGTGTCGCTGCGGCTCTCAGCGGACCACACTCGCTCGATTACATGGCGGTTTACAATTTTGTGGATTTCCTTTCGCGCATCGCCATCCTCATTCTCCTGTTTCTCGTCGGCCTGGAAACCAGCCTCGCGGAAATGCGCCGCGTCGGCAAAACCGCCCTGCTTGTCGCCGTTGCCGGCATCGTCGCGCCGATGGCCATGGGCATGGGCGTCATGAAACTTCTCTATCCAACATCCGCGCTCGCGAGTGATCTCTTCATCGGCGGCATTCTTACCGCCACCAGCGTGGGCATCACCGCGCGCGTTCTGCGCGATCTCGGGCAGGAATCGCGCGACGAATCGCGCGTTATTCTCGGCGCCGCCGTCATTGACGACGTACTCAGCCTCATCGTTCTTGCCGTCGTCAGCGGACTCGCCGTCACCGGCGCCGTCAGCGCATCGGGAATCGCGCGAACCACTCTGCTCGCCGCGCTTTTCCTCGTAGGTTCGCTCGGCATCGGCATCTGGATCACGCCGCACATCGTCCGCTATCTCCGCGCCTTCGGCATTCATAATCTGAAACTGCTCTTCGGACTCGGCTTTGCCTTTCTCCTTTCCTGGCTCGCCAACCTCGCCGGTCTCGCCACCATCGTCGGCGCGTTCGCCGCCGGCATGATCCTCAATGATTTTTTTGATCGCGAACTCGAAGGCGAATCGCTCCAGCAGCTCCTCACTACTCTCGAATCCCTTGTGGTCCCGCTGTTTTTTGTGTGGATGGGAATTCAGGTGAAACTCGAAGCGCTCGGGAGCCGCGACATTTTGATCGCCGGGATTGCACTCACCGCCGTCGCGATTCTTGGAAAAGTCGTCAGCGGCTGGGCCTGCCCCCGCCGCATGAACCGCTGGGCCGTCGGTTTTGGCATGATGCCTCGCGGCGAAGTGGGCCTCATTTTCGCGGGCATCGGCCGCGGCATCGGCGTCGTCGACGACGGCCTGTTTTCCGCAGTGGTCATCCTTGTAATGATCACCACGCTCCTCGCGCCTCTCGCCCTCCGCATCACTCTCGGCCCGCGCCCGGTCTGACGGAATCCGCCTTAGCCTTTGGCGGCGGGAGTGCTGCTCAGGCTCAGGCGGCGGGAGACGTACTCCGTCACGTAAATATCGAACAGTTCATCGAGGCGCTTGGTGACGGAACCGGGAGCGGAGGCGGAAGCGATCTTGTGTCCGGCGATTTCTCCGACGCCGATGATGTTGCGGTTGGTGGAAGAAACAAAAACTTCGTCCGCGGAATAGAGATCTTCGGGCTTCAGGGTCTGCTCGGCCACGGAGAGGCCGGCTTCGGGAGCGATCTCAAGCAGGATTCCGCGAGTGACGCCTTCGAGGCATCCGGAAGTGAGCGGCGGCGTGAAGATTTTTTCGCCGCGCACGGCGAAGATGTTCGCGGCGGTGCATTCGGCCACTTCGCCGCGCTCGTTCAGCAGAACGACTTCGTCGAATCCTTCTTTTTGCGCTTCGGCCACGGCCCAGACGTTCTGCAGCCAGGAAATGGTTTTGACGCCGGCGAGCGGGGCGGTGGCGTGGCGTCCCTGCTCGCGCAGGGCCAGGCGCAGCGGTTCGCGGTATTCGGGGAGCGGCGCGGAGTAGATGACCAGGTCCACCTGGGGCAAGGGTTCTTCGCCGCGCCAGAAGCCGACCTGGTTGTAGACCAAGTAGATGCGCGCGCAGCCTTCGCTCACTTTGTTGGCGCGAATGACTTCCTGAAGATGCACGCGGACTTTCGGGCCGGTGTAGGGCATCGGCATGCGGATGATGGAAGCGTCTTTTTCGAGGCGGCGCCAGTGGCGTTCGTAGGCGAAAGCTTCCCCGCGGACGATGCGCACGGTGGTGAAGAGTCCCCAGCCGCAGATGAGGCCGGCTTGCCCGGGGGAGAGGCGCACCTTTTCGATGGGGAGAAGCTGCTCGTTATGAAAGATGTGGCGATGGATCAAGGAAGCCTCTGGGCGGCGAGTGCTTGTAAGCGCCGTAGGTATTGTAGCTGAAAGGGAACGGGGAACGAGCCGGTCGAAAGTCGAAAGTCGAAGGTCGAAGGTCGAAAGCCGAAAGTCGAAAGTCGAAAGTCGAAAGTCGAAAGTCGTGCGACCCTGTACCCCGGGGTTTTTTCGCAAGAGCGGCAATGATTGAAGTTAGCGTTAAAAAAGTGTGGAAGAAATGTCGGGGAGAGCGGAAGAAGCGGAGGGAAAAAGAGCGGCGGGAGGACGCCCCCTCCCCTAATTTTGCAACGATGTGAAAAGAAAGGAGTTGGAGCGCAGGGTCGGCAAAGGATGTGAAAGGAAAGGGTTTGCGGGGCAGACTGGAGCGATGAGCCGATTTTCATGGAGAATGATAGCACGTAAATGGTAACTTGTAAAGTAATAGTACTGGTCGTTATAGGGTCACCGGTTTGGGAAATGGCAGAGGCGTCGCCGGAAGTGCAGAAACGGCGGACCCACTCTCGAGCTCTCAGTATGTAAACGGTTTCCGTCTTCGCGACTGATTTGGATGATTTTAGGATTTTGGGGGAGCGACGAAGTCGATCACTTGGCGGTCGTTGCGCCGGTAGACGCTGAAGTCCTTGCGATCGACGGTGAGGACCTGGCAGCGCGTTTGACGCTCGGTCAAAACGACAATCGAGGCGTCGGCGAGATCCATCTGGTGGTAGCGCGCCATGAGCGTGCGGAGACGGGGCCAGTGGGCGTTGACCACGAGCTCGACGCGGAGAACGCCGCGTTCGAGCAGCTGGAACAAGGGATCGACGTCCACGTAGTCGGCACGGAGGAAGTACGCGACTTCCGTCAGAACCGGCTCGGTGGTGAGCATGGGGGAACGCACTTGCTTCATCAGTGCGACGGCCCAGGAGTGATACGGGTCGTTGCGGTTGAGATAGGCTACGAGGGGTCCCGTGTCGCAGATGGTGATCACGACCGCGTGAACTTGCGCCGCTTATTGGTGGCAGGTTCGCGATTGCCGGCCACACAGCCCGCAAGATCAGAGGTGATCTCATAGACGGACCTGCCGCCCCGGCGGGGGAGAGCTTCGACCCTTTCGCGAACCAGGGCGGAGACGCTGCGACCGGTCGCGTGAGCTTCCTGCCGCAAGCGGCGCAGGGTCGTTTCGGGGAGCTTTATGGTTATTCCTTTCATGAGAGAAGGGTAACTCGATTCTGACAGAATGGCAATACCAGGCCGCGGCGCGTGTACCTGAAAACTAAGACGGGGCTGGCGCGCGTTTTTGTTAGACCAGGTTATGGCTGGATTTCCAGTTGGACGACGTAGTGGGCGGCGCTGCCGGTCATGCTGAATTGGCGGTAACGGCGGGTTTCGTCGTAGCCTTCGTCGAGGGTGCTACGGCCGGCCCGGCAATTGCCATTGGCGCTGACGGTGACTTCGCCGATAAAATCATCGCTGCCGCGGCCAGGTTCGTCCGCGTCGCTTTCCATGAAGGTGATCTTCACTTCGGGCCAGCCTGATTCGCCGAAGAGCAACAGATCCGGGCGAGTGTCGGTTCCGATTTCGAACTTGCCGATTTCGACCCGTGCCGACTGACGAGGCTGCTGGCCGGTATCCGTGGAAGCCAGACAATAGATTTCGTCTTCGTCAGTTTCCGTCTTCGCGAGGCAGCGTATGCGGCGCAGTGTTACTTTCACGGTCGATTCTCCCGAGTGGCGGGCTAATCCTTCACGAGCCTCCACAGGCTATTCGGATTTCGGCCACGTGTACACGGACTCTTTTTGTGGAGTTGCCAGAGGCAAACCCGCCGCCACAAAAAGCGGTGGGGCGAGAACGAGGAGAAATGCGGCGGCCCCGGAGGGCAGCCGCTACAAGGCGGTGAGGCGGGAAGCGATTGGCGAGCGAAGCGTATCGAATCAAGAGAGAAGCCGAAAAAAGGATGGAAAGGGGAGAGATGAGAATTTTGATTTCAGGGGCGGGAATTGCGGGGCCGACGCTGGCGTACTGGCTGGCGCATTACGGCATGCGGCCGACGATCGTGGAAGCAGCGCCACGGCTGCGCACGGGCGGTTACATTATCGATTTTTTCGGCGCGGGCTTTGAAATTGCGGAACGGATGGAGCTGCTGCCGGAGATTACCGGCAGCGGGTATCGCGTGAAGGAGGTAAGAGTTGTCGATGGGAAAGGGCGGCGCGTGGCGGGATTTGCCGCGGATGCGTTTGCCCGGGCGGCGCAGGGACGGTTCACGAGTCTGCCGCGCGGAGATCTGGCGGCGTGCATTTTCCGGAAGATTGAAGGAAGCGTGGAAGCGATTTTCGGGGACAGCGTAACGGGGATCGAGCAGCGGGAAGATTGCGTTCGCGTGAGCTTTGCGAAGGGCGCGGCGCGCGAGTTTGACCTGGTGGTCGGCGCCGACGGGCTGCATTCGCGGGTGCGCGAAGCGGCTTTCGGTGCGGAGAGCAAGTTCGAGAAATACCTGAGACATAAAGTCGCCGCATTTGAAGTGAAAGGCTACCGGCCGAGAGACGAACTGACCTACGTGATGTACACGGAAGTGGGCCAGCAGGCATCGCGCTTTGCGATGCAGGACGACCGCACGGTGTTTCTGTTTATTTTCGCGGACGAGTCCGCGGACGGAGCCGAGGGCATCGAGGCGCAGAAGGAGGCGCTGCGGAAGCGCTTCGGGCAAAGCGGCTGGGAATGCCGGCAAATCCTGGAGGCGCTGGACGAAACCAAGGAGCTGTACTTCGACCGGGTGAGCCAGATCCGGATGAATGCGCGCGAGGGACTTTGGACGCGGGGCCGGGTGACGCTGCTGGGCGATGCGGCGTCTTGCGTTTCTCTGCTGGCGGGGCAAGGGTCGGCGCTGGCGATGGTGGCGGCGTATATCCTGGCGGGAGAGCTGCACCGGTCGGGGGGAGACTACGCGAAGGCGTTTGAACGGTACCAGGAGCTGTTCGGGCCGTTCGTGCTGATGAAGCAGGAAGCAGCTCTGCGATTCGCGGGGTACTTCGCGCCGAAATCGAAGGCGTCGCTCTTTATGAGGAACCAGGTGATGAACCTGATGAGGATTCCGTGGGTGGCGGATTTTGTGGTGGGGCGAGATATTGCGGACAAGATTGCCTTGCCGAACTATTAGGGCGTGATGGGGGGCAGGCGGCGGTATGGCATCGACGCCGCCAGAAATGGCGCGGGCTACCTGGGCTGGGCGTTTGAAGATCCCTAGAGGAAGTCAGGGGTTCCGTGGGGAGTGAGGCACCCAGCCAGGTAGCCTGCGGAGTGGAGAGGGAGCAAACGGCGTACCAAGGCGGGACGCGAAGAAGGAAGACGTAAGTTCAAGGCAGAGAAGAGGATGGAGCGGGGCAAAAGGGCCAAGGTTTTGGCGGTGAGACGCGGGCCGAAAAGGATGGGAAAGGATTTTCCCATGAGTGTGCAAGGGAAGGGCAAACAGTCGAAAGTTGAAAGTTGAAAGTGGGAAGCCGGAGGTTTTCGAGCTGCGTTGGTTCCATCGGCCCGGGAGAAGATTGCGCGTTTTGCCAGGATCCCTCCCTACGCGACCCGGCGCGTAGAGAACACGCGGTAGAAAAAGCCGGGTCGCTTCGGTCGGGATGACATCGTTGGCGAGTGTTTTGCCTGCTTGCCGTCGAAGAAGAGAATTGAAAGTCGAAAGTTGAAAGTGGGAAGCCGGAGGTTCGCGGAGCTTCGTTGGTTCCATCGGCCCGGGAGAAGAGCGCGCGTTTTGCCAGGATCCCTCCCTACGCGACCCGGCGCGTGAAGAACACGCGCAAGAAAAAGCCGGGTCGCTTCGGTCGGGATGACACGCCGTCGAGTGTTTTGCCTGCTTGCCGTCGAAGAAGAGAATTGAAAGTCGAAAGTTGAAAGTGGGAAGCCGGAGGTTCGCGGAGCTTCGTTGGTTCCATCGGCCCGGGAGAAGATTGCGCGTTTTAGCCAGGATCCCTCCCTACGCGACCCGGCGCGTAGTGAACACGCGCAAGAAAAAGCCGGGTCGCTTCGGTCGGGATGACATCGTTGGCGAGTGCTTTGCCTGCTTGCCGTCGAAGAAGGGAAGTCGAAAGTCGAAAGTTGAAAGGCGAGCGACAGAGCTCGAAAGTCGAAAGGTGAAAGTTGAAGAAAAGGGCGAAAGGCAACCCGGGCCAGGGTCCGCACGCCCCTTTCCCTCGACCTGAGCGACGTCGCTGACCGGCCGAAGCTAGTTTTCCGTGTGGACCAGTTCGTGGCGCTTCAAGCGGGGCAGCGTCCGGATGGAATTTCCCGTTTTCTTCTGGGCCAGCCGAAGGTCGTAGAGGCTCTGCAGGTTGAGCCAAAATTGCGGACTGGTTCCAAAAAAATGGCCGAGCCGCAAAGCCGTGTCTCCGGTAATTGCGCGCGTGCCGTTCAGAATCTGGGTGACGCGGTTTGTAGGCACACGCAGGCGACGCGCCAATTCCGCGGCACTCATTCGCAGCGCCTCGAGTTCTTCCGCCAGGTGCTCTCCGGGATGAATCGCGCGAATTGTCATGGGCTTGCTCCTAATGGTAGTCCACAATTTCCACGTTTGAGGGACCCACAGCCTGGTCGGGCCACTCAAAACAGATTCGCCACTGGTCGTTGATGCGGATGCTGTACTGGCCCTTTCGATCGCCGCGCAGAGCCTCGAAACGGTTACCGGGCAACACTGCAAGATCTCGCACCGAGGCTGCGGCTTCCAGTCTGTCCAGCTTCAATCGCGCAGACCGCTCGAATCCAGAGAAGGCGTTAACCCGTTTCCCGCCGGCGAATTCTCTGGTCCTCTTGTCCCGGAAACTGAGGATCACTTTGCAAGCATAGCCTGCGCTGACGCGTTACGTCAAGCGTAACGAGAAACTGCGTCTGCCCGACGCGGCGCCTGTTGCGGCAGGCGGTCGGTTCTGCATTGGTCCCATCGGCCCGGGAGAAGAGAGCGCGTTTTGCCAGGGTCCCTCGCTACGCGACCCAGCGCGCGCCGATGCAAGAAAAACCGGCGCGCGAAGGAAAAAGCCGGGTCGCTTCGGTCGGGATGACATTGCTGCGAGTGTTTTGCCTGCTTGCCGTGCCGCCGGGCGGGACGACCACCAGGGGGCGGAGGGAAAGGGCACAGCGGTGCTGTGCCCCTACAAAGGAAACAAGACGAACTGTTAAGAGCCGCGGGCAACTGTTATGAGCCGGGGGCGCGTTTATTTGTGGCCTTCGCAGCAGGAGGATTTGGATTCCTGCACGGTTTCGTGATGCATGGTCTTTGCGTTGGGATCGACGGAGTAGGCGTTGTCGTACTTGTCGTGGTGGCGGACCCAGGCCATGGGGAAGCCGAGATTGGCTTCATCGCGGCCCTTGGGAGTGATGTCCAGCCAATTGTAGGCGGCGAGCATGGTGTCGAGGCCGCGGGCGTAAGTCGAGTAGGTGTGGAAGATTTCGCCGGCGGCGTCTTTGTGGAAGACGCTGGCGCCGGGATGCTCTTCGTCGGTGCGCTTGAAGGGGCCGTAGTTGTAGAAGATCGAGCCGGTGTCGCGCTCCTCCTTGGTGAAGGAAACGCGGTAATCGTAGTTGAAACTGGTGCCGTTGGAGGAAACCCAGCGGAAATGCCAGCCCATGCGTTTCTGGAAGGGAAGAATCTGCGCGAGCGGCGCGCGGGAGACGGCGACGAAACTGGTGTCGCGCGCGGCAAGATGTGGAATGGCGCCGTCGAAAGTGTCGGCGAGGAACGAGCAGCCGGGGCAGCCTTCTTTCCAGTCGGGGCCGAGCATGAAGTGATAGACGACGAGCTGAGTGCGTCCTTCGAAAAGATCGGCGAGGGACACTTTTCCGGCGGGCGAATCGAAGGTGTAGGACTTTTCGACTTTGACCCAGGGCATTTCGCGGCGCAGAGCGGCGATGGCATCGCGCTGACGGGAAAACTCCTTCTCCTTGGCCAGCAGCTTTTGGCGGGCGGCGAGCCATTCTTTTTCGGAAACGATTCTGGGATGTGCGACTGCGGCGGTGCTCATGATGATTTCTCCTTCGATTTGAAAAGTTTCGGGAACTTGCGGAAAAAATCGGTGACGCGGGCCAGTTTGACGGCGATTACGCCTCCTCCGGTGGAGACGACGCTGGCGGCGACGAGTGCGGTGGTGGAAATGCATTCGGGGCAGAACACGGTTTCCTCCGGAGAAAAAGCAGATTCCCGCCACGGCGGGCAAGCCTCGCTTCGCTCGGAATGACAACGTCGCCAAGGACGCCCTGGATTCCTTCACCGCCATTCGCAAAAACGGCGGCTGGGTTCGGAATGACAACGACGCATCAGGCGGATTGCGCTCTTTGCATGAAGAGAGGGGGCTCGTCGGCGCTGGGTCCCCAACTGGCGGGGACGGGAACATCGAGAATGCGGAGATAGACGGCGAACTGGCCGCGATGCTGATACCAGTGGCTGAGCATGACGTCGCGGAGAAAGAGTCCGCGCGGGATGGCCAGAACTTCCTTGCCGTCGCGAAGGAGACGCCAGGTTTCGTGCATTTTGGCGTCGTCAAATTTCGGCAGTTCGCCGCGGACGATGGCGACGCCTTCGTCGTGCATTTTGAGGATTTCCTGGATGCCGGCAGGCTGCTGCTCCGGTGCGAATCCCGGAGCTTCGACGGGATTCGGCTGGACGAAACGGCAGATGGCTCCGGGGACGCGGGCGAGATGATAAGCAAGTTGGCCGGCGGTCATGGATTTCTGGTGCGGCTTCCAGGTGAGCTTTTCCGCGGGAAGGCGTTCGATATAGCGGCGGGTGATGGGCGCCTGGATTTCGAATTCCGCAAGCATGGATTGCGCGAGCGACATAATGTTTCTCCTCTTTCTGAAAGATGGACTGCCGAAATCGACCACTCGAAACCGCTTTTCCTGAAAGACGCGTTTCGCTTCGCTGCTTCGCCGGCGAAGAGAGCGCGACGGTTTACTGAACGGCGGCGCGGCCGGTGCGCAGGATTTCAGCGCGCTTTTTGACGTTGGCGTGAATGTGGGCCCATCCGGTGGTGACACCGGCGCGGTGATCGTCCTGAATCAAGCCGAGAGCGGAGTGGCGGAACTTGATGAGCGTGCCGCCTTCGACTTCGCTGAGGCGGTATTGCACGTTGTTCGAAACGGGATAAGACATGAACAAGGGGCCGGCAATTTCCAGAAGGCCGGGACGCCGGATGGCCTGGACGGTGCCCCAGTAGTGGCCGTTGCCCTGGCCGAGGTCGCGGAACCAGCGGCCGCCAGGCCACGGCTCGATTTTCATGGGCATGGGGGTGCCGTCGGGATGTTCGTTGTATTGGCCGAGCTGATCGAGGAGCGCGGCGAAAGTGGTGTCCAGCGAAGCACGGACGTGGATTTCCTCGATGACGCAGAGGGTGAGGTTTTCGATTACGGGAGTTGTGAGGGTCATGGTTTCTCCTTGTTGGACTTGGGATCGGATTCGGGATGGGCTTCCGGAGCGCGATGGGCGTGGGCTTCGGCGCGTTCCTTGATGCGGCCCAACTGATGGCGCCAGAACCGCGCAAACGTTTCGGTCCATTCGTGGAGGGGGCGGATGGCTTCGGCGTTGGTGCGGTAGAGCATGCGGCGGCCATCGCGGCGGGCGCGGACGAGGCCGACATCCTTTAAGACGCGGAGATGCTTGGAAACGGAAGGCTGCCCGAGGCTGAGCGCATCGACAATTTCGCCGACGGGGCGCTCCTGGAGGGCGAGGAAATTGAGGATGTCGCGGCGGCGGGGCTCGGCGACGGCGTTGAAGGCGTCGGAGGTGGTGGAAGCGCGCGGCATGAGGGGAGCATACATTCCCATATAGGAATATGTCAAGGATTATTTTGGGCTTCTGAAATTCGGGAAAAGAAGCGGCGGGGAAGAACAAATTTTTGACCTTTGGCTGCGGCCCAGTCATCGAAAGCATAGGAACAAGTGCTTTCTTACGAGGAGCAAGGCGGCGGTGGCGGAGACGGGGCCGTTCGGAAAAGAGATTGCATAAGTGGAGAAAGTCTGGCAAAAGGAAGGTTACAAAGTCCCCCCGGGAGCCCAGCGATGAATATAGCCACCAGGCAAAACGGCAGCGCCACGATTCTGGAGCTGACCGGGGATATCACGCTGTACAACACGCCGGACGTGCGGAAGGCGATGGTGGGCCTGCTGAAGGAGAAGCGTGTGCCGTGCCTGCTGGTGAATATGCGCGGGGTGCGATACATCGACAGCTCGGGAGTGGCTTCGCTGGTGGAAGGGCTGAAGATTTCGCGGGACATGCAGGTGCGCTTCGCGTTGTGCGGGCTGACCAAGACGGCACGCGAAGTGCTGGAGCTGACGCGGCTGCTGCGGGTTTTCGAAGTGCACGACACGGAGGAAGCGGCGCTGGCGGCGCCGAGTCCCAGCGCAGCGAACGCAAACGGAGCGGGGCGAGCGGCGAACGGTGTTTTGTAAGCGCGTAGCGGAGCGAGCGGGCGAGTAGCGGAGCGGAGTCCCCCAAGAGTTCGGAAGTTTTCAGAGGCCAAACAGGAATTCATGTCGCTGACGCGAACCATAGGTTCCGGCACCATCGACGGACTTGCGTATCTTGGTGGGCTGGCGCGGCTGTCGTGGGCGGCGGTGCGCGCGGCGACGGCGGACTTATTCGGCGGGAAGAAATTCACATTCGCGCGCGCGGTGCACCAGGCGATGGCGGTGGGAGTGGGGGCGCTGCCGATTCTTTCGCTGATTACGTTTTTTGTGGGGACGATTCTGGCGCTGCAATCGGCGTACGAGCTGAGGAAGCTTGGGGCGATTCAGTACGTGGCCAGCGCGGTGGCGATTTCGATGTCGCGGGAACTGGGACCATTGATGACGGCGATCGTGGTGATCGGAAGGTCGGGATCGGCGTTCGCGGCGGAACTGGGGACGATGAAAGTGAACGAGGAGATCGATGCGCTGGAGACGATGGCGCTCGATCCGGTGCAATTTTTGGTGGCGCCGAAGATGCTGGCGATGCTGGTGATGGTGCCGTGCCTGACGATCTGGGCGGACTTCATGGGGGTGATGGGCGGGGCGCTATTTGGCGTGACGAACGCGGGATTTTCGTTTGGCGGGTATATTCGGGCGACGCTGGACGCGCTGGAGATTCCGGACCTGACGACGGGATTGATCAAGGCGCTGATGTTCGGGCTGGTGATCACGATGGTGGGATGCCAGGAAGGGTTCCGCACGGGGGTGGGATCGGAAGAAGTAGGAAGGTCGACGACTTCGGCGGTCGTGAAGTCCATTTTTCTGGTGATTGCGGTGGACCTGGTGTTTACGAGCTTGTTCTATTTCCGGTCGGTGGGGAAATAAGGGATGGGGACGCGGCTGCCTGGAAGCGAATTTGGTTCGACGGGGCGAAGCGGAACGGCGATTGCGGCGCGGGATTTGCGGGTGGCGTACGACGAGCGGGAAATTCTGCACGGAATCAGCTTCGACGTGCAGGCGGGCGAAACGATGGTGATTCTGGGCGGCTCCGGATCGGGGAAGAGCACGCTGCTGCGAACGCTGGTGGGGCTGGAGACGCCCACCAGCGGAGAGATTCACCTGCGGGGGAAGAACCTACAGCAGATTTCCGAAGCGGAATGGCACGAGTTGCGGAAACACATCGGGATTTCGTTCCAGAGCGGGGCGCTGTTCGGGTCGATGAGCGTGGCGGAAAACGTGGCGCTGCCGCTGCGAGAGCACACGCGGCTGGATCCTTCGACGATCGAGATCATGGTGCGGCTGAAATTGGACCAGGTGGGGCTGCGGGGATTCGAAGAGTACATGCCTTCGCAATTGAGCGGGGGAATGAAAAAGCGGGCGGCGGTGGCGCGGGCGATGGCCATGGATCCGGAGATACTGTTTTTCGACGAACCGTCGGCGGGACTGGACCCGATTATCGCGGCGGGGATCGACGAGTTGCTGCTGAAGCTGAAGGAAGCGTTTCGCATCACCGTCGTGGTGGTGACGCACGAACTGGCGAGCGCGTTTCTGATCGCGGACCGGATGATCCTATTGGATAAGGGACACATCGTGGCGAACGGGACGCCGGCGGAATTGAAAGCCAGCAAGCATCCGCGGGTGCGGCAGTTCCTGGACCGCATCGCGGAGCCGGAGCTGGCGCAGGAATTGGATTATTTGCAGATTTTGACGGGACAAGTGGTGCCGATGCGGCAGTGAGTTGCGCGGCGGAGCGGCGTGATATACTCCGCGCACTTGCGGAGCCCCGGGAAGCAGATGAAACCAGGAACGACGAAACGGGAAGAAGCGTTTGTGGGACTGTTTGTCCTGCTTGCCGCGGGACTGCTGATTGCCACGCTGTTTTCGCTGACGGGATTTTTGTCGCGCGCCGATGTGACGTACCGCGCGTATTTCAAGAACGCGGGAGGATTGCGTCCCGGGGCGGAAGTGCGCTACGCGGGCGGGCCGCCGGTGGGACGGGTGAGCGTGGTGCGAAGCGATCCGAAAGACGCGACGCGGATGGAGATCGAGTTTCGCGTAAAGCCGGAAGTGCCGGTGAAGACGGACAGCATCGTTTCGATCACCAGCACGAGCCCGCTGAGCGAAAATTTTCTGGGAATCGTGCCGGGGACGAACGTGGCGCCGCGAGCGCCGGACGGGGCCGTGCTGAAGTCGGCACAGTACGTGGGCTTCGCTGATATTGAAGCGCAACTGAACGACCTGGCGCCGCAGGCGAAAGAGCTGATCGGAAATCTGAATAGCCGGGTGCAGGAGTTGCAAGTGACCGTAGCGCGGGTAAACGACCTGCTGAACGACCGCAATCGCGCGAATCTATCCGCAAGCCTGGACAACGTGCGCGGAATCATGCAGGAAAACCGTCCGGCGCTGCACGCGACGATCGCGCACCTGGACGATGCGACGGCGAAGCTCGGGCCGCTGATGGACGACTTCAAAAAGACGGTGGCGCAGGCGCAGGACGCGCTGAGTCACGTGGACGCAACGGTGGTGGAGAACCGGCAGGATTTGCGGGATTCCATAATCGAGTTGAAAAAGGCGCTGGCGAACGCGGATGCGGTGACGGATCAACTGAACAGCACGCTGCAAACGAACAGCGGAAACATCGACGACATTATCGAGAATATGCGGCACGCGAGCGAGAACCTGAAGCAGTTCACAGAGACGATCAAGATGCGGCCGTACACGTTGCTAAGATCGTCGGCTCCGAAGCGGCGGGTGCCGGGCGAAAAGATGAAGGAACAGTAGGCTCGAGGTAAGGAGATGCGAAAAGGATTGTGGAGTGTAGTGCTGGCGGGCGGCGCGCTGGCGCTGGCGGGATGCGGGTCGCCGCGGCCGATGCGGTATTACACGCTGGAAGCGCCGGCCACGAACATGCACTCGGAAGAGGCGACATATCCGGTGTCGCTGCTGGTCGGGAATCTGAGCGCGCCCCACGTGTTGCGGGACGACCGCATCGCTTACGGAATGACCGACGTGGAGATGGGACTTTATTGGGAGCATCGCTGGACGGAGCCGCCTCCGGAAATGCTGGAGACGATGCTGGTGCAGAAGCTGCGGGCTTCCGGCCAGTACAAAACGGTGCAGCGGATTTCGAGCAGCGCGCGGGGAGATTACATTCTGCGCGGACATATTTCTTCGCTCAACGAAGTGGATTTGCCGAGTGGAGTGATCGGCCGATTTGCGGTGCAATTAGAATTATTCCAGCCGAAAACGGGCGTGGTGGTGTGGAACCAGGCGTACAGCCACGACGAGCCGGTAAACGGGAAAAAAGTGAACGACGTCATCGAAGCTTTGCAGAAGAACGTGGATGCGGGCCTGGAACAACTGACCTCAGGACTCAACCAATACTTCGCCGCGCATTTGGGGAAGTGATCGCGGCGCGAAGGTCAATCTAGTCGGCAGGAATTTCCACAATATAGAGAGCGTTGACGGGCAGAGTCAGGGAGAGCTTGCCGCTTTCGAGATGTTGTATTTCGGGCGAGGCAAGGGTGGCGGCGCGGTTGAGCGCATCCACCTGCGCGGGTGTGGGATATTGCGGACTGCCCATGGCCTGATAAGCGGCCAGAGTGTTGCCGTGATCGGCGTCGAGACGGCTGATGCGAACGACGGCTTCGGGTTTTAGGCCGCGAAAGTAAAGGAGCAGGGGAAGAGGCGAGCCCTGCTTACCGGGATCGACGAGGTTCCATAGGGCGATGACGAGCGTGCCGTCGGGACGGCGCGTGACGATGAGGTTACGCGAATCGTTGGCGATACGTTGATCGCCGAGCTTGTGGAGCAGCGCGAAAGCGTTATAGCTGGGCTTTTTGATGCCGCCGAGAGCGATGAGGCCGAACATGCCGTTGAAAGGATCGCGGCGCGGCCCGCTTTCTTCGAAGACGTCGCTGAAAGTCCAGAAGGACATCATTTGTGCGAGGCCGTCGCATTCGCGAATGGTGTTGGCGAGCGCAGGGCCGACGTAAATGGTGTCGCGGGCATTTAGCGGGCCGAACGAGGGGACATTCCATTCGGTCCAGAGGAGCGGGAGATTCGCGTGGGCGGATGCGGCGATTTGTCCATGAACTTTGGCCACAGCACGGCAGACGCGATCGTCCATGGGCACGTCTTGATGATCGTGGAAGAGATTCTCGACGGTGTCATCGGCGTAGGCGTGGGTGGAAACAAAGTCGACAGGGACATTTTCCTTTTCGGTGTGGGCGAGAAAAGCGTCCACCCAGTCCGCGGCAGCAGTTGCCGGACCGCCAACGCGCAGAAACGGGCTGACGGATTTGAGAGCGCGAGCGGTGTGGTCGTAGAGCTCGAAATAGGTGGCCTGCTTCGGAACGCCCGCCCAAAAGTCGATGTTCGGTTCATTCCAGACTTCGAAGTACCACTGGGAGACTTCGCCGATGCCATAGCGATCGATAAGGTGCCGGGCAAAATGACGGATGAGCGCGTCCCACTTTCCGTAATCCTTGGGAGGAGCGACGTTCTGCTTGTACCAGAAGGGATGAATGGCATTGGGGTCGGAAGAAAGCTGGTAAGGCATGAAGCTGATTTCAACGCACGGACGGACGCCGTTACGAAGCAGAGCGTCGTAGATCTGGTCTACGTAGGAAAAATTGTAGACGGAATGGCCTGCCTCGTCTTCGGTATAGACGCCATTGTCGTCGAGGAAGATGGCGTGGAAGCGATCGTACTGGAAAGCGGTGACTTTCTTCACTTCGCGAAGGTCGCCCAGGTAACGTTCGCGCAGAACGAGGTTGGCGCGGCCGGAACCGAACATCTCTTCCCAGAAGTGGGGGAAGGGAGTGGAAGGGGCGCGCGTGTCAATGATCAGCGGAGCGGGCGAAGGACGAACTGGCGGAGATTGCGTGGCAGCATTTTTTGCAGAGAGAAGAAAAAGAACTGCGAGGGACGAACGAAGGAGAAGGTGTTTACAGGACCGACTCATGGTCTGTTTCCGCCCCAAGGAGGTTATCCCGAACGACAGCAACAGTGTACGACGGCCGTCCCCCGAAACAGGCGTTGGATGGCCGGGAGGCAGAGTTTTTCCTACAGCAAAAGTTTCGAAAGCCTGTAGATATTACCTACGGGGCCCATCGGGTTTGACCGGGACGGCCCGTCAAATCGCTGAAAATAAATGAGTTGTTTCGCCATCCGGGAGGCACCGGCCCTGCAGAAGAAGCAGCCGACCGCTCACATTTTGTAAAGCATCGCGACTTGGCGTCCAGGTCCGCCTACCGGGGAGAGACGATGCAACGGCAGACGCGCTGGCTTGCAGGACTCGCAATGTTGGTTTTAGCAGTCAGTGCAGCAGCGCAGGCGCCGGCAGGTTCGGCGCCTTCCGGAAAAGAGGACGCTTACCGTGGGATGACGCTGAACACGGCTTTCAGCGGGAGCATCGATTCGGGAAGCCACGTTTACGAGTGGACGACCGCGGCGGGATACATCTTCAATCCCCATTTTGCGGTGAACTTTGGCGTGCCGGTGCTTTTTACGAAAGCGACCGATTCCGCCGGGACGGCGATTTCGAACAATGGCATAGGAGACGTGTTCGGCCAGGCTCAGTTCGTGGTGAAGAGCCAGGCGATCAATTTTGGATCCGCGCTGACGGCAGGGCTGCCTACGGGAGACAGTTCGAAGGGACTCAGCACCGGGCGCGTGACCGCCGACTGGACAAGCCAGGCAGCGCGCGAGTTTGGCCGGTGGACTCCTTACGCGAGCGCAGGAATAGCCAATTCGCTGATGGACTCACGCTACTGGCACCGTCCCTACGCGACGCTGGGGGCTCTGGCGCATTTCGAGGCCGGAACGGCTTTTGATCTTGGGCGGTCGCTGACGCTCAGCGCCTCCGCATACGACGTCGTGCCGTGGGGGAACCAGAAGGTCTACAGCCGAGTGGTGGCGAAGGGAGGACCGGTCGGCGGCGCAGGCGGTCCGGGCGGAGGATCGAGTCACGGGAGAGTGTTCCAGGGCAATTATCTGACGACCGGCGGCGCGGAAATCGACCGCGACAATGGCTTCAACACGGATCTGGATTTCAGCCCGCTGCGGTATCTCGACTTCGATATTGCGTATAGCCGCAGCATGCATTTCCAACTGAACACGGTTTCCTTCAGCGTTGGCCTCAATCTCACGCCACTCCTGCGAAGGCGCGGGATTTTCTGGTACTGAGCAGGAAGCAATTCCACTTTCGGGAGGTCAGGAAAAATGAAACTGAAAAACGCAGTCATCGGCGGAATCGCGGCGCTGTGCCTGGCGGCGGTTCCGGCGCTTGGGCAGAATCCACATGCCGGAGGCCCGGCCGCGGCTCCGGGAGCCGGCGCGGGCGGCTCGCATGGAGTCGCGATGGGCAACGGCATGGGCAACGGAATGGGCCGCGGCAGCGCGGACATTCCGGACCACGGACCCAGCATGAAGGCCTCGAACCACGCCTCGGCGAGTTCGCCAACAACCCTGCTGGAGCGCAACACAAAGCTGGATGGCACCTTGACGGCAAAGCTGCAGTCGAAAGGGCTGCTGGCTTCGGGGACGGACCTGAAGGAGGCATGCGCCGGATTCAGGAATCTGGGGCAGTGCATGGCGGCGATTCACGTGAGTCACAACCTGAATCTTACGTTCGATTGCCTGAAGGCCGATATGACCGGAACGGCGGTTCCGCAAGGAACGACGTGCCCGGCAGATACCGGATCGAAGAAGATGAGTCTGGGCAAGTCCATCCAGCAGCTGTCCCCGAACGCGAGCGCAAAGAGCGAGGCAAAGACAGCCGAGAAACAGGCGAAGGACGACATCAACGAGGCGGAAAAGAGTTCCTGACCTCCAGGTCCTTTCCGCCGGCGAGTACAGTGAAGCCGGGAGCGCGACGGCGCTTCCGGCTTTTTGTTTGACAAAAGTCACAAAGAAAAAGCGCGGGCAACAGGCGGCGCCGCGGCGGCATCCGTTTCCTTGACTGATAAGGAGCACGCCTGTAGATTGAGATTATGCCGCAGCCGGGCGGGACGAGAGAGTTCCCGCAAATCCCCCGCACTCGCTTCCGCTGCATGTTCCCGTGGTTCCGAATCGCGATGCGGTCAGAGAGAATCAGGCAAACGGAGGCGCCAGGCACGCCCGTGGATTGCAAGCTGACGAGCACGACGCGCATGCGCGGTAAGCTGCTGACCGGAACCTGCGCCATCCTTTTTTTTGCCTGCGCGCTCCAGGCACAGGTCCCTCTGCCACGCCCCATTCCGCAAACCGCCCCCGCGACTACGGTGACGGTGGACGACAGCGAAGCGATGTTTACGACGCTGTGTGCGCTAACGGCCGCGGGGTTTGAATCCAACGTAAGCTCCGCAAACTGGACTCCCTACCGTGCCGAGTTGCGCGAACGGCTTGTGCATGAGCAGGGCCCGGCGGTCGACGCCTTGCGGAAGTTCTACAAAGAGCACGAGCTGGCCGACGCGGGAGCGACGCTTTCGCGGTATTTGTGGTTCGGACTGGTGAGCGGGCCGGCTCCGGATTTTCGGCCGGTGATGCGGCTCGACGAACTGCCACCCGATGTGATTGCTCTCGATGGTTTTCGAGAGATTCTCTCAGGTTATTACAAAGAGCAGGGAATCGGTGAGCTGTGGCGCCAGGTTCAACCCATCTACAACAGTGAAATCAGCAGGATGCACGACGAGGTTTCGCAAATCGTGTTTGTGGCCTCGGGGTATCTTCGCGAGATGCTGGATCCGGCGAGCCCGCGAACGTTCACGATCGTGGTGGAGCCGCTGGTGGGACGCATCACCAACGTGCGGAACTTCGGCGATCACTACGCGCTCATCCTGAGCGGCGCGAACGATATTCCGGCGGACGTGGTGCGGCACGCGTTTCTGCATTTCCTGCTGGATCCTTTGCCGCTGCAATATTCGCACGTGGTCGCAGTGAAGCGTCCGCTGTTCACGGTGGCGGCGCAGGCGCCGCGCCTTTCGCCGGACTTGAAGGACGACTTTCCGTCGTATTTCGCGGAATGCCTGGTGCGGGCGGTGGAACTGAAGCTGCAGAGGATGTCTCCGAGCGAACGCGAAGCCGCGCTGGACATGAACGATACGGACGGCTATGTGCTGGTGCGGCCACTGTTCGGGGCGCTGGCAAAGTTCGAGGGGGCAGAGCCCTCGATGAAGTATTATTTCCCGGAAATGGTGCGGTCCATCGATCTGACCAGCGAGGAAAAGCGAGTCGAAGCGATCCGGTTCGCCGCTCCGCTGCCGAGCGGGAGAAACGCCACGGAGAGGGAAGCGGTGGCGCTCCACAAGCAGCAACTTCCTTCCACGATTCCGAACGACAAGGATGCCATCGCGGCGCTGACCGAAGGCGAGCGGCGCATCGCGGAGAAGAATCCGCGGGCGGCGGAAGCTTCCTTCAAGAAAGTGCTGGCGAAGTACCCCGACCAGCCGCGCGCGTGGTACGGCCTGGGCGTTGCGGCGGTTCTGGAGAGCGACTGGCCGCGCGCGAAAGAGGTGTTCGGGAGATTAACCGAGGGAGATCACGCGGCGAAGGAAGATCCACTGGTGCTGGCGTGGTCGCATGTTTACCTGGGGCATATTTTCGATCAGGAAGGGCAGACCGAGCGCGCGAAGTCGGAATTTCAGGCGGCTTTGGGAGTTCAGGGAAGCCCCGATCAGGCGCGGAATGCGGCGCAAAAGGGGTTGACGTCGATGGCGGAGGAGAAGCCGCGGGAAAGAGAAAGACCTTAGAGCGGGAGGCGGCGGCAGCCGGCTCCTGTTTTGATGAATTCAGCCAATTCAGAAGGGGAGAAATGATATGAAGTTCTATTTGAGCAAGCTGATGGGGGCGGCTGGCCTGGCGGGACTTTTGTCGTTCGGCGCCGGGTATGTTTCCGCGCAGAGCCAGACGCAAAACCCGCCGGCGCAGCAGCAGCCGCAACAGCAACAACCCCAGCAGCAGCAACCACAGCAGCAACAGCAGCAGCCGCAAGACAAGAACGCCCAGCCGCCGGCAGGCAACACGACGGGGCTGACGCTGGACACGGCGCCTCCGCCGGTCAGCGCGGAAGAGGAAGCGGCCTTCAAGGCGTTTGATGCTGTTCCGGGGACCGATATTCAGAAGAAAATCTCGACCGGCGAGGAGTTTCTGCAGAAGTATCCGGAGAGCCGCTACCGTCCGCCGGTTTATTCAACCTTGACCATCGCTTACCTGCAGACCGGACAGACGCAAAAGGCGTTCGACGTCGGCGACAAGGAAGTGCAGTTGAAGCCGGACGACGTGCAGACGCTGGCGGTGCTGTCGCAAACCATTCCTCGCGCGTTCAATCCCCAAGCGGCGGACGCCCAGCAGCAACTCGATAAGGCGGAAAATTACGGGAAGCGCGCGATCGACATCATTCCGACGATGCCGAAGCCGACGAACCTGGCGGACGACAAGTTTGAGATGGCCAAGAATCAAACGCTGTCGATGGCGCACGGAGGAGTGGGGCTGGTGTACATCCGGCGCGGCAAATTTGACCAGGCGATCCCGGAACTGGAGCAGTCCATCAAGCTGGATCCCAATCCGACGCCGGATCCGGTGAATTACTATCTGCTGGGAATCGCCAACGAGAAGACATCACACTTCGACGCGGCGGCGACGGCGTTCTCGAAGTGCGCGGGCATTACCGGGAACTTGCAGCAAACCTGCAAGAGCGGCGAGGCGGAAGCCAAGAAGCAGGGCTCCAGCCAGTTAAGCGCGCCGAACTGAACGGCGCCACGCGAGGTTTTGGCACGAAGCGCTGCCCTCCTCCGCGCGCGTTTTGATGCGCGGCCCCAAGTTCCCAGCGCTTGAGTCGAATTATGGAGCGCGGCAAAGAGGAGCGGCTGGAAGAGCAGCTCGGGTACCGGTTTGCGCGGCGAGCTCTGCTGGAGCGCGCCCTGACGCACAGTTCGGCGGTTCCTGAACTTCGTGCCGGCGTTGGCGCCGCGGGCCTTGCGGAATCGCAAGTCGAGGACAACGAGAGGCTCGAGTTTCTGGGCGACGCGGTGCTGGACCTGCTCGCCAGCGAATATCTGCTCGAAAAGTTCCCGGATTGGAGCGAGGGGCATCTTTCGCGCAGCCGCGCACGCCTGGTGAATTCCCAGGCGCTGGAGGCGGCCGCGCGAAGGGTCGGCATCGGAGAATATCTCCGGCTCGGCAAAGGCGAGGAAAAAACGGGCGGCCGGGAGAAGCACGCGATCCTGGCGGACGCGCTGGAAGCGGTGGTCGCGGCGGTTTACCTCGACGGCGGACTGCCGGCGGCGCGGGAGTTGCTGCGATACGTTCTTTTTGAACCTGCGTTGGGCGGCGCCGGAGAAGAGCTCTCTCAGTCGGACAGGAAATCGGCGCTGCAGGAGTTTCTGCAGCGGCGGGGGCAGCCCCCCGCGGAGTACCGGCTGGCGGCGGAAAGCGGACCCGATCACCAGAAGCTTTTTGTCGTGGAAGTGTGGTCGCGAGGGGAATGTCTTTCCAGCGGCGAAGGCAGCACGAAAAAAGAAGCGGAGCAGAAAGCGGCGCGCGACGCGCTGGACCGGCTCGAACAGTGGGAAGCAGAAGCTGAAACGGAATGACTGAAAACCCGGCAGAAGAATCGAACGCTGTGGGAACGGAAGCTCCGGGACACGCGGAGATCGCCGGCGGGGCGGCCGCTGCGCCTGTCGAAGCGTCCGCGAGCGGCCGGGAAGCGAATGCCGAAGCGGCTGCTCCCTATCACCACCGCGAGACCACCCTGGCGGAATACCTCGAATCGCTGCTCATCACCGTCATTCTGGCGCTGTTCGGCACGAGCTTCGTGGTGCAGGCGTTCAAAATTCCGTCTCCTTCGATGGAGCGCACGTTGATGGTGGGAGACCACCTGCTGGTGAACAAGTTCATCTTCGGCGGCCGCGGCGCCTGGTACGAAAAATTGCTGCCGTACCGCCCGCTGCAACGGGGCGATATCATCGTTTTCAAGTTTCCCTATGCGGACCACCAGCATTTTGTGAAGAGAGTGATCGGCCTGCCCGGAGATCGCTTGAAAATCGTAGACCAGCAGGTTTACGTGAACGGCAAACCGTTGAAAGAGCCGTACGTGGTGCATGACTCCGACGCGGGCTATGATCCGCTGAACTATTCGTTTCCTCCGATTTCCAACGAGCTGTTGTACGCTTCGCCGGTGCAGCCGGAATGGGCCAGGGAGTTTCCGAAATATGTCCAGGGCGACGAGATCGTCGTCCCGCCGCACAAGTATTTCGCGATGGGAGATAACCGCGACCACAGCCTGGACAGCCGGTACTGGGGATTTGTCGACCGCGACGCTATCATGGGCCGGCCGTTCCTCATCTATTGGTCGATTGACGCTAACAGCGCCGACTATAGCCAGAGCACGTTTTTTCAAAGGCTACGCGGGGTGATCGACACTATGGCGCATCTGCCCGCGCGAACGCGCTGGAACCGCATGCTCCGCCTGGTTCACTAAGAGGGTCGCGAGTTTTTCGGGTAGAATCTGACGGCCGCCTCCGCAAGAATTCTGCGGACGAAGAATCCCTCGTGAGCATACGCGGAAAGCATTGGAAGCTGGCGCTGATGGTAATCGGCGCGGTCATCGCGTTGCAGCTGGGCGCTTCCGCCCTGGTGCGTTCCGAACGGGTGAAGAGTTACCTGCTGGCGCACCTGGAGCGAACCTTCGGCCGCCGCGTCGAAGTCCGCGAGTTCACGGTGAGCCTGCTGCCGAGCCCGCGGCTCGATGCGGCGGAAATTTCGGTCGGCGAAGATCCAGCGTTCGGCAACGAATATTTTTTGCGCGCCGAGCATCTTTCCGCCGGTCTACGCTGGTTCGGCGTGTTGCGTGGGCGCTTTGAATTTGGCGCCGTTTCGCTTACGCGGCCGAGTCTGACACTGGTTCGAAACGGAGAAGGCCGCTGGAACCTCGAGCAATGGCTGCCGCCGGGAAGGCCGGGAACGGCAGTGCCGGGCAGCGCCTCGCGCGCCGCGGAAGTTGCAAATCACCTGGAGAAAATCGATATCGACGAAGGGCGAGTGAGTTTCAAGCTCGATGACGATAAACAGGCGTTTGCTTTTGTGGAAGTGTCGGGTACGGTGAGGCAGGCCGCGCCGGGACGCTGGGAGCTTCGCCTCGAAGCGGAACCCTGGCGAAGCGGCGTGCAGCTCCAGTCTCCGGGAACGATTCAAGTGCAAGGAGAAGTCGCGGGGACCTCCGCCCGGCTGCAGCCCGCGCGGCTGCAGATACGCTGGGACGGAGCGTCCCTGGCGGATGTTTTCCGCTTGTTGCGCGGGCAGGACACGGGACTCCGCGGTTCTTTCGCAGTGGATGCCACCGCCGAGAGCGGCGCGAAGCAGCCAGCCGATGCTCCGAGCGGCCAGTGGAGCTTTGCCGTGCAAGCCCGCGCCGGGCAGATTCACCGTTGGGACCTCACGGAGCGCAGCGACAATCCGCGGGTCAACGTGCGGTTGAAAGGAAGGTGGAATCCTACGGCGGGCAGCGTGACCGCGGATGAAATGGCAGTCGAAGCTCCGAAGTCGAATTTGCGCGGCACGCTGCTCCTGCTGACGAAGCCGAAGACGTCGTTTGCCATTCACGTGGATTCCGCCGGGTTGCAAGCCGCGGACTTTCTGG
>Ga0079222_10000013_pt1 | contig 26090 bp, 41 predicted proteins | sample GAPlitter_FD_75070 | JGI IMG/M metagenome (GOLD analysis project Ga0079222, IMG submission 75070) | Agricultural soil microbial communities from Georgia to study Nitrogen management - GA Plitter | ecosystem: Environmental > Terrestrial > Soil > Agricultural land | place: USA: Georgia...
CGGCAGCGCGGCGCCCGCCGCAGCGATCCCGCCGATGCTCTTCCCGACGTTCGCGAGCGGGCCCGAGAGGCTGGAGAACAGGGACCCCAGGCGCGCGAGCGCGCGGCCGCCGGAGCCGTCCCGGTCGACGTCCACCTCGATGTCCACCTCGGGCGCCGAGGCTTCCAGCTCCGCCACCAGCCCGGCAATCTCGGCGTCCAAGGCGGCCACGTCCGGGTCCAGCGCCACGTCCACCTCGACGTCATCGGCGAGCTGAGAGGCCTCCCGGATGATGTCGTCCAGGTCTTCCTGGAGATTGAGCAGGGACTCCAGCTCGTCGAGCCGGGCTTCCAGCTGGATGGGGTCGGCGGCCAGCTCGGCGTCAGCGATGACCGCGTCCAGGCCGTTGATCAGGTCGGCCAGTGTGTCGTCAGCGTCGAGCAGCGCCTGGAGTTCGATCGCATCGGCGTCCGCCTCGGCCGCGCGCACGATCTCGGACAGCTCTCGTTCCAGCTGAGGGAGGGTTTCGGCAGTCGAGATGATCAGATCGACCTCGGCCTCAGATGCCACGGTCCCTCCCTCTCACGTCACCATGCGGCCATGGCGTTCATGGTCGCTTCCGGATCACTGCCCTCATCATCCCACTCATCCTCGGCGCCGCGTGGGGGCAGGGCCAGGGAGAAATCGAGCTTGGCACGCTCCTTCTGGTCCAGGCCCTTTACGTGGAGCGCGTAGGTGGCGGCGCACCACTCGCCGATGGAGCGCTGCCAGGGGTCCAGGCCGGCGAGGAGAAGGCGGCCGAGGACCTCGGTACCGGCCGAGGCACTGATCAGCTTCTGTGCCTGGTACCACTTCCGGCCCACCACCTGACCCAGGATGCGGCGCCCCTCCTGCTCCATGTCGCGCACCGCCTGATAGCCCTCGGCCACCCCGTCCCGGATGGCGTCCTGCCCGGCCGGGTCGGCGAGGTGGAAGACGATCAAGCTGAGCGGGTTGTGGTGCTGGATCCAGACGGCGGCCGGGGCGTAGGGGAGGTGGACTCTCCGCCCGGCCACCTCGGCTTCCAGTGCCGAGCGGGAGAGGAGATCACTCCCCATCGGCGGAGGGCAGCTGACCGGCAACGTCCAGACCGTCGGTCGACCGCTTCTCCTCGTCGGCGTTCTGCCGCTTGATCAGGCGCCCGAAGACGGCCGAGGTGATCTCCGCCTCGGTGACCTCCCGGGCCACGTAGCGATCCAGGATGGCGCCCCACTGCTCGGGGCCCGCCGAGGCGGCCAGGGCCTGCGCCAGGACCTTGAACGAGCGCAGGCCCGTCGGGTCCAGCTGCGACATGACCATGATCCGCTTGATGTCATCGGTCGGGAGTGGGGCGAAGCGGTACGCCGTGCCCTTGATCTGGATGGTGTAGTGCGTGACGTCGTCCATGGTCACGAGTCTACGACCGGGTCCGGAAGCTGTAACCCCGCTGCGCCGCCACCTCCCGGAGGGCCTGATCCAGGAACGGCCGCGCGCGCGTACCCGGGTGGTTGACCACGCGCGCGTACACGACGCGCCCGCCCACGGTGAAGCGGAGCACCCCGCCCGTACGCCTTGGGACGATCCGATGCGGCCGGGTGCCGTCGTTCACGAACCCGGCGTACTCCAGGTCGGAGCCCACGGTCAGCGAGCCCCGCAGGGAGAAGATCCGGGGCGGCTCCGCCCGGATGGAGCTACGCAGGCGACCCGTACGAACCGGTGCCAAAACCTTGGCCCGATTCACGACCTGACGCCCCGCCTCCGTCAGTTCGCGCCGTGTCGCGTTCGTGATCGTCCTGCTCAGCGCTGCCCGGTCCAGCCTGACCCGTGCCATCACCTACCTCCTCGGCGAGTCCGGCGTTGAGCCAGCCCTGCACCCGGGGCGTGAGCTCGACCGTGGCTTCATCCCCGACGTACATCCCATTGAACGCCGTACGGATCCGGATCCGTACGCTCTTGATCTTCGCTCGTGCCATGGTCAGCCTCCTGGGCAGCAGTTCTGCATGCGGATCGTCACGGTCATGGTGCCACCGATGCAGTTCCCGTCCACCCCGAGCGGCCGGTACTCCCCGACCGCCACCTCTTCGGCCACGGTGCCCTCGGTCGCGCCGAACGCACAGCAGACGGCCGCCTCCATGGAGCCCATGTCGGCGTCCAGCCGGAGGGCGGCTGCCGTCCACTGGTCCTCGGACGGGACGCCCGTGGTGGGCGCCGAGGGGGCGCAACGGACGACGCCCATCTCCAGGGTCAGGGTGCGCTCCGCTTCGAAGCAGGAGACGTTGAAGCGGTCGCCAAGCTGGCGGACGCCGGAGACCCCCTGGATGCGGACCCAGGCCAGGCCTTCGCAGCACTCGTCACGGCTGGTGCCCAGGAGCGGGGTTACCTCGGCCCCGGCGCGCAGCATGACGTGCTCCGGGGCGATCGGGGCGGGGCCGGCCGCCAGCGAGGCTTCCAGGCAGGCCAGGAGGTCCTGGGCGAGGATGATGGCGTTGGTCATGAGACGTTGTACCTCGGTCCGACCAGGTCTGACGAGTAGACGCGCGAGCGCTGCGCCTTGGCCTGCGGGTTGACCGAGCGCAGCCACAGATCCGCCTGCGCCACGCCGGTCAACCCGTTCTCCAGCAGCTGCGCCGGGTCCACCACCTCGACCTGCACCCCGTTGCGCGTCAGGGACTGAAGCTGAGCAGGCAGCGCGCACTCGGCCCCGGCGCAGGCCTTCGCGAATTCGGCCGCCAGGAACCCGGCGGCGATCTGCCCGGCCCGGGGAACGGCGATGCCCTTGCGGTACGTGATCGAGAACGTGCCGGCCTCGGTGTCGGGCAGCTCCATGTCCTGGCACTTCGGCCAGCACCCGCCATCGGTGCGGACCAGCACCGGAATGCCCTTCCAGGAGTCCAGGCGGTACGCCGTGGAGGACAGCTCGACTCCGTCCACCATCACCTGGTCCACCGTGGCCACGGGGCCTTCGAGCGGGACCTCGCAGCGGGCCCGGCAGGAGCATGAGCCCATGCAGCCGCAGTTGCGCCACGTCCCACCGTCGATCCACGGCACCATCCACGGGCCCAGCGCGCCCGTCTGGCCCTGCGAGGTGACCGGGAAGGTCATGTAGCCGCCGACGTTGCCACACTGCGGCGCGCAGGGGCGCAGACGGATGGAGCAGGGGCCGTACTGCCGGCCCGACAACGCCCAGAGGGTGTACGCGGCCCACGTCGTGGCGGCGGCGCGCACCTCGGCGCTGTAGTCGGCCCACCCCGGCGCGCAGGTGACTTCGACGGGCCACTCGCACGGGCCCTGCTCCGGGCTGGAGACCGGGCCCGGGATGGCGGCGTTGATGGCGGGCATCGGTCCTCCTAGGTGAGCTGGACGGTCAGGGCTACACCCTGGTCGGTCCCGTCCGGCGTGCCGAAGCTGGCGGGCAGCGCACCGCCGATGCCGTCACGGTAGTACGCGTTGCGGTTGGCGGCGATCGTCGGGGAGGACGGGGCGATCATCGGGTCCCAGGTCGAGCGAGTGGTGACGCCGAGGTTGAGCAGCCCGCCCTGCCGCCCGCAGACCAGGTAGTGCAGGACCGGCCGCACGGCGACCGGCGTGGGTGTGATCTGTCGGGTGCCGAGGATGCCGGAGTCGATGACCCCGAAGTCGGCGACGAGCGTCGTCGGGAGCACGCCGTCCGAGGTGTACAACCCCATGCGCAGGTTGCCGCCGATGAGCGCGAGCGTGGTGTTGCAGGCGATGGAGGTGAGGGTGCACTTGCGGCCCGGCCAGAAGGGCATGGCGAACATGCGGCCGTCCGGCACGTTGGCCGAGGCGGCGTTGCCGTAGGCCGGCACGTTGTGCCAGAAGCCGGAACGCACGGTCGGCACGTTGCCGGTGGGGCCGATGGTCAGCTGCTCGCCGGAGAGGCCGTCGCTGGCACGGATCTGCCCGAGGTCGCTCCTGTACCACGTGTCCCCCGACTGGGGTGAAGCGGGGGGTGTGGTGACGTTCAGGAGGCGGAGCAGGGCCCCCATGCGACGGCCGCTCATCAGCGGACCGGGATGGCGGAGACGCGGAACTGACCCGAGGTCGGGACGAACCCGAACGTGACGCTGAAGCTGTTGATGCCGATGGCCGTCACTTCGACGTTGTACTCCTGACCGGAGGAGACCTCGGCCACGCGCGTCACGAAGTCGTCCTTGTTCGCCAGAGCGAAGTTGTGGGTGATCGTGAACGTCTGGAGCACTCCGTCCCCGACGAGCACCGAGAAGCCGTCCGCAAAGGCGTTCAGCTGGTTGACGTTCACCGCGTCGGTTCCGGCGACGCCGGGAGCCAGCTCGGTGATCTTGTTGCCGTTCATGTCAATCTGCTGGCCGAACTGCACGCCGGACATGGGGCTACCTCCTCAGGTACGCGACGCCCGCCGTGGGCGTCGCAAAGGTGATCGTCAGGTTGTCGTCGTCCATGTACGCGACCTCACCGAACGTCTGTTCGTTGCCCAGGTCGATGGTGAGGACGGCGGGGAAGCTGTTCAGACCGTGCATGATCACCCAGGTGGTGGCGGCCACCGGCTGGTCCCACTGGAACGTGGACGGCCAGACGTGGGTGAGGCCAGGATCCAGGTCGACGATCACGTAGAACGCCTGACCGTTGACCCTGACCCAGTAGTCCCCGTTCTGCACCCAGAAGTCCAGGTAGCCCGAAGCGTCCGTGTTGACCGGGTTCGGGAGCGGGGTCACGCCGCCCGAGTCGGCGAACAGCGGAGCGTGGATGTTGGAGAACCTGGGGAAGACGTGCGCCGGAACGTTGACGGCCAGCGACTCATCGTCGTACCAGTACTGCTCCCGGTAGCGGGCAAGGGGCATGAGGGACCTCCCCCGTAGGGGCCCGGCCGCCCCCTCGAAAGCGGCCGGGCCCACCAGGTACAGACTACGGCGCCGGAGTCAGCACCGTGGCACCGCAGGTCGGGGTGGGGAGCGGAGCGCTCGTCACCTCGAAGTGCATCGCCGTGGTCGGGCCGATGGCCGTCACCAGCTTCTCGATCGTGGCCGGAACAGTGGCGTCACGACGGACCAGGTACGGGCCCGTGCCCCACTGAGAGTTGAAGACGGCGCGCGCCGTCCAGGTGAACGTCAGGGCGCCGTTCTCGTGGGTCCACTCGCCCCACTGCGCGTCCTTGACCCAGGGGAACAGGAAGTACCCGTAGTTCGTGAAGCCGCCCGCCGTGCACGCCTGGCCGGTGACGCCCTCCCAGATTTCCAGGCCGAAGTTGGCCGACCCGGAGACAGCGCCGTCGATGCGGAAGCCGATGTTGTTCGGCGTCGGGCTCGCGTCGTCGACGACGATGGGGTCACCCGTCACCAGGTTGATCATCGTGGGGTCGACGGTGCAGACGTTCAGCTCGATGTCGAGCCAGCGCAGCGCGACCGGCGAGCGGTCGTCGATGCAGAGGTCACCGTTCGCGTCCTGCTGGGTGATCTCTTCGGTGTCGGCATAGTTCGGGGTGATAGTGCCCGAAATGAACGCCTTGGCCGTCAGGGTGCCGCCAGCGCCACTGACCACGGCGCCACAGGAGTCCAGCTTGGTGATGCGCAGCATCTTTCCCCGGGCCAGGGACACGCAGGTCGTGGCCATTACTCGTCACCTTCCTTCTTGCTACGGCGCCGCGCACGCGCAGGCTCCTGCGGGGACTCGCTCGCGTACCTGCGTGCGAGGTAGGGCGGAATGCGGAACTCGGTCCCGCCCGCCTGGGTCATCACGTCGGCCGGGTCGTCGGCCAGGGACAGCAGCTCGCGCGCCGTCGCCTGCACCTCTCCGGCCGCCGGGATCACGGTGGTCCAGTCGTCGTTCATCGCTACACCGGGGCCGGGGTTGCTGCGGTGGCCGGAGCCGCAATGGGCACCTGGACGGCGAACACGGTGTCGCAGATCCAGGCGTGGGCGTAGACGGTCTCGGCCAGGGCCATCCACTGGTTGTTCGTACGGTCCAGGGTCTGGACCGGGTCGGGCTGGTTGACCGCCGAGGACCACAGATAGACCTGCGGGGTCATGAACGCCCAGACGAAGCCGGCCGCCGGGGCCGCCGCCGCCGGGCCGGTGATGCCGTACCCGGCGCCGAGCGAGACGTTCGAGCCCAGGGGCGTCTTCCAGATGCCGACCTCCTGGCGGTCAAGCACTTCGCCGTAGGCGAGAGCGCCCGTCGCGCGCTGGTTGACGTGGATGGTGCCCACGTAGCCGTGCGCGTCGTAGAACGCCTCCTCCAGGGCGCTGATGGCCGCCCCGGCCCCTGCGGCCGTCGGGACCACGATCGTGGCTCCAGCGGTCGTCAGAGCCGGGTTCTGACCGGCCAGGCCGCCGCCCGTCCAGACGACGTTCTCCACGGCGTGCTGCGCCCCGGCGTTGTACCGGGCCGCGACCCGGCGCCGGACGTCGTCCGCCGTGGTGCCGACCGTGCCGCACTGATAGCTCGCGATGAGCCAGTACGGCGAGGCGTCCACAATGGGCGTGCCCGGCGTGAACGCCTTGGCGTCGTGCGGGGCGGCGCAGGTGGGGTTGTACGGCACGACCTGGATGCCGCAGTCCTCGGCCACGAACTGGAGCCCCGAGGCGATGACACGCTCCCCGACCTCCCCGGCGCGCGAGGCGACGGTAAAGAGGCCGTAGCGCGTCGCAGGGTGCTGCGGTGCCCGGATCTCGTGCTCGTTGTTGGTGATGATCACTGCCATGTCTGTCCCTCCCTCCGCTCTGAGGGGTGGCGCCCGCCACAGGGACGACGAGCGGGCGCCACCGGTTCAGGGGGTGGGTCAGGCGGCCGGAGCCACGCAGGAGCTGTAGACCTGGTGGCCGGTCGCGCCGGACGGGCAGGCCTGGGCGGTGTACAGCTTGATCTCGCCGCAGGGGTAGATCGGGGCGTAGCCCTCCTCGGTGAACAGAGCCGTGTACAGGTTCTGCTTGAGGTTGGTGCTGTCGTAGACGTTGGTCAGGGTGATCACGTCTTCGCGCAGCAGCACGACCGCGCCGGCCGGGTAGATCAGGAACTGCACGGTGTTCGGGAACGCGGTCAGGAACGTGATCGGGGCGGTGATGTCGCCCGGGCCCGTCGCGAGGCCGGACGGGTTGTCCTGCCAGTCGCGCACGAACTGGGGGCGGATGTTGCGGGTCGAGAACCAGCTCATGATCGTGGAGTTGGCCAACGCGAACGGGTCGGCGTGCCAGGCGTTGCGGCGGCCGATGTCGGCGCGCCACTGCGCCAGGATCCACTGCGGCAGGACGATCTCCAGGACCTGGTTCTCGGACATGTGCGCCCGGTACCGCATGTCGATGGCGGCGATGTCCACGGCGGCCAGGATGCTGGACACGGCGGAGGCATCGGGAGTCTGGCCGGTGGCCGCAGCGCCCTGCGGCGGGATGACCACGGCCGCGCCGGCCTGCGTCACCATCTGGGCGATGATGTCGCGGTTGACGTTGACCTCGTGCTTGAGCGTCAGGCCGTCGATCAGGGTCGCGACGTTCTCCCGGTAGCCGACATCCTGAAGGAAGCTGCCGGTGATGCAGGTGACGGCGACGTCCATGCGGCGGTCGGTGAAGACGGGGCAGGGCAGCTCGGTGCAGTTCTTCGGGGTGTCGGCGATGACCTGCGCCTCGGTCAGCTTCGTGAACGAGGTGAGGGTGGCGTCGTTGATCTGCGCCCAGGACCAGTAGTTCGTGTAGTTCACGCCGCCTCGGGGGGCAGACATGGTCGGGAGGTCGATGAGACCGTCCGAGGTCCACAGGGAGCAGAGGTCATAACGGTTCTCGGACGGCGCACACCAGCCGGCCGCCGCCGTCAGAGCGCCCATGGACGGGCCACCCTCGTTGACGCTCTTCTCCCAGGCGCGCATGAGGGATCCGCCTTCCAGGCGGCTCTGGTTGCGCACGTCGTTGATCACCTGGGCGTCGGTCTCACGGTTGCCCGTGGCCCGGTGCTCACGCTCCCTGGTGAACTGCGCGAGCGCGCGCTCGGCACGGATGCCGCCGCCGACCCGGCTGGAGCCGAACTGGGCGAAGAGGCGAACCGAGGCCTCGCCGATCTCGCGCACGGTGGCCTCTTCGCCGACCGAGCGGCGCAGGACGCCCGCAGCGTCGGAGGAAAGGGCGGTCAGGACGCGGTCCCGACGGGTGGTGGCCACGGGCTCGACGACCGGAACGGCCACAGGGGGTTGTGCGGCCATCTGAGCGACGCTGGGGACCTCGGGGACCACCTCGGCCTCTACGGCCGCCACAGGGGCCGCCACGGGGCGCACGGAGGGAATCTCGGGGACGGTCACGCTGGCGAACGCGTCGCGCTGCGCCTGGGCCGCCTCTGCGGCCGCCGTACGCGCTGCGCCCTCGGCCTGGAGCAGGGGGAGCCGCTCGGCGAGGGTGGCGAACTCGGCAGCCTCCTCGGCGGTGTGCTGCTCCTGGGCGGCCAGGGCGGTGCCGCGCTCGGCGACGCGGGTGAACTCGGCGGCGAACGCCGCGTCGTCCAGGGTCGTGGGGTCGAAGACCTCGGGGGTGATCTCGTCGGGCATCGCTGGCCTCCTCGGGCGCAGGACGGATGGTGGACACGTCTTGCGGCCCGGCTCTCAGCTCAGCGGCCACGTACTGATCACAGAGTAAGGCATCGGTCAATGGTGACTCTGTGTAGACAATGCGCAGTGTAGTCGCGTGGACTACAGAGAGTGCCTAGTCGGCATCTAGACGGGTTAGACGGGTAGTCCGGTTAATTCCCAGATCGTATATCCCACGCGGGGAGGATCCGGGGTACCTGTCTAACCCGTCTAGATGCTGTCTGACTAGGCCTTTCCCTTCGGAACGGCCTTGTAGGTGCCGCCCTTCGAGCTTGCCGACACCGCGATCCGCGCCTCCTGAATCGTCGCCACGGTCACGCTCGGTTCACCCCCCTTGAACGTCACCTCGTACGAGACGTTGGGCCGTGCGGCCCCGCAGCATCCCGCCATTACTCACTCCCTGTTGCGTTGTGCCAGGCCCACAGAGCCCTGGCGCTTACCGTCTGCCGCTCCTGGAAAGCCTCCTGAAGCGTGACCTTGTGACCCTCCTCGGCCACCGGCGTGATGCCGAAGCTGCCGATGAGCGAGCGCTGCGCCCCCGAAGCGAAGGCCACACGGGCCCTCGGCACAGGAAAGCCAGGCGCATTGACGCTACAGACTGCGATCAGCTCCAGCGACCCGCCGATACGTCGCCAATCGCCGCTGACGGGGCTGGAGCGGAACACGTCCACCGCCGCAGGCACGGCCCCGGGGAGCAGCCACCCGGCCACCCAGATGCCGTGGGCGTCCTCCCCGGCGACCACCCGGGCGACGGCCGCAGACGGGTCGTCGTAGTGCGCCTGGGCGGCCTGGAAGGCCGCGCCGATGTCCGCGTGCCTCGGGCCCGCCACGAGCGTCCCCACGGGGATCGTGCGCCCGTCCTGGAGCGTCTGCTCGGCCGTGTGGAAGTAGGCGTACCCCGAGGCGCTGAACGGCGCCGTGACGCACCCGGGGAGCGCCACGTGGCAGCTGCCCCACCCGGCGATGTGGCCGAACACGCGTCCGCTGTCCGACACGGTGAGCGGGGTCAGCCGGTCCAGGTCGGGTGCCTTGAACCACTCGGCCGGGGGCAGCTCCGGGGCAGCGGCCGAGGCGTACAGCCACTCGGACTCCATGGCCATGCCGTCCTCTTCCACCACAGCCGGGAGCGGGTCCAGGGTGAAGGAGACGTCGGCGAACGCCGGGATGGACACCAGAGTGGCCCCGGCGATCCGCCAGGAGGTGATGACGATGCGCTCCTGGTCGTCCATCGTGTACTCGACGTCGTCCAGGTCCACCGAGGGCCCGAGCACCCCCGCCTCCAGCTGCTCGACCAGCTCCCAGGGCGCCGATTCCAGCATGCGTCCGCTCGCGCTGACCATGCCGTCCCGGATCGTCAGCTGATCGATGGTGGCGACCACCACCGAACCGTCGTGTCCGTCCGCGCTCTTCTCCTGCCAGGAGATCGGCAGGGGCAGCGTGCGCGAGGAGCCGCCGCCAGGCGCGATGATGCGGCCGTCCCCGGTGGGGACGCCCAGGCGCGCGAGCACGCCGTTCCAGGTCCTAGCCATCAGTCGCTCATTTCCAGGATCTTGTCAGCGCGCCGTACGGCGCGTGCGAACCGGCAGCCGGGGTGCCACACCGTCTTCCACCACGCCATGACACTGCGGTGGCACAGGGGGCAGATCACTGCGCACCCGCGTCCCGGGCGTACAGGTACACCAGCAGCTCGGGGGTGAGGATGGCCGGGTCACTGTCGATCGCGTCCAGCACGCCGTTGGGGTCGGACGTGATCGGGTCGATACCGTGCGCGATCCGCCACTCTTCCAGAGTCATGATCGTCTCCTATCCGGTGGGAGCCTGGCGGCTCGTCCAGTCGATCGTCTCACCCAGCACCACCGGGAGCATCGAGCACCGGCAGTTGATGACCTCCCCGGCCGGCCCGGTGGGGTCGCCCGGGAACAGCAGCCGGGCGCCGCCGACGATGAACGGCTCCGACAGGAGCGTGCGCTGCTTGTCGGCCTTGGTGTGGGTCGGCCGGGTGCGCGTGTCCTCGGTGGAGATCCACTGCTTGAACGGGGCCACGTCACCTCGGGCCTCGGCGTCCAGCTGCGCGCCCCGGAAGACGCCCGCGTTGACGGCGCCGATCGTCTCGGTGCGCGCCACGGTCATGGCCCGGTTCGGCCAGTACGTGGTGCCGGAGGCTTGCAGGATCGTCTGGATCTCGTCTCGCACCCGCTCGAGCGCGAGCCCCTCGGTGATGCCGCGCTCGACCTCCCGGACGATGAGCCCGTACACCTCGTCGGGGGTGTTGCGCATGCGGTTGCCGGCCTGGTTGAGGTAGGTGGACGTCCACGGGTCGGTGGGCGGGTCCCCGGCGGCCGTCACCCGCCGCCACGCGTCCGTGAGGACGCCCCGGACCTCGGGGATGACCTCGGTGTCGACGGCGTTGGTCCAGAACTGCACGTGGTCGCTGACGCGCCCGGGGTCGATGCTGCCGCCGTCCGGCACCACGGCGGGGCGCACCCGGTCCAGGAAGCCGGTCAGGGACCGGAACCAGGTGCGGGCGATGCGCTGTTCCCCGTCCCGGATGAACGCCTGCGCGCGCAGCCGCTGGGGGAGGTGCGGGTCGTCGCCGGTCGGGGTGGTCACCGCAGGTACCAGACCATGCGGTCCCGGTCGTGCAGCATGCCCGAGGTGAGCAGCCCGGTGACGTACAGCTCCAGGGCGGTGCGCAGCCGCTCGGGCTGCATGCCGAAGGCCAAGGCCACCCCGTCCGCAAAGCGGATGTCCACCTCGTTCTCGGCACGCTCGGGCTTGATCCGGGTGTGCAGTTCGTGGCGGGGAACGGTGCGGAACTGGCCCCGGTTCTGGTTGGTGAGCAGTCGACCACCGGCCCGGTCCAAAGCCTGCATGACGATGACTTCGGCGGCCGCGACGAGCCCCTCCGGGACGGTCTGCGCGTCCGGCTCCTGGCCCTGCGTGCCCGGCAGGGCGTTGTTCGGCTGCGGCTCGGGCTGGGGGGCTTCCAGCTCTCCGCCGGACGTGACGGTGGCGTCCACGCCCGCCGCCACGGGTGCCACCTCGATGGACAGCCCCAGCGCCGACGACACGGACGGGTCGGCGAGCAGCGTGGGCGCGCCGATGACGACCTTCTCCAGGAAGCGCCGGGTGCGCTCCTCCTCATCCGGCATGGCGTCCTCGGGCACGCCGTTCTCGGAGAGCATGTACTCGTCCGAGATGAGCAGCTTCTCGTACAGGTCGCGCAGGTTCTCGGTGTCGTCGGGGCGCGCGACGATGGCGGTGGTGTCCCACCCGAGCTCGAACGTCTCGGCCTGGTCCGGCGTCATGCCCATGGCCACCAGGGCGGGCCGGAACCAGTGCTCGGTGATCGCGTCGCCGAGGGCCTTGAGCAACGGCTCGATGTAGATCTTGTACGTGGACTCCTCGACCTGCCAGGCGCTCCAGTGGTTGGATTCACCTTGCGTGCCACGGGCGACGTCGTTGGGCATGTCCAGGGTGGCGCCCAGGCGGTTGATCGCCTCCGTGCGCAGCTCCACGACGGACGCGTCGAACAGGGTGGAGAAGTCCTGGAAGAGGGCGTTGGAGATCTGCTCGCCGGGGAGGGTGAGCACGATGGGGACCTGCGCCGAGGCCTGGCCGGGGTTCTGGAGCGACAGCTCGGCGGCCGTGAGGAACATGTCCATCAGGGCGGCGCCCACGGTCTCGTGGTCGCCCTTGGGGAAATCGGCCTCCTCGGGCACGAGCCACACGCCGTTGCCCGCCAGACGGGAGTCCAGGCGGGCGGCGATGTTCTGGGAGGCCTTCTCGATCTCCCGGCAGATGGGGAGGGCCGGCCGTACGGCGCTGTCGGCCTTCGACTGGTCGTTGGGGTGGGGGCACCAGACGCGGAGCAGCCGGTCGGTACCGGCGCGCAGGAGGTTGTCCAGGCCGGTGAAGGGGTCGCGGTACTGCCAGGTGTCGCCTTTGGACTTGACCTTGTCGCCGGACAGCACGAGCCACTGGTCGGGCCGGTTGATGCCGCCCTGCGGGCGGACGACGATCCACGCCTCCCCGGGGACCTGCCAGCACAGGGAGAGCGTCTTGAGGAGCCCGGCGCGCTGGGCGGGGCCGCCGAGGACCAGGGATGCGGCGGCAATGGCGCGCGCGTCCTCGGTGGGCCCGGTGGCCTTGCCGGTGGCCGGGTCGATGTCGGTGGCGTGGACCTCGGCCTGGGACACGGCGTTGGCGATCCAGATCAGCGGGCCCCGCAGCTCGCCGATTGCATCGAAGAAGTACCAGCCCTCCTGCTGCCAGGTCTCGGTGGAGTCGGGCTTGCGGGCCCGGGCGATCGCCTTGACGCCGGGGCCGGACAGCGGCATGGCGGCGGCCAGCACGACCTTGGGCGGGTACGGCCGCCCGTCCCGTTCCACGGGGCCGCCCGTGCCGATGCGGAGCGCGTTGCGGATCCCCATCACTCACCTTCCTTACTGGCCAGCCACCCGGCCACGTAGCTGAACGCCAGGGCAACGGCCGGGGCGTGCCACCAGGACCACGAGCCGACCCACGCGCCTGCGGCGGCCCCGGCCCCGCCGACCCACACGGAGACGCACCAGTCGCAGGTGAGGAGGTAGGCCAGCCACCCGTGCAGGTCGATTCGGGCGAGGACCCAGCGGCGCACGGGGTGCGTGATCTGGTCGCGTGTCACGAGCCGTGTCAGCCGGGCGGTTGCGAGGGCTGCCACCAGCAGCGTGAGGATGTCCATGGTGATCCCTATGATGCCCGCCGTGCAGCCGCTGCGCGCCGTGCGGCCATGGCCGGGTGCTCCCGGACGATGCCCTTGCGCTGCGCGCCGTGCGGGGTGGTGATGGTGCCCTCGGACCGGTCGTGCTTGCGCATCAGGTACGTGACGGCGTGCACCATGGCGTCCAGGCGGTCCGGGGACATGGTCGGCTCGTCCTCGGGGATCCAGGTGGTCAGCTGGTCTTCCAGGTCGGGGAAGGTCCCGACGTGGCTGACGCGGCCCTGTTCGTAGCGCATGGCGACGGGCTGCGCGCGTAGCCGCTTGCCTTGGGAGGCGTTGACGCGCCGCAGCGGCGCCGCCCCGGGGTCGGTACCGGGGTTGCGTTCCTTCCACACGGTGCGCAGCACCTGCTCGATCCAGTCCTTGCCGCCGTTGTCCTCCACGATGAGCAGGGAGGCGCCCCAGGTGTCCAGGAGGCTCCAGGCGCGCCGGGCGGCCCGGTCGGGACTCAGTCGCTCGGATCCGTCGGCCAGGATGTAGTTCCGTCCGTCAGCACCGCGTCCAGCCACGACCAGACCGGTTTCATCTCCGGCGCCGGTTCCCGCAGGGTCCATACCGACCACGATGTTGATGAGCTCGGGGGCGTGGTCCACACGGGCGCCGTCGATATGACGTCGAGCCACAAGCGCTCCCGGGAGGTCCTCAAGGACTTCGGCATTCAGCTCCTGCCTTCCGAGGGACGTCCCCTCGTACTTCGCGATGACGGCGCGCTGGAACGTGGCGGCCAGGTTGCCCAGGTTGTCGTACGTGGTACCCCGGCTGACGGCCGTACGCTCGTCTTTCAGGAGCTGCTTGATCAGGGGCAGCGGCCGGGGCGTGGTGGTCACGAAGATCTGCGGGTGCTCTCCGAGGCGCATGCCGAGCTGCGCCATGTCCCAGGCGTGCTGGAGGTACCGCCAGGCGGCCATCTCGTCGAACCAGCCGTAGTGGTGCTGGGGGCCACGCAGGCGGTCCGGCTCGTCGGCCGAGTAACACATCTGAATGGCGCCGTTGGGGTACGTCAGGCGCCGCTTCGACGGCTCGTACACGGGCCGGAAGGTGGCCGGAGCGCACGCCATGATGCCGGACTCACCCTGCACGAGGATGTCCCGGGTGTCGGCGGCCGTGGGGCCGATGAGCGCTCCGCGCTCCTGCTGCCGGGCCTTGGAGATGGCCCACTCGGCGCCCGTACGGGTCTTGCCCCAGCCTCGGCCCGCCAGGGCCATCCACACGTCCCACTCCCAGTCGGGAGGACGCTGGGCCGGGCGTGAATGCGGCCCAGCGTTCCCGCGATGCGGATCGCCGAGGCAGGCCGGATCACCGCAGATCCACGGCACCTTGCCGGCCTGGCGGTCCTGGAGCGTCTGCTCCAGGACCTCTTCCAGGCGGGCAAGGTCAGCCGGGCTCATGCGCTCCAGCTGCGCCCGGCTGATGCTCACGACCCGCTGTCCTTGGCGTACTCGCGCTGGAGCTTCTCGACCAGCTCCTCCACCCGGTCCATGGCGGCCACGGTGGTGGTCTGGTTCTTCATCCCCAGCATGAGGCTGTTCGCCTCCACCCGGGCGAGCGCTTCGACGGCGCGCGTCCAGGCTACGGTGGGGTCGGTCTTGCGCTCGATGAAGACGTCCAGGCGGCTGTCGAGCAGCCCCCGGAGCTTGTCCATGAGGGCGAGGTTCTTGTCCCGGGACTCGGCCAGCTGGTGGACCAGGCCGTCCGTCTGCGCCTCGGCCAGGTGGACGTCGAAGGCCCGTACGCGCTCTACCCAGTTCCAGTCCGAGGACCACTTCGAGATCAGCTGGCGGGACTTGCCCAGCTCCTCGCACACCTTGGGGTGGGTGCGCAGGCTCATGTACGAGCGGAAGGCTTCGTACGCGACCGTGGTCTCTTGCGGCTGCCTCATCCACGGGTGCTCGGCGTGGCCCCCGTCACCCCACTTCGCCATGTCTGTCCTCCTCAGCTGGCCTTCCTGCACAGGAAGTATTCGTGTTCGTTCAGTACGACGATCTCACCTGCGTAGCCCGTCGGGCACGCCTCAGCCGGCTCGCCCTGGTCGCCTTGCGGTCCGACCGGCCCAGGCGCCCCGCTCGGACCAGGAGGGCCCTCCGGGCCGCGTTCGCCTTGCGCCCCTTGAGCCCCTTGAGCGCCCGTAGGACCTGATGGACCGACCGGCCCGGTTTCGCCAGTCGGGCCCAGAACGCCCGGCTCGCCCTGCGGTCCCGGGCCCCCGGGCCTACCGTCGGCACCATCACGCCCGTCCTTTCCGTTCGTCCCTGTCTCGCCCTTCGGGCCCGCCACCGGGGTGCCGCCGAGGTCGCGCACCTGTTGCGCGAGCGCGGTGCGGTCGCGCTCGGCGGCCGTCAGGCGGTCCGCCAGCTGCTGGCCGTAGGCCAGGGCGTACGCCACGGCCACGGACAGCGCTATGACGACGAGCCACCAGCGGACGGCTTTCATGGCTTCCCCAGGACGGCGTACAGGATGATGCCCACGATGACAGGGGCCACCACGGCCGTCCACACCCAGGTTTTCATGGCCTCGGTGCGCGCCTGTTGGGCAGCCACCTGCTTGGCGACGGCGGCGAGCTCCAGCTCGGCTACCCGCTGGTCGGCGGCGCGCTGCTCCTGCGTGACGTACCGGTCCATCTGGGAGAGGATCCGGGACACGTCCGCCTGGAGATCCCGGAGCAGCTCGCCGATCGTGGGCTCATCCATCAGCGCCGGGTCAGCTCATCGGCCAGGTGTGCAGCTCCAGCCATGCGTCCTCGACGGTCACGGAACCGGTGCCCTGACGGGAGACGACCTTGAACACGAGCCGGTTGGCGACGGTGCCGTTGACGGGGACGGAGACGCTGATCGGCATCTGACCGAGGTCGCGGCCCTGGATTTCGCGCTTCACCGGGCTGTCGCCGGCGAGCGTGCCGTCCGAGTACTCCTCGGCGGCGTAGACGTGGACGACTTCTTCGCGCTTCAGGCCGGTCAGCACGAGCGTGACGACGCCGGAGTAGGTGACGTTGGAGGCGACCGTCTTGCCGCCGTCGGCGTGGCCGTTCGCGTCGTCGGGGTACTCCTCGGTCCAGTAGATCGTCTGGGCTACGCCATCGACCAGGGTGAGGTTCTCCTGGCGGCGGCCGACGAAACGGTTGGGCTTCTCGGGCATGTCGGTCCCTGTCTGCGGGGGCGCCGTGGCGCCGGGGTTCCAGCCTGCCGAATGCGCAAGCCGTTCCTTGATCCTCGCACGGAACGCGGGCATGGACGGCATGCCTGGACCAGCCGGGTCGGGCTTGTAGTCGGACCACTCCTTGTGGCCGATGCACGACTTCTCGGACCACTGGTGGAAGCGGCAGACGGCCGCGTTGGCGCGCACCATGGCCTCCACCTGGGCCTCGGGCCACGGATCCTTGCCGTTGCCGTAGTTGACGCACTCGTACCCGTAGAAGTGCGGGTTGCCGTCCACGGCCCCGGCGCTGCCCTGGTGCTGGTGGGTGGCCGGGGGCACGTCGTTGTAGCGCTCGTCGCGCACGGCGGCCAGCACGTTGGGGTCGCCGCCTCCGGCGTGGTTGGCCCGGCCGTTGCCAACGAGGTGGACGACTCCGTCCTTGGTGATACAGCCCTGGGCGAGGGGGCCGGGCAGCTCGTCGTCCCCGTCGAAGATGTACTGGACGGCGCCGGAGCTGCCGCCGCCGGTGTGGTGATTGATCACGCCGTTGACGGGGCCCCAGGCGCCCTTGTGGTTGCGGTTGTGGGTCCGCCAGCCGGGGTACTCCACCACGGTGCAGCCCTCGGCACGGAGTGCGGCTACGTACTGGTCTGCGGTCATCGGTGTCGACATGGTCAGTTACCGCCCTTCTTCAGGGCGGCCAGCGCCCGCAGCTGGTGGGTGACCCACTCGGCCAGCACGTGGTCCGGGGTGTTGGACTCGGAATCCCACCCCCATTCGTTCAGCAGTCGGGCCAGCTCCGTCTGGAAAGCTTCTTCCACGCGATCACGTCCCTTGTCGTCGTCTTGGCCAGAATACGACGAGACCCCCGCCGGGTGGACGGGGGTCTCGGGGTCAGGGTCAGCTGTCGTCGGGGCGTTCGTTGAAGTCGGCGGCCGCGATCAGCCGCTCTCCGACGGACCGGGCCTCCTCGTTGGTCAGCCGTAGGTGACCCTTCTCGTCGGTAATGACCTGAGTCACCCAGACGTACAGCACGGAGATGTCGGTGCCGGTGAGGGTCTCCCCGGCGGAGTAGACGTTGAACGGGCCCTCATCCATGGCCGCACCCCTTGACCCACCAGCCGCAGCGGGCGCAGTAGCGGTACTCGGTTCCGTCGCTCATCAGCCACGTACCAGGGTCACGATGATCGCGACGATGACGACCAGGTTCACGCAGGACTGTGCGATGACACCCCCGACCGTCAGGGGCTTGCGCTCCTTCCCGACCGCCCACGGTGCCAGGAGCAGTCCCAGGGCGTGGATCACGAGGAGGCAGTAGAGCAGGATGGTGATCATGATTCGTCCCTTTTGTTGAAGCGGGACCCAAGCCACTTGCTCGGGCCGACGGTCAGCCACCGGTTGGGGTGGCTTGGATCACGCATCAGCGTGACCTGCGGTTCTTCTTCCACAGCCCCTTCCGGGGCCGGTGGGGGAGCGGGGTTAGGTGTAGGTGGCACGCGCTTGGCGGCCCAGATGATCGCCCCCCACCCCACGGCCCACAGGGCCAGGACCGAGAAGGTCGGGGTGATCGCCCACATGAGGCTGGCGAACCCCAGGACGACCGTCGTCGCGACGGCCGCCCCGGCGCAGCCGGTGCCCTCGGGGGTGTCGTCCTCGCTCACGACACCACCGCCGTGAACCAGACACCAGCCAGGTTGGCCGCCGAGGCGAGCGGTACGGCCGCCCAGCGGGCTATCCCGGCCGAGAGGGCCAGGGTCCCGCCGGAGAGGAACCCTCGCCACTTCGAGCCGGTGGCGCCCTTGTCGTGGCGGACGTAGAAGACCACGAAGGACAGGATCGCCATGAACAGTCCGCCCGGCGTCAGGACCAGGTTGGCGGTCTGCGGGGCGAGCATCTGGGGGCCGCCGAACCCGTACTGATAGACCGCATCCCCGACGAAGGTCGAGCCCCAGATCATCCACTTGCCCAGCACCCCGGCCAGGCCGCCGACGCAGAGGGTGAACAGTGCCCCGATCGCCCAGGTGAGGACGAAGGGAAGCAGCTGCCCGAGGTAATGCAGCTTGCGCTTACCCGTGAGGGCCTTGATCCCGGGGTACCAGTCGGCGATCTCCCAGGCGAGCATCGAGAAACCGATCAGGAGGGTGCCGATCGTGTAGTAGACGGGCGCGTTCACTTCGGGAGCACCCCCAGGTACCGCAGCAGCCGGGTGGCACGCTCCTGGCCGACGCCCAGGTGAGTCTTCATACCGACCACGGTCGGGTTGCTCGTACTACCGACGTACTCGGTCGCGCCGGGCAGGTACGGCTTGTCCCGGTCTTCGAGTACGCCCCCCTCGATGGCTGAGGGACCGTCGGGTATGGGCTCCGGGTCGGGTACGACGGTCAGGTACGGGACGGGTGAGTCCGGGTCGCCGTACTCGGCCGTACTCCACGCCTCGGGTACGGAGTCGGGTACGGACGGGTGCGGGGTCCAGTCGTAGTTGAGTACGGGTGCGATGTCCGGCCCGGCCTCCGGGTACGGGAGTACGGCGGCGGTCTCCACCGGGTACGTACCCAGCTGCGCCGAGGTATCGGGTACGAGCTCCTCGGGGGCCTTCACCACACCCGAGAAGAACGCGTCCGCCGTACCCGCCTTGAGACCCCAGAGGATCTCCTGCCGGGTACGTACCCGCTCCAGCGAGTGGACCCGCCAGACGATACCCGGGGCGATGGCGCCGACGGCGGCCGTGATACCCACCTCCCACCTGACGTCGTCGGGTACGAGGTCGGCGGCCAGGAGGTGCGAGGTGACGTTGGCCAGGACCATGACGAGTACGGCCGTGGCGACGTCGCGCCGTACTCGCAGCGCCTGAATGACGTACAGGTCGAGTGCGCCGGGTACGGCCACCGCCACGTACTCGTTGACGTGGGTGGCGGTGGCGAGTGTGTACTCGGCGTGGGCCGTACCCACCAGAGCGCACAGGAGCGCTCCGGCGAGTACGGGGTGGGTACGTACCCAGGTGACTGCGGTGGGCGTACTCATGCCTGGCTCCGGTACCTGACGCACGGGCACTCGGTGCACTGCTTGTACCCGGGCCGGGAGTCGGCGTACTCGATGTGCTGCGCGTACTCGTGTCCGCACCCGCGCGCCTGGCACTGGGGTACGGGCCCGTTGGGGGAGGTACCGTCCGTACCCCATGCCCGGCTCGACTCCTGAATGGTCTGAGCCGAGCGCTTGGCCACGTCGGCCATGCGGGTGAGTTCGGACAGCAGCCGGTTGGCCATGACGGTCGTCTGGTTGGCGAGCGAGGCGCACGGGTCGCCCGGCTGGCCGTGGCCGTCGCTCCAGGGCATGCGGCATACGCCGCACAGGGGCTTCGGGTGCGACCGGGCGTCCTCGTACTTCGGCTCCTCGTACCCGCTGCCAAGCGCCTGGTGCAGCGGCAGGACGCGCGCCACTTCGTCGCGCACTCGGCGCACGATCAGCTGGTCGATCAGGCTGCCCTCGACCACGCTCGACTGCAACGGGTCCTTGAGTTCCAGCCATTCGCCGAGGGCGGCGTGCAGGCCGGCGACGCGGTCGTGGCGGGCGCGCACCTCGACCTCCTCGCCGCTGTCCCCCTCGGACCGGAAGATCAGGTAGTCCTGGCACTTGCGGATTGACAGGCGGTCGTCGTCCTCGTCCACGTGGCTGAAGATCAGTTCAAACTCCATCAGCTGTCCTCTCCGGGCTCCCACGGGAGCCATTCCTTCGGTCCGGGGCCGGTCAGGCGCCGGAAGTGCGGCCGCAGGCGAAGCGTGTTCTTGTCGCGCGCCCGGTGGGCGACAATCGGGAGGGCCCCGCCCCGGCGCGCGAGGTTGATGAGCGCGATGCGCTCGGCGGGCGGGATGACCGGGTTCGTGATCTTGCACTGAATGAAGATCAGGGGGTTGAACTTGACGATGAGCGGGCCCAGCGCCATCGACGGTTCCGGCGGCACGCCCCAGACGTCGACCTTGCCCCTGGAGCCGGAGGAGCGTCCGGCGTCGTAGCCGAACCCTCTCCAGCCGATATGGCGGGGCTGTGCGTAGGTCGTCTCGCAGGTGCAGCCGACCAGGTAGTGCATGACGTCCAGCTCGAACCCGGCGCCCTGGCGGGTCGTGTTCCTAGCCACGGAACGGGTTCTCCGGATCGTCGTCGCCTGCGGCCAGGACCCGGCGAGACGACCGCAGGCGCGCGTACTCGGCGGCCGTGACGCGCCGCTCTGCCGCTTCGCGCCTCTCCTGCTCGTCCTGGCTCTGGCGCTTGTCCGGCAAAACGCCCGCCTCGCAGAGCTTGCAGGAGTCGTGCCAGTAGTGCCGGTACTCGTCGTTGTAGTGGTCCTCGACCTCGGACTCTGCGCGCTCCAGGACGTCGTCCAGGGCGCTCAGAGCCGACGCCTTGAGCTCGCCGGTCTCATACGGGACGTTCGTTTCATCGGTGGCGATGCGCAGGAGCTGAATCAGCCCCAGGGCCGTGTCTTTGTCGATCATCAGTCCTCGCTCCGGTAGATGCACTCGCTCTTGTGGACTTCCTTGCCCGTCAGGGTCAGGCAGGAGCCGCACAGCTCCTCGTCGTCCCTCAGCTCCTTGTTCCAGCGCCGCTCGCGCGCCCAGTCCATCGCCAGGCCGGTGATCATGATGATCACTCCGACGAGGACGCCGAGGCACCCGGCCAGAAGCCAGATCTGCCACGTCTGCCATGTCTCCACGGCTCTGTCCCTTCTCTCGGTGGTGCTGAGTGCCCCCGGCCGGATTCGATCCGGCACCCTCACGGCGTGCTCGGGGGCGGTACTGCGGCGGTGCTTAGACGGGCTTGGGGATGAGCGACTCGGCCGTCTGAATGATCGTCTGGAGGTCGCGTCCCTCGCGCACCGCGTTCCAGGCCCGGGTGTAGTAGGCGAGGTTGACGTAGAACGGGGGCTTCTTCTGGGAAGCCTTGTCCCGCATGAGGCGGTCCCGCAGGGTGAGGACGGGGTGGCCCACGTCGAGCTTCGCGCCGGTCTCCAGCTGGGCGAAGAACTCGGCGGCCGCCCCCTGGTCGATGCGCTGGAACAGGTGGTGGGCGACGCCCGTGACGGTGGCCGAGGCCGGCCGGAAGTGCGCGTTGACCCGGGTGCCGACGTCGGCGCTGCGGCGCAGCGAGCCGTTGGCGGCCAGGTACTCGCTCAGCTGGCCCGGCGTGGGGGCGAAGTGCGGGGTGAACTTGTGGTTGCCGTTGTCCCACATCCACGCCCGCCGGGCGGTGGCCGCCAGGACGTTGACGTTGATCTCGCCCCGGATCTTCCAGGCGTCGGCGGTGGTCCGCTTGCGACCGAGGTCCATGGTCTCCTGCGTCTGGATCGGCAGACCGGTGATCAGGAGGATCTCGATCGTGACGCCGGACTTGACGACGGCGCTGAGGCGGTGCTGGCCGTCCAGGAGGGTGCCGTCCTCGGAGAGCTTGATCGCCTCGCCATTGAGGCGCCATTCGCCGTTGGTCATGGCGTTGGCCAGCTCGGTGACGCGGCTGTCCGAGAGGTTGCGGTTGTGCTCGTTGCCCTTGAGAAAGGCGGTGGCCTCAGCCGGCCCGATCGTGGTGACGTTGGCGTCAATGGTCATGTCTGGGTCCTTGTCTCGTGTTGGGTTCTCGGGGCCGGGCTCTTCATCTGCCCGGCCCCTCGATGTCTTAAGTAAACCCCGGTCCGTGTCCTGTGTCAACCCTTGACGTACGGATCGAACACTCGGGCTGCGATCCGCACGTCGATGGCCGTCGACAGCTCGCCCCGACGCAGGCCCTCGGCCTGGACGCCCAGGCGCGCCGCCAGGTCCAGCTGCGGCTGGGAGGGCGCCGACTTCCGCCACCGGGCGCTACGGGCCGTGGAGAAGGACGCGTAGTCCTCCGACACCGCCTCGCCCCAGGCCATGGCGCTCCCGAGGTCCAGGCCGGTGTACTGCGTGCGCTTCCACTTCTGCCTGCGCTCGGCCGTGCAGACGTCCCACAGCCCCGCCTCGGCCGAGGGCCACAGGAAGACGTAGGTCTCGCCGCAGTTGATGAACAGGACGCCCGCAGGCGTGCGCACCCACGCATGCTCCGAGGTCTCGAACGCGCTGACCTCTCGCGCCTTGAGTTCGAAGGCCAGCGAGCCGGCCGCCACCTTGGCGTTGGCCTCGGTCTCCTCTCGGATCTCCGCCTCGGCCAGCGACTCGCCGTCCCGGATCGGCCCCCGGTAGTGGTCCGGCTCCAGGTCGATCAGGGTGCGCAGCTTGTTGGCCGAGGCGCCGACCAGGTCGAGCACCAGGGCCTCGGTCTTGCCGGGGTACGGCCGCAGGACCCGGCCCACCATCTGCGTGTACAGCGGGGCCGACTGGGTGGGCCGGGCGATGACCGCTACCTCGGCCTGCGGCATGTCGAAGCCCTCGGTGAGCACCATGCAGTTGACCAGGACCTGAAGCTTCCCGGTGCGATAGGCGTCGTAGATCGCCTGACGGTCCTCCCGGGGTGTGGTGCCGTCCACAACGGCCGACGGGATGCCGCCCTCGGAAAGGGCTTCCCAGGCCGCGTGCGCGGTCTCCACCGTCGGCGTGAACACGATGCCTTGACGGCTCCCGGCGTGGTCCTGGTAGGCCCTGGCAATGGCATCGTCGGCCTGCGACTCCATCAGGGCCCGGCCGAGGTCTCCGGCCTGCCAGTCACCCCTGGACGACTTCACCCCGCCCAGGTCGAGCGCCTTCAGGTCGATCTGCCGGGTCCGGACGTCGGTCAGATAGCCCTTCGAGATCATCCACAGGATCGACTTCTGGTAGACCACGTCATCCCACTGGTCCCCGAGGCCCCGCCCGTCGCCACGGGCCATGGTGGCCGTGACGCCGAGCTGGAGCGCGTTGGGGAACGCCGCGTAGACCTTCTGGTACGACGCGGCTGCGGCGTGGTGGCACTCGTCGGTGATGATCAGGCCGATGGGGCGCGACTCGGGCAGTGCCCAGCTGGATCCACCTCCCTCCTCCGCCGCCCACAGTTGCTGACGTCGCTTCTCGCTGGCCAGCGTCTGGACGGACGCCACGATCACGTCCGCCGCGACGTCGTTGTCCTGCGCCTTGACCTTGCCGACGTTCACGCCCGGCATGACCGCGCGCAGCTTGGCGATGGCCTGGTCCACCAGCTCGTCACGGTGGGCCAGGATCATGACGCGGCGGCCCTTGTCCGGCCACTGGGTGATCCGCATGTCCGTCCCGATCGGCGTCACAGCGGTCTGGTAGCTCATGAACTCCCGGACCAGGGCCGAGAACACCACGGTCTTGCCGGCGCCGGTCGGAAGGACGATGGCCGGGCGCTGCATGCCGCCCGACCACGCCCCGAAGACCGCGTCGATCGCAGCGCGCTGGTAGTCGCGCAGCTTGATCTCGGTCACTTGCCCTTCTCCTTCTCCGCCTTGGCGGCCGCCTGACGGCGCTTGCCCGCCGAGCTGCGCCGTTCGTTGCCGGTCGGGTTCTTCCCGACCATGTCCCTGGGGTCCTCAGCCACGTCCCATGACCTCCACGCTCTGCCGGTACCAGCCCGAGTCGGCCACGGTGCAGCCGGGGTACGCCTCGTTGAAGCGCTTGCGCATCGACTCCTCCAGCTCCTGCCGAGCGTGGTCCGTGTCGTGCACGAACGCCGGACAGGTCATCTGGACGTACGGCGTGCCGTGGTACTGCTCGACGGGCTCCCCCAGGATGAGGAACACCCAGATGCTGACGATCATCACGTCACCTCTTCGGTGCAGGCTTCGGCGCCTGCGGCTTGACCATGGAGACCTTCGGCGACAGGGTCTTGACGCTCGCCTTGGGAGCGGCCGGCTTCGGCGACAGGGTCTTGCGGGGCTTGGCCCGGTCGATGTCGACGTCCAGTTCTACGCCGGGCACGTCCGGGACGTCCGCCGGGGCGGTGCACTTGTCCAGGGCCAGCACGCCCGCCACGATCAGGCTGAAAACGACGAAGGCCAGAAGCACGTGTCTCATGCCGAGGCCTCGCGCTCCACCGAGATCCAGGCGGCCAGGATGTTCTGGGCCTCACGGATCCTGCGGGCGTTGCGGCTCATCTCGGTGTTGCTGCGGGTCATCGCCGGAACGGTGCGTCCCGCCGACTCCAGCCGGGCGAGCGTCAGCTCCGCCTCGGCCCGGTGCTTCCTGATCGTCGCCAGGACGATCGGGTGTACGCCGCTCATCACTGCTCTCCTTCCACTTCGCTTCCCAAAACTCTTCGGTCTCCCGGTCGGCGCCGCACCGAATGCAGGCGCCGGACCGGTTGTACTCGTGCTCGGCGAACGTGACGCCCCAGGACGCCACGCAGACGTACCAGCCCCGCCCCTGCCGCCGGACTCTCCACGTTCCGTCCCGAATCCCCCGGGAGCGGTTCTTGTCGTACGCGCTGCGCCAGGCCTTGCACCTCACGCACCGGCACTTGAACCAGCGGTGGGCGAAAGAACTGCCGTGCGATACGTGGTCGGGGAGGTCCACCGGCGGTTGCGGCGGATCGGGGCGCCTGCTCACTTCGGAAGGAGCGCCGCCGCTCGCCCGGTCAGGATGTTGGCTAGACCTTCGAGCACGTGGTTGACGTGCTCCTCGGTCTCGTCGATCGGGACCGGCAGCTTGTTGCTCCGCAGCATCTCCGCCGCCCGGTTGTAGGCCAGGTAGGTGGCGTAGCGTGCGATCGCCTCACGCGTCGTCTTCGCGCCCATCTTCTGGGTGGCGTACCCCATGTCGTTGGTGATGACCTGCCGGCTCTTGCCCATGCGGTGGGCGATCGACTGGTACAGCTCACCGGTCGCGACGGCCGACAGAATGTCGAACTGCCGAGGCGTCAGGGGGCCCTTCTGGTTCTTGTGCTGGACCTCTTCGGTCACGGTGACCTCCTCGTTCGGGGGTGATGTCATAAGTAAACGGCGACAAATGTCGTCTGTCAACCCCTGTCGCCAGGGAAGTACCCTGGCGACATGAACACAGAGATCACGCGCGTCACGCGCGCAGAGGCGGCCGTGCACGCGAACGTCAGCATGCGCACCATCAGCCGGTGGGCCGCCTCGGGCGCCCTCGGGAAGATCCACCGGCCGCCGAGCGGCTCGCCGGAGCCGGTCCGGTACGACCTTGCGCGCGTCCTGGAAGTCGCTCGCCGGTCACGCAGGGTGGTGACAGTAGAGTTGCCCGAACCGGACATCTCGGGTTAGAGGATCCTCCGAAAGACAGCTCCTAGACGGGTTAGACGGGTACTCCGGTTAATTCTCAGATAGGATTCCTTACGCGGAGATGATCCGGACTACCTGTCTAACCCGTCTAGGACGTGACTAGGGCCTGGTCAGGGCACCCGCAACGAGACCGCCCCCGAACCTCAGAGAGGCACCGGGGGCGGCTCGCGCACCGTCAGTACGCACCTGAAGGGTACCGAATGGACCTGATCACCGCTCTGTCACCGGAGCACTATGAGGAGCTGGTCGTCTCCTCCGTCATCGACCCGGACGTCGTCACGGCGCGTGGCTACCGGACGATGACCGGCACGGCCGCCGAGCGCGACGAGCTCGAGACCTTCGGCTTTACCCGCTACCAGATCCGCGACGACTCCTTCCCGCTCCTCCTCATCCCGATGCACGGCATGACCGGCGAGGCACGGGGCTGGCAGATCAAGCCG
>Ga0079222_10000014_pt1 | contig 26015 bp, 30 predicted proteins | sample GAPlitter_FD_75070 | JGI IMG/M metagenome (GOLD analysis project Ga0079222, IMG submission 75070) | Agricultural soil microbial communities from Georgia to study Nitrogen management - GA Plitter | ecosystem: Environmental > Terrestrial > Soil > Agricultural land | place: USA: Georgia...
GGCTGCTCGCCGCGGGCCACACCGGCGCAAACCAGTTGAAGTACTTCACCGTGTACGGGCAGGCGTTAGCGCAGTAACGGCAGCCAATGCAGCGCGGGTAGATCTGGCCGACGATCCCTTCGGCATTGATGTACGTCGCCCCCACCGGGCACACCTGCACGCACGGCGGGTTATCGCACTGCATGCACGGCCGGGGCATGAAGCGCATGCTGGTATTCGGGAACTCACCCGTCACCTCCGTCATCACGCGCATCCACGCGAAGGCCCGCCCCATGTCCGCCTGCTCGGGCGTGACCGTGGCGACGTTATTCTCGCTCTTGCACGCGACCTCACAGGCCCCGCACCCGGTGCAGCGGTCGAGATCGATCACCATGCCCCAGCGGGTCACGGGCTCCGCCTCCTCACGCGCGCTCTAAGCGAACGAAGGTGGAGAACCACGCCCAGAGCCCCGTGAGCGGATCGGTCGAGCCGTCCAGGAGCTGGAGCGGATTGGCGAGCTCGCCGCCGGGATGCCGCAGGCCGTAGGGTGCGCTCACATGCCCCGGCGCAGTGCCGGGGGAGCGCTTCAAGCGGGCCCGGTAGCGCCCACGCGCGGAGACCACCCAGACCGCCGTGCCGTCGCCGAGTCCCAATCCAGCCGCCGTCGCCGGATGGATCTCCACCCACGGCACCCAATGGACGTCCGGGAAGAGCGCGGGTTGCTCGGCAACCCATGCCTCGAGCCCGAGAGTCCCGGAGGAGAGCGTCGACACCCGATACGGCATGAGTCGTAGCGGGAACTGGGGCGTCCCCACCGCCCCACCCGACGGCCGGATCGCGACCCAGGGCTCGCCCCCTGCGCCACGGGGTTCGAGTGCGCGCCGCAAAGCGTCCGGCATGAGCTCGATACGACCGCTCGGCGTGCGCGCGCGGCGGGCGGGATCGGCACCATCGTACATGAGGTCGGCCCACCCGCCTCGGTCCACAAGGTCCTTCCAGAAGGTCTCGAAGTCCGACGCTTGACGGAGCCACCAGCCGCGTTCCTCCATCTGGCGATAGTGCGTGCGCTCGAACTCATCTCCAAACGTCATTCCCCGGCGGGCCGAGAAGAGGCCCCGAGCACGCGCTTTGAGGAGCGTCACGAAGTCGTGGTAGGGGAGGCTGCGAGCGACGCTGCGACCGAGCCCGCTCGCCACGGCGAGGAGCGCATCCCCGGTGTGCAGCGCCCGCGCCGGCGGCGCGACCAGTGGCTGGGCGAGTCCCCACACGGGGTACGGGTAGGAGGACGGCGTGGGCGCATCCTGCCAGCGCTCGTACGGCAACAAGTCGGGCAAGACCAGGTCGGCGAAACGGGCCGTGTCGTCGAGGAAGGGCGAGAAGCTGACGACGAGCGGAATCCGCTCGAGCGCCGCGCGCCAGGCTTCGGGCGTTGCGGACGACGCTAGCGGGTTGCTGTAGTACACGAGCAGGGCCTCAACGCCCGAGTCGCCCCCGGCGGCCACCGCGGCGGCAAACCGGCTCGCGGGCTCTCCTTGCCCGAACGGCGCCGTAGCGGCGGCGATAGGTTTGCGCGCCGCCCCGATGCGGGCCGGGCCGTCGAGCTGGACCGGCGCGAGCGGCGCGAGTGGAGGATCCTCGCCGAAGACGACGCCACCCGGACGCCCCACGTTACCGAGCAGCACGTTGAGGCTGTGCACCGCAAGTCCGTTCAGCAACCCGTCCCGGGCGTGCAACACATCCGCCCCACACACCGCCACCGCGCCCGGACCGTCGGCGAGGGCCCGGGCGAGGGTCACGATCCGCTCGACCGGCACGCCGGTGATCGCCGAGACTTCTTCGGTGCGGTAGCTCTTCAGGACGAGCGAGCGATAGCCTTCGCCCCGCCCCCGGCCGTCCACGCTATCCTCGAAACCGGTGACGTAGCGGGCCACGAAGGCGGCATCGAACGCTTGTTCTTTGATCAGCACGTAGGCCAGGCCCAGCGCCAGCACGCCGTGCGTCCCCGGCTGCACCCCCACCCATTCATGGGCACGCGCCGCCGTTCGCGAGAACCGCGTGTCCACCTGCACGAACCGGCGGCGCGAGAGCTCACCCTTCGCGCTCCGACCGAAGGCGCCATACGCCTGCACGGGCGACCACCAGGCCTCGAACAGCGGCGCGCCAAAGGACAGCACGAGTCGCGCGCGCTCGAGATCATACGCCGGCCGACGCGGGATCCCGTGCATCAACGCCATGACCGCGTCGGTCCCGTCCGGGTAATCGTCCGCCACGTAGTTCGGTGACCCGAAGGCGCGCAGGAACTGGCGCCACAGGTCCTCCATGGTGCCGGGACAATACCCGGCCGCGACCGCCAGCCGCTCGGGCCGCCCGGCCGCCCGCAATTGTCCCAGACGGGCCGTGAGCAACCCCACGGCCTCCTGGGACGTGATGCTCTTCCACTGTCCGGCCCCCCGCACTCCCACCCTCAGCAAGGGGGCCGCGATGCGCTGTGGGTGATACAGCACCTGCACTCCGCCGATGCCGCGAGGGCAGAGCCCCCCGCGACTCATCGGGTGGAACGGGTTGCCGGTAATGCGGACGAGCCGCCCATCGACGGTTCGGCCCCGAATCCCGCAGCGCGCAGGACATACGAGACACACAGAGTTCCGGCGCTCTTCGACGCCGGGCTCCCAGCCCGCTTCCTCGATCTGCTCAGCCGTCCACTGCACATCTCTCGCCTGAAGCGCGGCGAATGCGGCTGCCGCCGCCCCAGCCGTCCACACGAACTCGCGACGATTCTGCTTCACGGGCGCTCCTCGCCTATCGATGGCACGCGACGCAATCCACGGACTGGCGCTGGGCCCGGTGGCAATCGAGGCAGAACGCCATCCGAATCGTCACGAGCGGCCGCTCAGGCGGGCGCTGTGCGTCCGCGATAGCGCCGTGGCATCCCTCGCACGCGAGCTTCGCGATCCCCACGTGGCGGCGATGGGTGAAGTTCACGTGCGAAGGCAAGCGAAACAGCTTGTTGAAGTGGAGCGAGTCACCGCGTGCGAGCAGCTCGGTGATGCGGGCGGCTTCGGCAGACTGGCCTTGCCGAACCTGGTGGCACATGACGCAGACCTTCGCGTCGGGCAACCCGGCATGGGCGCCGGCCGTCACGTACTGATGGCAGAATTGACAATCGAGCTTGAGGTCTTTCGTGTGTTTGCGATGGTTGAACGCCACCGGCTGCGCCACGGGTGGCGTGCCGCGCGGGATCGCAAGCAGCGCGGCGGCCGCGACGGCGAGGAAAGCAACTTGTAGTGCCCTGCTCGGCACAGTCGCCCCCGCTTGTTTCACCGTCAACGCGTCTGCTCCCAATGGGCGTGGCGGAATCGTGCATTGCCCAGCGCACAGGATCAGATGCATTGTTACCACTGATTCCCCGAAGAAACCGTGAACGCAGGGTGAATGTCTGTGCCGGGGTTGCTCGCGTCTTGGAGGTGCACCCTTCACGCTGCATTCACCCGAGCTTCAGGACGTCGTCGGCATCATAGAGAGGGTTACGTCCTCGGAGGCTTCCATGCTCGGCTACACGCTATTCGCTCTCCTAGGGCTGTTCGTAGTCATCGCGTTCATCCGCGTGAAGGTCGAGGGGCTGGCGCTGTTCGCCCCCAGGAGCACCGGGGGCATCACCAATGCCGCCGCGGCGTACTGCACGCAGCAATGCCGGTTGACCGACGGCCGCTGCCCGATGACCGGCTCCCTCGAGGGCGCGTTGAACTGCCCGCTCTGGAAGTTCGTCGAGGCCGACCTCCCGATGGCCCTGCACGGAAATCCGCGGCGGCGCTCAAGCTCGAGCTGAGGGCACGTTCAGTCACAGCTGACCGCATCTCGTGGGCATAGCGAGCCAGGGAGACCTGCTCCGTGGGTTCCGTCTCGAGCTGGCTGAGCGCGTCGCTACGGCCGGGCGCGACCGCGCCGCGCACGCCAAATGAGGTATACGGCGCCGAGCACGGCCAGCACCATCAGCGGGCCGGTGAAGATCATGAACAGCGTCCGCTTGCGGGTGGCCTCCTCGCTGCGGAGGCGCTCGGCGTCGTCGCGAATCGTCGCCAGGTGGCCCAGCTCGTCGGCGTAGCCGTACCACCAGGCGTAGTCCGGGCTCATGTGGAACGCGCCCTTGTAGCTCTTCAGCGCCGAAAAGAAGAACATGTCGAAGTATTCGCGCTCGATCGGCGTCACATCGTAGTAGAGGCTGGTGGGCGAATGCTGCGCCACGGAACCGGGCAGCTCGAGCGCGGTGAACCGGGGACCCGGCAACAGACCCGCCGACACGGCCGCATGGCTCGGGCGGATCAGGCCGTCTTGGTAGAGGCCGGCGAGCACGCCTCGCGCGTCGGTCACGAGCGCATCCCCCGCGAGCTTGTGCGCGTCGGCCGACTCGAGATAGCCGCGCGCCTTGTCCTCGGAGTGACAGGTCATACAAACCTTGATCATCTCCTTCCGCTTCGCCTGGCCCTCGGGAGCGGACGCCAGATCCTTCAAGGCGCCGCTCGCGGCCTGAACGCCCATCCCCCAGATGATCTTGCGCGTCATGTTGTGGCTCACCGACCGCACGCCGCCGTCCGAGACGTACACCATGTGACAGTACGCGCAGGTCGGCGTGTCGTAGCCGGCCTGGTCCATGAACTGCGTCCAATCCCACGTCCTCCCGCGGGCGACGTAGATCGAGCCATGCTTCGAGGCCATGTAGGATTCGTAATTGGGATGGTCCGGCCCCATGTGACACGTGTAGCACGCCTCGGGCTTGCGCGCCTCTTCCAGACTGAACGAATGGCGCGTGTGGCAAGCGATACAGCCATTGCGATACACCAGGCTGCTCAGATCCACGTAGCGGTGCAGGGAATCGCTCCAGTACTTCTGATCCGTGGCGCCCGCCTGCGCGTGGCAGGCGTCGCAGCCCATCTCCATCACCTTGCGCGGCATCTCCTTATAGTGCGGCACGCCGATGTTGCGCTCCCAGTTGACCCCCAGGCTGCCGGGCCCCGGGCCGTAGGAGTGCCCCACATCGAGCACGTGCTCCTTGTAGATCTGCGCATGGCAGCCGCCGCACACGACCTCGGGCACCCGCCCCTTGCTCGCCATGATGGCGTCGTGGTCGCGCCCGTGACAGTCGGCGCACGTGATCTGGCGGATCGGGTAGATGACGCGGGGATCCTGCATCCCGGGCCGCCCCATGGCGCTCGCTTCGAACTGGCGCACGATGGTCGGCTCGAGCTTCGCGTGGCAGGGAGCGCAGCTCTTGGGGTCGAGCGAGCCGTGCGGCAGGTTGGTGAGCAGGCGGGGCGGGGGCGCCGGCGCGCGCTGCAGATACTCCCGGATGGCGGCGGCCTCGGCGTCGCTCACGACCTCGGCGGGGAACCGCGGCATGAATTGGCGGGGCTGACGCAGCTGGTGCACGAACGCGTCGGGCGAGAGCGACGTGCCGGCGAGGACCGGGCCGACACCGCCGCGGCCGCTCGCGCCGTGGCAGCCGAGGCACCCCTTGGTGATGAACAGCGTCGCGCCGTCGGGCGCAGTCTTTTGGGCAGCGAGCGCAGCCGCCGACGCCGTGAGGAGAAACGCGATGAGGAGGAGCGGACGCTTCATTTTGTTTTCTCGGACAAACCCGGCGTACGATAGCTACCGCGCGGAGGAGCGCAACCCTCACATCGGCGACAATCCCGAGGCCCGCACCCGAGCCCAGACGCTGCCCGCGAACACGACGGCGGCGACGGTTTCCGCGAGCCGGCCGAACCATGGGAGCAGTTCCGCCAGGCGTCCCGCGGTGAGTGGGCCGGCAGCGGCCAGCCACACGCCGGCGTTCAGGGCCACGAACGCGCCCCACACGGCGGTCGCGCTCCCGTGCGCCGAGCGCGGCACCCCGAAGCGCGGCAGGATCCAGGTGGCGACCCCCATCACGAGCTGGATCACCCAGCCGACGAGCAGAAACTCGATATGGGCAGGCAGCAGCCGCGTCAGGGCGGGCATGAGCGCCACCGCCTTGTTGCAGAGCAGCAGCGCCCCAAGTGTGAACCCGAGCGCGAGGTAGATGAGGGACGCCCTGATGAACCAGCGGCTCGCCCGCGGCATGGGGCGCTAGCGCTCCTTCACCCGCGCCCACGTGTTCACGACGAAGGCCATGCCCCCGAGCCATTGCAGCAGGGCGGAGAGGACCAGGGTCCACCCCAGCCCCGTCGTCGGGTGAAGCGTACGCACCGGCTCGCCGAGGACGCGGAGCAGCAGGCCGACGTTGAGGCAAACGTACGAGGCGATGGCAAGGCTGTCGCTGCCGCGTGGCGCGTCCTTCGAGGATTTCGGGAACATCCAGTACGCGACGCCGAAGATCATCTGCGTGATCCACCCGACCACGAGCAGGTGCACGTAGACCGGACCGACCGCGACCACTGCCGCAGGCGCCTGCGGCGCCGCTTGCCCGACGCCGACGAGCAGGGCGGCGACGAACACGATGAGCGATGTCTTGATGAACCAGCGACTAATAGTCGGCATGTGAATGAAGTTACACGTTCCTTCACGCCGTCTTCATCGGTTCTCCGGCACGGCGCCCATAGACTAACGTCCATGAAGCCACGCACGCTGATGTCGCTCGTCGTCCCGGCACTCGCCGCCGCAGCCATCGCGGCGCTGAGCGGGAGCCTCGCCATCCGGGCGCGCCGGCAACCGGCGGCGCAGCATGCCGGCATGGAAACCACGCAGGTGGCCGATCCCCGTGGCGCGATCCTCGTGCAGCGCGGCTGTCAGGAATGTCATGCGGTCGCCGCGCTCGGCGTGAAAGCCGCGACCGACGTGGGACCGGACCTCACCTTCGCCTACGCCGACGTCGTCAACCGCTACGGGCTGAGCCTCCGGGCGTTCTTCGACGAGCCTCCCGGCCTGATGGGGTTCGTCCTCGCGTCGCATGTCCATCTCACGGCGCAGGACAGGGACTCGATCTCGCACATCCTGCATGCCGTGTACGACGAGCATCTAGCGGACATGGATCCGGACATGCCGTCCTCCCCGCCGGGGCTGGCTCGGGTACGAGCCCGACCAGGATCCGTACGGCACCCGCCGTCCCGACAGTAAGGAGCGCTCTTATGGCGTGGAAACCAATCATCGTCGGCGTCGACGGGACGCCGGAGTCCCTGCGCGCGGCTGAGCTGGCGGCGCGGATCGCGAGCGCGGCCCGGGCCGAGCTGATCCCGGTTCACGCCGTGCCCCTGATCCCCGCGTTCACGGGCGTGACGGGGATGGAGCCCGTGGTCTTCTCGCCCGAGCTCCAGAACGAGCTCAATCGCTCGGCGCGTGCGCAGATCACGCGTGCCCTCGAGCAGGTGCTGCCCCGGGCGGCCGTCGAGCGCTTGGAGGTGGAAACCGGCCCGGCCCCGTTCCTTCTCGCCGAGGCCGCGCGCCAGCGGCAGGCGGAGCTGGTCGTGCTCGGCGGCAAGCAGCACGGGGCGCTGGCCCGGGGGCTGGGGCGCAGCACGGCGCATTACCTCGTGCGCAAGCTCGATGTACCGGTGCTCGTCATCGGCGATTCTCCGGCTCCGATCACCAAGGTGCTCGTCGCCGTGGACCTCTCGCCGACCTCGGCGCCCACGGTCGCGGCCGCCCAGCGGCTCGCTGGCCTGTTCGGGGCCCGGCTGCGCCTGCTGCACGTGATCGAGCCGCTCCGCTTCACCGACGTGACGTCGGACTCGTGGGATGAGCTCGGGTACGAGCGCCGCTCAGAGGAACTGTTCGACCGCTTCGTGACGCCCTTCAAGGGCGTTCCGAAGGAGGATCGAGTGGTCCGCAGGGGAGTTCCGGCAGAGGTGATCGCGGGCGAGGCCGGCGCGTGGCACGCCAGCATGGTCGTTGCGGGATCGCACGGCAAAGGCTGGGTGGACCGCATCCTGGTGGGCAGCACGACCGAGCGGCTCGTGACTGAGCTCCCCACGTCGATCCTGGTGGTTCCCTCGCGGGGGGTGGGCACGGCCGCCGGATCACAACAGGCTCGGCGGTCGTCCAAGCGGTCCCGGAGAAGCCGAGCCGCAGTGCGACTGGTTCGTGGATGAGGGGGCGTTTTTGCGGCGCCGGGTGGTCGGCGTCATAGCGCTCGCGGTCGGTCTGTTGCGTCCCGTCCCAGTCCCGGCGCAACAAGCCGCACCCTCCCACAGGTGGGGCGTGGGGGCCGGCGCCGGCATCACCATCCCGACCGGCGCCTACGCCGCGAGTGACGATCCCGGCTTCCACGGGTTGATGTACTTCTCCTACTCCGTCCGGCCCGCATTCGCCTTGGGGCTCGACGTCGGAGCGACGCGCACGCCACACACGACCAACGGGCATACCGATCTGACGGAGGTCTTGATCGGCGTGGTCTGGCGTGCCCGACCGCAGGCGACGTCGCCGCGACCATTCCTGCTAGGCAGCGTGGGGGTCATCGCCGTCGATACGGACAACCCCGACAAGGGCCGCCTCGCGCTCGGGGGCGGCGCCGGGGTCTCGGTCGGCCACGGCGACGCGAGGTTCTTCATGGAGGCACGGTTCCTCCACGTGCACGGGAGCGGGGGATGGTTGAGCCTCGTCCCCATCACCGCGGGATTCGCGACCGTCGCCCCCTGAGCCCCGACGTGTTCACCCCACCCGCTGACGAACACACGGGGGCGGCCGCAGGCAGCCTGTTGGGGGTAGAAACGTGACCCAAACCCACATGATGCAATCGCCGGTCAGGGAGGCCAAGAATGGGGAAAGAGAACTTCTGGTCAGCCTCACCGTCCCCTCATGCAACCCACAAGACATTGCGCCAGGACCAGCGAGCAGGGATGAATGGTGCCACTCCAGATCACGGTGCATAACACTACGCTCTCTTCAGCCACGGAGCGGGATGTCCGCCGGCGCGTTGAGCGGCTGTCGCGCTATTACGATCGCATCATCAGCTCGCGCGTGACCGTCGACGTGGCGCAGCGCCGCCGCCGCACGGATGCCGAGTTGTACGGCGTCCGCATTGACGTCACCGTGCCGGGTGATGAGATCGTCGTGAACCGGCAGCCGCGGGCCCCGCTTGAGACCGCGCTCGACGGGGCGTTCCAGGCGATGCGTCGGCGACTGCAGGATTACGCGCGCCGCCAGCGTGGCGCCGTGAAGGTTCACATACAGGAGTAGTTCACATGGCACACAAACACTTGATCTTTCGTGCCGCCGCACGCGAGAAAGTCCTCCGCGGCGCTACCGCCCTCGCCGACGCCGTCCGCGTGACGCTCGGCCCCAAGTCGAAGTGCGTGCTGATCGAGAAGAAGTGGGGCGAGCCGCTCGTCTGCAACGACGGCGTGACGATAGCCAAGGAAGTGGACCTGAAGGACCCCGAAGAGAACCTCGGCGTTCAGGTGCTACGCGAGGCCGCGGCCCGGACCGGGGACGCCGTGGGCGACGGGACGACGACGTCGACAATCCTCGCTCACGCCATCTATGCCGACGGCCTGCGAAATGTCGCTGCTGGAGCCAGCGCGATCGACTTGAAGCGGGGGCTCGACCGCGGACTGCACGCGGCGGTCGATGCCCTGCGTAAGCTCTCGCGTCCCGTTCGGACCAAGCGCGAAAAGGCCCAGGTCGCCACCATCTCGGCGCATAATGACCCCACGATCGGCGACCTGGTCGCCGACGCGGTGGAGAAGGTCGGTCCTGAAGGCGCGATCTCAGTGGAAGAGGCGAAGGCCACGGAAACCGCGCTCGAGGTGGTGGAGGGAATGCAGTTCGATCGAGGCTACCTCTCTCCATACTTCGTCACCGACCCGGCCAAGATGGAGGCCGTGCTCGAGGAGCCTTTCATCCTGCTGCACGAGAAGCGCATCACGACAATGAAAGACCTCCTCCCGCTGCTCGAGCAGGTCGCGAAGCTGGGCCGCAGCCTATTGATCGTGGCCGAGGACGTCGAAGGGGAGGCGCTCGCGACGTTGGTCGTGAATAAGATCCGTGGCACGCTCGCCTGCATCGCCGTCAAGGCGCCCGGGTTCGGCGACCGTCGCAAGGCGATGCTGGAAGACATGGCGATCCTCACCAGCGGTCGCGTGATCGCGGAGGAGATCGGGGTCAAGCTCGAGCACGTCACGCTCGACGACCTGGGGCGCGCCAAGCGGGTCGTGGTCGACCGTGAGAACACGACGGTCGTCGGCGGGGCCGGCGCGAAGCAGCGGATCGCCGCCCGCTGCGAGGAGTTGCGCAAGCAGATCAAAGACGCGACATCGGACTACGATCGTGAGAAGCTCGACGAGCGGCTCGCCAAGCTCGCGGGCGGGGTGGCCGTCATTCGCGTCGGGGCGCCGTCGGAGGCGGAGCTCAAGAGCCGCAAAGAGGCGTTCGACGATGCGATCAGCTCCACCAAGGCCGCGATCGCCGAGGGGATCGTCCCGGGCGGACGGCTCGCGCTGCTGCGGGCGATCGATGCTGTGGAGCGCGAAGCGGCAAAGATGGGGGGGGACGAGCGCACCGGCGTCTTGATGTTGCGCCGCGCGCTCGAGGCTCCGACCCGCCAGATCGCGGAGAACTCGAGCGTGGACGGGGGCGTTGTGGTGGAGCGGATGCGCGCCGGGACCGGCAACTTCGGCTTCGACGCCGCCCGCAGCGAGTACGGGCACCTCGCAGAGGCGGGCATCATCGACCCCACCAAAGTCGTGCGGGTCGCGCTCGAGAACGCGGTCTCCGTGGCCAGCGTGCTCCTCCTCACGGAGGCGACGCTGACGGAGCTTCCGGAGCCCAAGCCTGAGGCGCCGCAGATGCAGGAGGCGATGTGACATGACAACGGCCGTAGTGGCGCAGACCGGCGACGACCGCGTGCTGGCCGTGGTGCTCGACCGCGCCCACGCTCGCTTCTTCGAGCTGACCGCCGCAGGCGTCGTTGAGCTGACCTCGCTCCGCTCGCCGGCGATGCGCGGCGGGAAGTTTCACAGCGACCGGCAGGGCGGCCCCGGCTGGGGTGAGCACGCCTACCACGACCGGATCCGTGAGGAAGAGCGGCGCCACTACGCCGCGATTGCCGAGGAGCTTGAGCGCCTGCAGCGGCTCACTGGCGTCACGGGCTTCATCCTCGCGGGGCCGGGCGGCACGGGGGCGGCGTTGCAGCGCACGCTGTCTCCGGCGCTCGCGGAACGTGTGATCGGAACGGCGAAGCTCAACCCTACCGAGGTCACCGCCCCCAAAGTGCAGGCCGCGATTGCGCCCTTACTGCGGCAGCACCGGCTCGGCGCGGAGCGCACGGTCGTCACGACAATGCTCGAGGGGCTCGGCACCGGCCGGGCTGAGAACGGCGTGCGGGATGTGTTGCGCGCCCTGGCCAAGGGGCAGGTTCGCGTACTGCTGGTGCGAGGCGGCGCGCAGGCAACCGGTTTCCGTTGTGCGACGTCGGGACGCCTGGTGCCGTCGCCGGCGGACTGTCTTGGCGAGGGAGATCCGATCCCTGTGAGCGACCTCGTGGCGGAAGCGAGTGCAGAGGCGCGGTGCCAGGGTGCCGCGATAACGGTGATCCGTGATCCGCAGGCAGCCAAGGCAGTCGAGACACTCGGAGCCCTGTTGCGGTTCGGCTAGAGTACTGCGCAGGGCGGTGGGGGAAGGGCGGACGTGGCTGAGAGACTGAACGCGCAAGTCGCTGGTCGGCTCGACGAGGTTGCACGTTTGCTCGCCGAGCAGGGGGCAAACCCCTTCCGCGGGGAAGCATACGCGCGCGCGGCGGAGACGCTTCGGCGCTTGGCGGTCTCGGTGACCGAGATTCTCGAGAGTCAGGGCCTCGTCGGTCTCGAGTGGCTCCCGGGGATCGGCCCGAGCATCGCGCGCTCGATCCGTGACCTGGCCACGACCGGGCGGTTACCGATGCTCGAGCGTCTGCGCGGGGAGAGCGACCCGCTCTCGCTCCTCGGGTCGGTCCCCGGCGTGGGGGAGCGGCTGGCGCAGCGGCTCCATCACGACCTCGATATCGACACGCTCGAGGAGCTCGAGGCGGCGGCCCACGACGGTCGCCTCGAGCACGTCGCCGGCATCGGCCCGAAGCGGCTGGCGGGCACCCGCGACGCGCTCGCCACCCGGCTGGGCCGTCTGCGCCGACCCGCGCCGGAGACGCTTGCGGACGAACCGTCCGTGGAGGAACTGCTGTCGGTAGACCGGGAGTACCGCACGAAGGGACGGCGTGGCGAGCTGAAGCTCATCGCGCCGCGCCGCTTCAACCCCACAGGCAAGGCCTGGTTGCCCATCCTGCATACGAAACATGGCGAGCGGGACTACACCGCGCTGTTCTCCAACACGGCCCGCGCCCACCAGTTCGGCCGCACGCAGGACTGGGTAGTGGTGTACGTAGATGGCGCGCGAACGGAGCGCCAATACACGGTGGTGACGGCGCGCCGTGGCGTCCTCAAAGGCAAGCGCGCCGTGCGCGGGCGGGAGGTAGAGTGCGCGGCCTACTACGCGCAACGCGGTGCGACGCGTCCCCCAGCCGCAGCGTTGAGCGCGTAGGTTCGAGAGCCCCTCCCCGTAGGCATAAGGTCTCGCAGATTAATACCATGCGAACGTTCCGCTGCCTCTCCGTCGCGGTCGGCTTCGCCGCGTGCCACACCCCCTCTCACTATCTGCCCCGTGTGAGAGCCTTCACGGTCACCACAGTGCCGCTGCTCACAACGGAGCTGGCGAGAACCTATCCTTTCCTTACGCACGACTTCGCCAGGGGTGGAGTGCTCGACGGCAAGGAGGTCTATGGCTTCGTGCCGAGCACGCTCGTCGTATACGTCGGAGACACGCTCGACCTGACGTTCTTCAATCCGGAAGACGACGCTCATACGTTCGTGCTGCCCGACTTCGCGATCGCGTTACCGGGCCAGACGACACGCACCGCGCGATACGTCGCGCACGAGGCCGGGATCTTTACGTTCCGGTGCAACATCCCTCGGCACGCCCCGATGATGAGCGGCGAGCTCGTCGTCCTACCCGCCGACCGAGGGTCGTGACTAGCCAGGGGCGCGGGACTTCTGCACCACCTGCCAGCGTCCGTGGGCCTCCGCCTCGGAGCGCTCGTGGCTGGAAAAGTACGTGCCGGAGATCGTGTCGCCCCGCAACCAGCCGACGAACCGCGTAAGGAGCGCGCATCCACACTCTGGATCGCGGTAAGGTGCGAGCGTGCCGCTCACCTCGTTCCCCTGTACCCGCACGAAGCTGATGGTCAGAGTCGTCGGGCGCGACCGCTCGGCGTCCTCCGGGCCGCCCGGGTCATCCTTTCGCCACGCCCTGAGCGGCTGGCCCAGGCCCCGCGGGATCATGATGACGTCGCCGTAGGCGGTGTCGCCGCGTGGAGTGAGCACGAAGCTGATGCTGCCGCTGCGGCCGGTCTCCTCGCTCGAATAGTCGCCGGTCCACTCTCCAGTGAGCGCCGCGATGTCGCGCAGAGAGCCCGCCAACGGAACGGGTGGCGGATGACCGGCGCACGCCGCCAGCAGGCACGCCGAGGCGAGCGTCGATACACGCAGTTCAATTCTCACAGTCTCACACCTCCGGAGTGAGCGCCGTAAAGATACGCCGGCGCGCTTCCTATGGGTGTCTTCAAGCCCTCTTCACTGAGTCTTGCTTCCGGTGCGCCCATCTTTGGTCCTGGCTCGAACGGAAAGTCTCAATGCCGCCCATGCGCGTCCGATCACGGCTTGGTAGAGCAGCTGTGGCTGTCACAGCCCTGGTGCTGGGAACTGGAGGCGCTCGGAGTGACGCGCACGTACGACAGAGCAGGCAAGGGGCGGCAGATCAGGCCCTCCACGACCGGCTTACTCGCGCTCAGCTCGTGGTGTTGGGAACGGTGACGGTTGTACGCCACGTCGAGGTGCGTCCGCGTCCACCGATATCCGAACACGAGCCCGACTGGCGCGACGCCACGATCAAGGTGGAGCGGCAGCTCAAGGGATCGCTGACCCCGGGCACCGACACTGTCCACGTGCTCTTCCCCGCGAGCCAGGATGTCAGGTGGTTCCAAAGTCCCAAGTTCACGCAGGGGCAGGTCGGCATCTTCTTGTTGCACCTTGGTGAACTGCCTGCGACTGCTATTCCCAAGACAGCCGGGCCAGCCTACACCGCCCTGAACTCACTCGATTTCCAAGACCGCGATCAAGTCAGTCGAATCACCCGGCTACTGTCTCTCCCCACGCACGAGGTGGGGTCAATGGGCAGAGTCCCGGCGGCGAATCGCCCTTCTTGACCGGCCCCCTGCGCGGCGTCGAGACGCGCAGTCGGCGCCGTCTAACTGCTCAAGTACCGCACAAACTCGACCTGGCTCGTGCTATCAGGGGCGTTGTTGGGCGTCGCCCTTCGAAGGCGTTAGCGAGCCGCTCATCCCATCCGTACGGGTCATCCCGGAACTGCACCGGGCCGTCCTCATCGCTCCAGGCGGTCCAGTAGACGAGGTGCACGGGAACCGCCGCGCCCAGCCGCAGGCGCCGCTCGCGCCCGACGGCCATGGCCGCGTGAATCGAATCGACCGACCACTCGGGCAGCAAGTACGTGGCGAGATCGGCCGCACCTTCGACGCGGACGCAACCATGACTGAACGCCCGAAAGCGCTCGGTGAAGAGGGGACGCTGCGGCGTGTCATGAATGAACACATCGAACGGCGTCCAGAACACGAACCGCACGCCGCCGAGGGGATTGGTCGGCCCGGGCTCCTGCACGAGGCGATAGGTGAACGTGCTCTCGGTGACCGCACTCCAGTCGATTGTGGCCGGGTCGACTTCCTTGCCACCGCCGGCCGAGTCGCCGAGCACACGCATCCCCTCGCGCGCCAAGTACCGCGGATCCCGCTGAACCAGCGCGAGCAGTTCCCGCGCCGCGATCGCCCGGGGGACGTGCCACGCCGGCCGGAAGATCAGCTCCGTGACGCGGGAGCTCACGATCGGCGTCGGCCAGTCGGGCCGGCCCACGATCGCGCGCATGCTCAGCACCCGCTGCCCGCCATCCACGACGTCGAGTGTGAACGCGGCGCTGTTGACGACCAGATACCGTTGGCCTAGGAATCGCGGCAGCCAGCGCCACCGCTCCAGGTTCACCGCGATCTGGCGGGCGCGCGCCCTGGCGGACATGTTCAGCGCCCGCCGCGTCATGGGCCCTACCGTGCCGTCCACCTCGACGCCATGCTGCTCCTGGAAGGCCCGAACCGCTGATTCGAGCGCACCGTCGAACTGCTCGGCCGAATCTCGCGCGGGCGCCCCGTACCCTTCAGCCAAGAGTCGCCGGCGGAGCAGTTCGACCCTGGGCCCGACAGCTCCGAGCTCGAGCGCCGCGCCCGCCGGCACGGCCGGCCATCCACCGTGCGCCGCGATGGCCCGGTACCGCGACAGGGCGCGTCGCAGCGCGACGTACCCGGGCTGCGGCGGGGGGAGCGCGCGCAGCGTCCCCGCGACGCGTCCCGACTCGAGCGCCGATGCGAGCAGCCGAACGAGATCGATCCCCTGGGGAGCGGCGCGCCACAGCGAGTCGACCGCCGCCGGCTCCACACGTCCCCGAGACACGTCCCAGGCGTACTGGAAGAACGCGCGGGTGAGGAGCGAGTCGAGTCGAGCGAGTTCGGCAGGTGCGAGTTTCCTTGCCAGCAGGGAATCGAGCCCCGCGCTCGGATAATCGCGTGTATCGAGGGCATCGTCACGGGCCCGCGCCAGGGCGCGGGTCAACGCACCCGTCTGTGGCGAGACCGCGGCGGAGTCACTCCAGGCAAGCCGGCCGCCCCGCTGCTCATAGAAGCTGGCGACGAGCGAATCCACCGGGTCTGGGGGCCCCTGCGCGGCGCCGCACCGGGGCAGCGGCGCGAACGCGAGGGCCGCCGCCCAGAGACTGAGCCTCAGGTAGAGCCTTCGGCTACGGCCCGCACGAAGTCCGTGGCCGTGATGATGCCGACCGGCCTTCCCCGATCCGCCACGAGCACGCGATGAATACCGTGCTTCAGCAAGTAGGCGGCGGCAGTCTGGAGGCTCCCGTCCGCCGGCACGAAACGGACGCCCGTGCTCATGGCTTCGCCGACGGTGTGTTCGCCCAGCACGTCCCACTCGGGACCTTCGAGCGCCTCGAGTCGCTGTACGACGTCGGCCCCGGCATCCGCCCAAAAGTCGGTGAAGTAGGCGCCCGGCGCGTCCGCGCCCTCTTCCCACTGCTGCTCCTCTGGAGTCTCGAGCTCACCATGCTCGCTGCGCTCGTAATGTCCGGCGGGGACTCCCGGGGTGGCGGCCTCGAACGCGAGCACGTCGTTCGCTGAGAGCACACCGACGATGCGGTTGGCCGCCACGACCGGAGCGCCCGTGATGCGGCGGTCCGCCAGCACCTCGATCGCCTCCCGCAGGCTCATATCAGGGCTCAGCGTCGCGACGTCCGCGGACATGAAATCGCGGACGGTGAACGATTGCGGCCGGCTGTTCCGTTGTTTCTGCGTCATGGAGTGCCTCCCGTCCCGCGGTCCTGAGCGCCACGGAGTCCCGTGATGGCGACAGCCGTGAGCACGAGGTACATGAAGAAGCCGTACACGCACGCCGGGTAGCCGAATACCGTTCCAGCGGCGCCCGGCGCCGGGCAGCCGGCCGCGCCCGCGAATAACTCTCGGTAGGTCAGAACCCCGGAGAACGTCATCCCCAGAACCCCGATAACCGCGATGACTTGGAGCGCGCGCTTGGTGGTCATACGTGTCGTGAATTGAGCCTACGACGAGAGCGCGCTGGCAATCGCGAAACCCATGTGAAGAAGTCTTTACACCCCCTTCATCTTCATCCGATTGGCGACCTGCGAGACTGTACGCTGACACCAGGAAGGGGCGGCTGGCCCAATGGCCCGGCATCTCCGGAGGAGGTCGCTCGAGGCGCCGTCGGAGCGAAATGACTTGACGCGTCTGCTCGAGGCCGAAGCCCGGCTGGAGCAAATGCTGCAGCGCGCGCGCGACGAGGCCGTTCGTCTTGTGGACGAGGCGCGCACAGCAGCGCGAGCCCGCGACGACGCGCTTGGAGCGGAGCTCGAGGTAGCCGAGCAGCGGCTCGAAACGGAGATCGCGGCGGAGCGCGAGCGTCGGGTGCGCGAAATTGGGGAGGCGGGGCGCCGGGAAGTGGAACGGCTCGAGCACGTCGCCCCGGAGCGGATCGCGGAGCTGGCACGGTACGTGGTCGACCGAGTCATCGAGGCGGGCTCATGATCATCGAGATGTCGAAGGTCCGGGTGATGGGGCCCCGTGCGCGGCTGCCGGCGGTATTGGGGGTGTTGCAGGACCTCGGCGTGCTCCACTTGGCGGCGCCGGAGGCCGAGCATCTCTCTCCATTCGCGCTGACGGCCGGCCAGGAGCGTGAGCGGCGCCATCTCCTGAACGCGCTGGAGGACGTGGACCGCGGGCTGGCAGAGCTCGGCCTCACGGCCGGCCCGGCGCCGCGGGTCGGGTCGGCGACGACTCAGGATATCACGCGGTGGGTACGCCTTGCCTGGAGGGTCCGGCGCTCCGCAGTGCGTTTGAAGCTGCGTACCGCAGCGCTCGACGAAGAGCGCGCCTTGATTCTCAAGTATCAGCACTTCTTCTCGGCGTTCCGGTCGCTGCTCGAGAGTGAGGCGCGTTGGCCCAACGCGACCGCGTATCACATCCTGCTGCGAAGCGGAGACACAGACACCGTCCAGAAGCTCCGGGTCAGCTTGACTGCGGTGATCGGGCATGAGTTCCAGCTCTACAGCCAGCCGCTCCCCACGGGTGAAACCGCCCTGTTGATTGTCGTCTCCGCCCCGTCTGCCGCGCGGGTCGAGCGGCTCCTCGCCGAGGCCCGTGTACAGGAGATCCCGGTTCCCGAGCAATACGGAGCGGGAAAGTCGCTCTCGGCCGCGATTCCCAAGATGCTCGCGCGATTGGGGGAGATCCCGCGGGAGATCGAGGCCGCGGGCCGCGAGCGCGAGGCGCTCGCGCGGGCGCACGGTGCGGAGCTACGGCGCGCGCGAGCCGGCCTGCACGACCGGCTGCGCGAGCTCGAAGCGCTCCCGCTGTCGGGCTTGACCGCCCACGCGTTCGTGCTCGAGGGCTGGCTGCCGGCGGCGACCCGGCCAGAACTCGAGAGCGGCCTTCACCAGGCGTTCGGGGACGACGTCGTGGTGAGCCAGATTTCGCATGAAGAATGGAAATCGGAGGAGGCGCCCGTGGTGTTGTCCAACCCGCGCCTATTCCGGCCGTTTGAGACGGTGATCCGGTTGTTGCCGCTGCCGCGTTACGGAACAATCGACCCCACCCCCTTCGTGGCCGTGTTCTTCCCTGCCTTCTTCGGGCTCATGGTGGGAGATGTCGGCTACGGCGCCGTCCTCGCCGTGCTCGGGCTCGTGCTACACTGGCGCTCCAAGCCCGGCACACTGCTCCGCAACGTGGCCGAGATCATCGGACCTTGTGCGCTGTTCTCGATCATTGCGGGATTCCTGTTCGGCGAGCTGTTCGGCGACCTGGGCAGCCGGTGGCTCGGGCTCCGGCCGATCGCCTTCAGCCGCGAGGAAGCGCTGATCCCGTTCCTGCTGCTCGCAGTGGCGCTCGGCGCGGTGCACATCGTGCTTGGGCTCGGATTGAGCGTGGCGAGCAACATTCGAAGCCATCCCCGGCACGCTCTCGGGAGCGGGCTCTCGGCGCTGATGATCGCACTCATCATCCTGGCACTACTCGCCGCGGTGGACGTGTTGCCGAAGGGCTTCTTCACGCCCGCCGTGATCGGCCTGCTCATCGCCTTTCCGGTGCTGATCGTGCTCGAGGGACTGATCGCACCGATCGAGCTGCTGTCGATGCTCGGCAACATCCTGAGCTACGCCCGTATCATGGCCCTGGGCATCGCCTCGGTGATGCTCGCCGTGGTCGCCAACAAAATGGTGGGGGCAATCGGGAGTCTCGCGGTGGGCATCGTCTTCGCCCTGCTGTTTCACCTGGTGAACTTCGCGATCGCGTTGTTCAGCCCGACGATCCACGCACTGCGCCTGCACTACGTGGAGTTCTTCGGGAAGTTCTACAGCCCCGGCGGCGTGCGATACGAGCCGTTCGGGCATTGGACGCGCGACGCCGCGCGTTCCCGCGCCTAGAGAGGAGCAGCGATGACTGTTCTCTACATGGTCCTGGCCGCCGCACTGGCCGTTGGAATCCCCGCGCTGGCCACGGCGTGGGCCCAATCCCGGATCGGTCCCGCGATCGCCGCGAGTATGGCCGAGAAACCCGAGCTCTCAACCACCGCGATCCTGATGATCGCCATCCCGGAGACGATGGTCATCCTGGGGTTCGTGGTCGCCGTGCTGATTCTGTATGGCAAGCTGACTTGATGGCGCTCGATCATTTGCTGGCGGCTCTCGAGCGGGACGGCACGGCGCAGGTGGAGGCGCTCCTGGCGGAGGCGCGCGTCACGGTCGCCGCGGTGACGCGGGAGGCCGACGAGCGGGTGGCGCAGCGCCGTCGCGATGCACTCGCCACGCGCGAGGCCGCGGTGCGTCAGTCTACGGAGAGGGCGTTGGCCGACGCGCGCCACGCGAGCCGGCGCCGCATGCTCGACGCGCGTCAGCGCCTGCTCGACCAGGTGCGCGGCGCCGCGCACGCACTCTTACCGGAAGCGGTCAACGGCGCCTCCTACCGGGCCGCCTTGCCGCGACACATCGCTGAGGCCCTGGAGGCCGCCGGTGACGAACCCGTGGTGATCCGCTGTCGCGACGGGCTCGTGCCTGTCGTACAGCCCATCGTCGCTCCCCAGGCGCGCGTGACGGTGCGAGGCGACGCTAGCGTACCGCCTGGCATGGTTGTCACGACCACCGACGGCGTGATCGAGGTGGATCAGACTCTCGACGGCCGGCTCGAGCGGCTGCAGGCGCGGCTCGCGCTCGAAGTGATGGCACGACTGGGCATGTCGATATGACGATCCGCTGGGAGGACTTGAACGCGCGGGCGCGCGGGCTCGCGACCCACCTGCTCGGGCGGGGCGACCTCGATGTGCTGGCGCGTGCGCCGGACATGGCGACACTCGGCGACGCGCTGCGCGGGCACGGCTTCCCCGTCGCCGAAGGCGAGCGGTCCCCCGAAGCCCTGGAGCTCGCGCTGCGTCGCATGGCCGCCGCGCGGCTTCGCGTGCTGGCCCGCTGGGCGGGCCCCCGGGCACGCGCGCTGAATGTGCTGTTCGAGGACGAAGACCGACGCAGTCTGAGAGCGGTGCTGCGCGGCGCGGTCCAAAAAGCGTCCGCTGACGCGCGCATGGCGGGGCTCATCCCCACAGCCGCGTTACCGGAGCGTGCCCTGCGCCGCCTGGCCGAACAGAGCAGTGCCGCCGCGATCGCGTCCCTGCTGACCGCATGGCGGAATCCATACGGCTCGGCAATCCTTTCGCTCGCCACGACCGCGAATCCCGACCTCTTGTCGCTCGAGCTCGCGCTCAATCGAACGTTCGCGGCTCGCGCGGCCCGCGCCGCGCGCGGTACGGGTCTGCTCGCCGCCCATGTGCGCGAGACGATCGACCTGGAGAACGCGTACACGGCGCTCGTGCTCGCCGTCGGAGGGAAGGATGTCGTAGCGCGGGATGCGTTCCTCGCCGGGGGCGATCGCGTGTCGCTGGGCGGTTTTATCGAGGGTGCTGCGGCAGGGGACGCCCTGGTGGCGGCCCGGGCGCTCTCCACCGCGTTCGGGGTGACGCCGCTGGCCCGGGCCTTCGAGCGCTTCGCAGCCGATCCGGGCGAGCTCGAGGACGCGGTGCTGCGGATCCGAATCCGTGAGCTCACGCGCGCGACCCGCGTTGATCCGCTCGGGCCCGCGCCCCTGCTCGCATATGCGCTGCGGGTTCGCGCCGAGATCCTGGACCTGCGCCGGATCATCTGGGGCGTGACCCTCGCAACGCCCCCGGTGGCTCTGCTCCAAAGCCTGGTGACCGCGTGAGGACATACGCGCTCCGCGTGTTGTGCCGGCCGGAGGTCGCCGTGGGGTTCGGGCTCGCGGGGCTCAAGGCGAACGAGGTCACGACGCCCGACGCCGGCACCGCCGCGGTGCGAGAGCTCCTCGCCGCGCCAGACGCAGGCGTGGCGCTCATCGAAGACCGGCTCTACGATGCCCTGCCCGATGACTTGCGTCGCCAGCTCGGACGCCGGCCGCTTCCGATGCTCGTTCCATTCCCGGGACCGGCGTGGGCGGAGCGGCCCGCAGCGCCCGAGGCGTACATCGTCGAGCTGCTGCGCCAGGTGATCGGCTACCGCGTGAGGCTCAGGTGAGTTCCGCCCGCATCCTGCGAATCAGCGGCTCGCTCGCCGAGGCGGCGCCAATGAAGGATGCGGCGTTGTACGAGCTGGTGCGCGTGGGGGGACGCGGGCTGCTGGGCGAGGTGATCCGAGTGGCCGGCGACCAGGCAACCATCCAGGTTTACGAGGACACGGCGGGACTCCGTGTCGGTGAGCCGGTGGTGGCCACCGGGCGTCCCTTCGAGATCACCCTCGGGCCCGGCCTCCTCGGCGCGGTGATCGACGGTGTGGGCCGACCCCTGGGGCGGATCGCCGAGGCTGTCGGCGACTTCATCGAGCCCGGCGTGGCAGCGGACACCCTCGACGACAAACGTCTTTGGACGTTCACGCCATCGGTCCGCGCCGGTGACCGTGTCACCACGGGCGATGTGCTCGGCACGGTGGAGGAGCGCCCCGGGATGGGCCATTCGGTACTGGTGCCGGCCGGCGTGGCTGGAGAATTGGCGCAGATCGGGCCAGGAGCATTCACCGTCGTCCAGACCGTGGCACAACTCGCGGATGGGACGTCGCTCCGCCTTGCGCATGCCTGGCCGGTGCGGGAGCCCCGTCCAGCCGCGCGACGGCTTCCCTCCCGCGAACCATTCATCACCGGCCAGCGTGTGTTCGACTTCCTGTTTCCCGTGGCGGAGGGGGGGAGCGTGGCCGTGCCCGGCGGCTTCGGGACCGGCAAGACGGTCATCGAGCAATCGCTCGCCAAGTACGGCGCCGCGGACGTGGTCGTGTACATCGGCTGCGGCGAGCGCGGCAACGAAATGGCGGAGGTGTTGGAGGAATTACCCCGCCTCGTCGATCCACGCACCGGCCGCTCGATCATGGACCGCACGGTGCTCGTGGTGAACACGTCCAACATGCCGGTCGCCGCGCGCGAGGCGTCGGTGTACGTGGGGATCACGATCGCCGAGTACTATCGCGACATGGGTTACCGCGTGGCCGTCATGGCGGACAGCCTGTCGCGCTGGGCCGAGGCGCTGCGCGAAATCGGCGCGCGCTTGCAGGAGATGCCGGGTGAAGAGGGCTATCCCACCTACCTCGGGAACCGGCTGGCGAAGTTCTACGAGCGTGCGGGCCGGGTGGAGGCGTTGGGCCGGCCGACGCGCACCGGAGTGGTCACGCTGGTCAATGCGATCTCCCCTCCCGGCGGAGATTTTTCCGAGCCTGTCACCCAGGCCTCGCTGCGCGTCGCCGGCGCCCTCTGGGCCCTCGATCCCGATCTCGCGCACCAGCGCCAGTTCCCGGCCGTGGATTGGGAGACCAGCTATAGCCTGTACGCCGAGACGACGGCGCCGTGGTTCGCTCAGTCGGTCGGGAGCGACTGGCCGGAGATTCGGCGATCCACGCTCGAGCTGCTGCAGCAGGAGCGCCAGCTCCGCGAGATCGCGGGTCTCGTCGGGCCCGAGGCGTTGCAGGATCGCGACCGTCTCCTGCTCGAGACCGCGCGCGTGGTCCGCGAGACGGTCCTTGGCCAGAGCGCGTACGACCCGAACGACGCCTACTCGCCGGTAGAGAAGACGTATCGCCTAGCCGCGCTGGCCCACAGGCTCTATCGCGCCGGTCTGGCGGCCCTGGATCGGGGGACGCCGATCGATCACATCGATTTGACGCGGGGCCGGAACGCGCTCGCGGCGGTGCGCCGGGCAAGGTCCGACGAGCTCGAGGCACGCGCAACCGAAGCCGACGCGGCGGTCGCCGCGATCGGGAAGGGCTGATCATGCCTGTCGCCCGCCTGTACCGCGGCGCCGAGCGGGCTGCCGGCCCCCTCCTGTATATCCGCCGCACTCCCACGACCGCGCTCGACGAATGGGTCGTGATCCGCGCGCCGGGCGAACCCGCGCGCCGGGGGCAGGTGATCGACGCAGGCCGGGACATCACGGTGATTCAGGTCCTCGAGGAAACAGTCGGACTGTCGCCGGCGCGCGCCGAGATCACCCTCACCGGAGAAGCCGCCTCGGTGGTCGTCGGCCGCGAGCTCCTGGGGCGCGCGTTCAACGGGATGGGTGCGCCGCTAGATGGGCTGCCAGCGCCGGTGGGGGAAGCGATCCGACCGATGTGGGCCGCGCCGCTGAATCCCGCGCGCCGCGCGCGGCCCGCGGACTTCATCGAAACGGGTGTTTCCGCGATCGACGGCATGAACACGCTGGTGCGAGGCCAAAAGCTGCCCGTGTTCTCGGGCTCGGGACTCCCGGGGCTCGAGCTCGCCGCGCAGATTGTGGAGGGTGCCCGCGCGCCCCGCGAGGAACCGTTCGCCGTCGTCTTCGTGGGGATCGGGATTACAGCGCGTGAGACGGACGCCTTCCTCGAGCGTTTCGACAGGAGCGGCGCGCGCGAACGCAGCGTGCTGTACGTAAACGAGACCCGCGACCCGACAATCGAGCGCCTGCTCGCGCCGCGCATCGCCCTCGCCGAGGCCGAGTTCCTGGCCTTCGACGCGGAGATGCAGGTTCTCGTCGTGATCGCCGACATGACCCATTACTGCGAAGCGCTGCGCGAGATCGCGACCGCCCGTGAGGAGATCCCCGGCCGCCGCGGCTATCCGGGTTACATGTACACCGACCTCGCGAGCGTGTACGAGCGGGCGGGGATCGTCGCGGGCCGCCGGGGTTCCGTCACGCAGATCCCGATCATCACCATGCCCGACGACGACATCACGCATCCGATTCCGGACCTCACGGGCTACATCACGGAGGGCCAGATCGTTCTCTCGCGCGAGCTGCACCATCGCGGTGTCTTCCCGCCGATCGACGTCCTGCCGTCACTGTCGCGCCTGATGAACGCCGGCATCGGCCAGGATAAGACGCGCGCGGAGCACCGTGAATGGGCCGATCAGCTCTACGCCGTATACAGCCGCGGGCGCGAGGCACGGACTATGGCCGCGATCGTGGGTGAAGCAGGTCTCTCGCCGGCCGACCGCCGCGCGCTCGCCTTCGCCCAGGCGTTCGAAAACGAGCTGGTGGGGCAGGGCGGAGCGCGGCGCGCGATCGGCGACACGTTCGCAGTCGGCTGGCGGCTGCTCGAGACGCTACCGCACGAAGATTTGCTACGGATCTCCGATGCGACATGGGCGGCGCGGGAGCACGCATGAGCACACGCGGTCTCGCCCCGACACGGATGAACTTCATCCGCGCTGCCCGGCGGCTCGAGCGCGTGCGAAAGGGGGGCGAGCTGTTACGCCGGAAGCGAGAGGCGCTGGTGATGGAGCTGTTCAAACTGGCGCGCCCCGCCGCGGACGCGCGGGCGCAGATCGAGGAGGGGACGCGCCGGGCCTACCCGGCGCTCCTCGCCGCCCTCGCGACTCACGGCCTCGCCGGGCTCCGTGCCCTGTCGTGGCCCACCCGGGAGGTGACCGTCGACATCGAGCCCGGCTCCGTGTGGGGCATCGCCGTGTCCACCATCGTGAAACGCCCTCCGCTGACGCGCACGCTCGACGCCCGGGGCACCGCTCCCGCGCTCACCGGTTTGGCCACCGTCCGTGCCGCCACTGAATTCGAGCGGCTGGCCGAGGTGCTGCTCGATGCCGCACCGCGGGAGATGTTGATCCGCCGGTTGGGGGAGGCCTTGTCCCAGACGTCCCGTCAGGTGAACACGCTCGAGCGTCGCGTGACGCCCGAGCTCACGGCGCAGATGGCCGCCGTGCGTGGAGCCTTGGAAGAACGCGAGCGCGAGGAACGGCTGCGACTCAAGCACCTGCTGCGAACGACCGGCCAACGAGGGCGCTAGATTGGTTGTGATCCGAGGAGGTAAACGTTGAACGCAAAGCTACCGTGGGCCATCGCCGGCGCCGCGCTCCTGGCGCTAGCGCTCTTTCTTACCTTGGGCCGCCAGCAGGGACACGCAGCCGTGCACCCCGACCCGCGACCCGGCGTCACCGCCGACCGCGTCCTCCCGCCCGGGCTGCTCCCCGACACACGTGGCGTCCTCGAAGCCTACATGGCGGCCCGCAACGCGCCTCAGATTCTCGATGGAGTTTTTTGCTACTGTCAGTGCGCCCGCAACTTCGGCCACCGCTCGTTGCTCACCTGTTTCGAGTCAGACCACGGTGCCAGCTGCGACATCTGTATGGGCGAAGCCGTGCTCGCAGCTCAACTGGCCGAGCGGGGGAGCACGTTACGTGACATCCGCCGCGCCATCGACGAGCGATTCGGCTCCTAAGGCCGCTCGACCCAGTCCGCTATGAAGATGTTTGTCTCGTGCGGCGCCGTCCCGTGTCGATTCGATGCCCATACGAGGTGCGCCCCGTCGGGCGAGAACATCGGGAAGGCGTCAAACTCCGGAGACGTGGTGACCTGCTCGAGTCCCGCGCCGTCGAGGTTCACGAGATAGAGATCGAAGTTTCGAGACTGCGGGTCCTTATAGTTTGATGCGAAAATGACCCGCTGGCCGTCGGAGTGGAAATACGGCGCGAAGCTCGCCCCCGGAAGATTGGTGATCTGCCGCTGGTCCGAGCCGTCCGTGTTCATCACCCAGATATCCATGTGCGTCGGGCGGACCAGACGCTTGGCCAGAAGCGTCCGATACTCGGCGCTGTCCGCCGCAGTCTGCGGATGATACGCCCGGTAGACGATGCGTTTGCCGTCCGGGGAGAAGAAGGGTCCGCCGTCATAGCCTAACGTCGTCGTCAGCCGCTTCAGATGGGACCCGTCCGTGCGCATGGTGTAGATGTCGAGATCGCCATCCCGTAGCGAGGTGAACACGATCGTCGTGCCATCGGGGGACAGCGTCCCCTCGGCGTTGTAGCCGGGACCCTTCGTCAGGCGGCGGGCACCGCTGCCGTCAGCATTGGCGGTGTAGATGTCGTAGTCGTA
>Ga0079222_10000017_pt1 | contig 24646 bp, 18 predicted proteins | sample GAPlitter_FD_75070 | JGI IMG/M metagenome (GOLD analysis project Ga0079222, IMG submission 75070) | Agricultural soil microbial communities from Georgia to study Nitrogen management - GA Plitter | ecosystem: Environmental > Terrestrial > Soil > Agricultural land | place: USA: Georgia...
CCTCCCCCCTCCCGCCCTTCCCACCAATAGACGGTCCACGTCGTCCCTTCCGCCACGAAGCCCTCGGGCGTGAGCAACAGCGCATCGTCCGCCTCGGCTACCTCGGCCTCAGCGGCCGCCTCTTCGAAACAGTCGCGCTCCGTGGTCTTGTGCCGATAGGTCTGGTGCGGCTCGGCCGCGGTGACCACCACCGGTGGCTCTGTGCGGGACAGCTCGCGTACTGTCACACTGGCCCGGCCGTCGCGCACTTCCACGCGGAGTACGGCATCGCCGGTTGCCGCGAACGGCGTTACCAGTTTGGCGATATCCTGGTTCGGTTTCGGCAAACCCAGCTCCGCCAGGGACCGCGCCAGCCGAGCGAGGTGGCGGTCGAGGAAGGGGATGCGTCCGTCGCGGACGCGGATCGTTTCGATGAGGCCGAGTGACAAGAGCGCCCTCCGTTATCCGTGGTCCGTCATCCGTCGTCCGTGGTGTCGCGGGGACAACGGATAACGGAAGACAGAAAGTTGCCTATTGGAACCCAGTTTCACATGTTGTGGCGCCGCCTGCCTCCAAGGGACTCGTATGCGAATGCTTGCCAAGGTGCTGCGCGACGCCGGTCCACGACGTCTCTCCGCGACGCTCCTAGCCTCGACGATTCTGGCTTCATGTGCCCATGCCCCACCAGCCGATTTCGCCCCCGACCCGGGCCTCGTCGGCCAGATCCGCGACATCAGGATCATCCCCGGGTACACGCGGGCGTGTCCGGGCGCGATCATTCCTACGACGTATGAGGCGGTCCTGAACGACGGGTCACGCGTTCCGTTCGCGCGCTCGTACGACAAGAAGCACCCCCCTCGTCTCCATGTGGTGTTCCTCGACCGCGAGAGTCCTGACGCGGTATCGCAGGAGGACGGCGACTGGGTGACGGAGCGCGACCCGCTCGCGACTGTGGCGACCGGATTCCGCCTCACGGCCACGCTGCGCGCCAAGCCCAGCGCCACCGGCACCGTCGTCGTGCCGCCCTACTACGGGTGCATGCCCCACGCGTTCACATTCACCGGGGATCAAGGCCACACCGGCGAGGCTGGAGGGAACGGGCCCGACGTGTCCGTGCGGTTGGCGATGCTGCGCTCGCCGTTCTACGACAGGCTGTACGTCGCCGGGATCCAGGTGGGCGTCCAGGCCCCCTTCTACATCCTCGCCGATGCCGGCACTGTTCCGCCCGCCGACTGGCTGATCGTCGAGTCGCGCGGCGGCGCGGGTGGGACGGGGCGCGCCGGCCCGAACGGCGGCGATGGCTCTGCGGGGGCCAACGGCTGCCCGGCGCAAGCGGGCGCGCCCGGGGGTAGCGGCGGCACCGGGGAAGCGGGAGGAGCCGGGGGTCGGGGCGGCCGCATCAACGTCATTGTGCCGGTGGACCAGCCGCTGCTCGCCGGACTGGTGGACGGGCGGAGTCCGGGGGGCTCCGGCGGGGCTGGAGGCGCCGGCGGCGCTGCCGGCAAAGGTGGCAAGGGAGGACAGGGTACGGCCGATGCGAACAACCGGCGTTGCCCGGATGCGGCCGATGGGGCGCCGGGCCGCGCGGGGGCAACGGGGCAGCAGGGGAGCGACGGCCCACCGGGACCGCGCTCGATCGTGGTGACGGCCCCCACGCGAGAGCTGTTCGGGATGCAGGTGCCGCCTGGGCTGGGGGCGCTACTGGAGCGAATGCAGCGCCGGCCGTGAGCTACCGCAGCACCAGGTGCGAGTACTGGAGGAAGTTCTCGACCACCAGCTCGAACTCGTCGCCCGGTGTGATTGCCGGGAGGGGCGCCGACCAGGACCTGCGCCCCGCGACGGGGTCAGCCACCACGGTCACCGTCCCGGAGGCGGTAACGAACTCCGCGGGCACGGTGAACTCGACCGTATTGTTCGTCGTCACGATGCCGAGCCGCACCCACATCGCGCCCCGGGCGAGGTAGATTCTCACGTCCGACCAGTTGCTGTTCGTGACGCGTAGCGTCACGGGGGCGTGGCTCGACTGAGATGGAAGGGGCGCCGCGGAATCCTGAGGGGCAAGGGTGCTTTGCGCGGCGCGGCCGTGATGGGCGCACGCGGTGATGGCCAGGCAGGCGCAGAGGCACCAGCGGAACCGCGTCATCGATATGCCCCCTTCCCGCCGTAACATACTGCACCAACCGAACCGGTAGAAGGGACCGCCATGTCAGGGTCGTACGACGTGATCATCGTCGGAGCCGGTCACAACGGCCTCGTGACGGCGGCCTATCTCGCGCGGGCGGGCCGCCGGGTGCTGGTGCTCGAACGCCGCGACGTGGTGGGTGGCGCGTGCGTGACCGAAGAGCTGTGGCCGGGGTTCAGGGTGTCCACCGCGGCCTACGTCAACAGCCTGCTGCGGCCCGAGATCATTCGCGACCTGGAGCTCGCGCGCCACGGCTTCGAGCTGCTGCCGCGCAGCCCATCGTCGTTCACGCCGTTCCCCGACGGCCGGTTCCTGCTGATGGGTCCGGATAAGGAGTTGACGCGGCAGCAGGTCGCCAAGTTTTCGGCGCGCGACGCCGACGCGCTGCCGCGCTACGAGGCGATGCTCGAGCGCATCGCCGATTTCATCGAGCCCACCCTGCTTCAGACACCGCCGAACCCGTGGTCCTTCCGGCCGCGCAACCTCGCCCAGCTGGCGGGTCTGGGGTGGCGCTTCCTGAAGCTCGGGAAGGACGGCCCGGGCGCGCTGGAGATCCTGACGGGCGCCGCGCAGCCGATTCTCGACCGCTGGTTCGAATCGGAGCAGCTCAAGATCGCGCTGGCCACCGACGCCATCATCGGCGCCATGGCGTCACCCACCGTGCCCGGCACCGCCTACGTGCTGTTCCACCACGTGATGGGCGAGTGCAACGGGGTACGCGGGATGTGGGGCTACGTGCGCGGGGGAATGGGCGGCATCACCCAGGCGCTCGCGTCCGCGGCGCGCGCCCGTGGCGCGGAGATCCGGCTGAACAGCCCGGTGACGAAGATCGTGACGCGCCGCGGGCGCGTGAAGGGCGTGGCGCTCGAGGACGGCAGCGAGTTTTCGGCGCGCCAGGTCGCGTCGAACCTCGACGCGCGCCTGACGTTCCTCCGGCTGGTCGATGGGAACGAGCTGCCGGCGGAGTTCGTCGCCGGCGTACGCGCCATCGACTACGCGAGCGCCTCGCTCAAGATCAACGTCGCGCTGTCGGAGCTGCCCGATTTCACCGCGGTCCGCGGCAGTGGCCTCGCGCCCAACACCCACCTGCGCGGCACGATCCACATCGCGCCCACGCTCGAGTACATGGAGCGCGCGTACGACGACGCCAAGTACGGCCGTCCCTCCGCGGATCCGATTCTCGAGTGCACCATCCCCTCCGTCGTGGACACGACGGTGGCGCCGGCCGGGAAGCACGTGATGTCGTTCTTTGTGCAGTACGCCCCATACCGGCTGCGGGACGGCGCGACGTGGGATCAGCTGAAGGACCGGTTCGCGGACCGCTGCTTCGACATCCTCACCGAGTACGCGCCCAACTTCAAGCGCGCCGTGATCGAGCGGCAGGTGTTGTCGCCGGTGGATCTGGAGCGACGGTTTGGGCTCACTGGAGGCAATATCTTCCAGGGCGCGATGACCCTGTCACAGCTGTTCTTCCTGCGCCCGCTGCCCGGGTACGCCGACTACCGCTCCCCCATCAAGGGGCTCTATCTCTGCGGCTCGGCGACGCACCCGGGCGGCGGAGTCATGGGGGCGTGTGGCTACAACGCCGCCCGGGAGATCCTCAGGGACCGCTAGTCGGCCTTTTTCGCCGTCGGCGGCAGGTGGCCGTTCAGGCGCAGGTAGATCGCCATCTGGCTGTAGTGATCCGCCCAGTCGGCCACGGTGATCAAGGCCGCCATCCCCTTCGTGACCTTGCGGCCGCCGAAAAAGTCGATGCTGTCCCCCAGTTGGGCATCCTGGATCTGCGCCAGCACGGTCTCGCAATACTTGAACGAATCCTTGAGCCCGGCGACCAGCTTGTCCTTGGCATCGGTGCCCGAGAACTTGTCGGCATCGGGCGCCTTCGTGCCGGTCGTCGCGCTGCAGAGGTAGTTGTTCCCTTCCTTGATCAGGTGGGCGACCACATCCCCGAACGTCATCTGGGCGGCTGTGGGCTTGTAGCTGTACTTGTCGGCGGGCATTTCCTCGGCCGCTTCGACGATGTTCTTGGTCTGGCGCTGCGCGATGGCCCGGACCCCGTTCATCACGGGGTTCTGAGCCTGCGACGTGCCGACCAGCGTCAGCGGGAGGGTACAGACGGCGAGCAGAGTGGTACCGAGCGCGAATCTCATCTGAATCTCCTGTGAAAGGCGTGGTAGCGGCCGCCGAATTCTGCACCGGAAAGGGCTCCTCGTCCAGGCTACATTGTAGCATGCGATCTGCCCTCACCGCGGCCCTGCTGCTCGCCGGCCCCCTGGCTGCCGCCGCCCAGTCGAACGCCGAGCGCGTCGCCAACGACGCGTACACCCGCTCACACGACTACGACCTGGTGCATCAGCGCATCGAGGTCTGGAACTTCGACTGGGACTCGACGTCGCTGGACGGGCGGGTGGCCACCACCCTGGTGGCGCTGCGCCCGGGGCTCGATTCCGTGGTCCTCGATGCCGGCAAAGGGCTGGCGGTCGCGCGGGTGGTGGACGCTGCCGGGACGACGCTGCGCAGCACGGCGCACGCGGATACCCTGGTGGTGTTTCCGGCCCGGCCGGTGGCGTTCCACGACACGCTGCGATTCGTGGTGGAGTACCACGCCCGCATCGAGAACGGTCACGGCCTCACCTTCATCCAGCCCGAGGGCCGGGAGCATCGCCCACAGCAGATCTGGAGCCAGGGCGAGGATCACGACAACCATTACTGGTTCCCGACGTACGACTTCCCCAACGACAAGATGACGTGGGAGCTCGTCGCCACCGTGCCGAAGCAGTACGCGGTGGTCTCGAACGGCCGGCTCGTCGCGGACCGGCCGGGGCCCGGAGGGGGAGGGCATACGGTCACTTGGCGCCAGGACGCGCCCAGCGCCACGTATCTCGTGTCGCTGATCGTCGCGCCGCTTGTGAAGATCGCCGACCGCTGGCACGGCATTCCCGTGGACTACTACGTGTATCGCGCCGACTCGAGCCGGGTGCGCCGGTTGTTCGGCGTCACGCCCGACATGATCGACGTGTATTCGCGCCTGACCGGCGTACGCTACCCGTGGCCGAAGTACGCCGAGACCACGGTCGCGGACTTCTTCGGCGGCATGGAGAACGTGAGCGCCACGACGCTGGTCGACTGGCTGCCCGACGAGCGGGCCTACCGCGACCGGCCGTGGTACCAGTGGATCCTCATCCCGCACGAGCTGGCGCACCAGTGGTTCGGGGACTACGTGACCACCGAGAACTGGGCGAACATGTGGCTCAACGAAGGGTTTGCCGAGTTCATGCCGGGCCAGTACTGGCGCGAGAAGCTGGGGCGTCACGCCGAGGACGACTATTACCTCGACGAGTACCGGCAGTACCTGCAGATCGACGCCCGCCGCCGCATGCCGCTCGCCGCCCTCGGGTCGAACAACATCTATCCCAAGGGCGCGCTGGTGCTGCGCATGCTGCGCAACTACCTCGGTCCCGAGCGCTTCTGGGCTTCCCTCCACACCTATCTCACGCGCCACGCGCTCGGCAACGCGACCACGGACGATTTGCGCCAGGCGGTGCTCGAAGCCACCGGCGAGAACCTGGAGGGGTTCTGGGGCGAGTGGATCTACGGCGCCGGTCACCCCGCCTTCACCGTCACCGCGACGTACGACACGAGCTCTCATGCGCTCACGTTGAAGGTCAAGCAGACGCAGAGCGACAGCGTCAAGGGCGACAGTACCGGACCGCGCTATCAGACGGCCTCGGTGTTCCACATGCCCGTGACCATTCGGGTGGGCACGACGTCGGGAGACGTGGTGCAACGCGTCGCGCTCACGGCGCGAGAGCAGACCATCACGCTGCCGGCGCTCGCGGGACCGCCGTCGATGGTGGTGTTCGACGATGGCAACACGATCCTGAAGGAGCTCACGTTCGATCAGCCGACGGCGTGGCTCGCGACCCAGCTCGAGCGCGACGCCGACTTGTGGAACCGTGAGTGGGCCATCGAAGAGCTGGCCAAGCGCTCGGGCGACTCGAGCGCGCTCGCGGCGCTCGCCCGCGCGGCGACCGGGGCCGACTACTTCCTCACGCGCGCGCAGGCGGTGGAGGCGCTGGGGGCTTTTTCCGCCGGCGCGGTGGGGCCGCTCGCGACGGCGCTGGGCGACACGTCGGCCGCGGTGCGGCGCGCCGCCGTCACGGCCCTCGGCAAGGTGAGAGGCCCGGAAGCGGCACGCCTGGCCCGCGCCGCACTCCGCGCCGACTCGAGCTATGAAGTGCGCGCCGCCGCGCTGATGGCGCTGGTGGCGGCCGACTCGAGTGCGCGTGACAGTGCGGTCGCGCTGGGGCTCGCCAGCCCCTCCTATCAGGACGTGATCCAGGAGGCGGCGTTCCGCGTCATCGCGCAAACGGGAGACACCGGCGCGCTGCCGCGGGTGGAAGCGCTCCTGGGGAGCGGCCGCCTGCCGGCCCACGTGATCGCCGCGCTCGCGGCCCGCGGCAGCGCGCACGCGCTCGACGTGCTCACCACCCACCTCGATGACGACCGTCCCTATGTGCGTCACTGGGTGGTCGAGGCGTTCCGCTTCACGCTCCCACGTCAGCTGAGCCTGACACGCTTGCAGAGCGTGGCGGGCCGCCTCAAGTACGCGGATACGAAGAAGGACGTGGAGACGGCGGTGCAGCGGCTGCAGAAGCCGGAGACGGACGCGGAGTAGCGCGTCGCATCCCCCAATACAACGGCAGCCCCGCGAGGATCAAGAGCGCGCTCATCAGCGTGTCCGCCGGGTCCGCTCTGGCCGTGTTGAGCACGAGCCACACCGAGAACACGATGAACACGATCGGGGTGACAGGATACCCCCAGGCGCGGTAGGGTCGGGCGAGATCGGGCCGCTTGCGCCGCAGCCGGATCACGGCCCCGCACGACATCGCGTAGAACACGAACTCCGCCAGGACCACGTAGGTGAACAGCCGGTTGTAGACATTCTTCCACGATGGCTCGGTGGAGATCCAGGCCAGCGCGAGGGAGATGACGCACTGTACCGCGAGCGAAGGCACCGGTGTGAGAAAGCGCGGGTGGACTCCCGCCAGCCAGCGCGGGAGCAGCCCATCGCGCGCCATCGCGTACGGCACGCGCGCCGCCGTCAGCACGATGCCGTTGTTCGACCCCAGCGTGGCGACCATGATCGCCACGGCCACGAATCCGGCGCCGGCGCTGCCGAGCGTGACCTGCGCGGCGTCCGACGCCACGAGGGACGAGGCCGCCATCTTCGCCGGTGACAGCACGTAGGCGAACGACGCGGTCACGAGGCAATACAAGACGATAGCGATGAACGTGGAGAGGATCATCGAGCGCGGCAGGTTGCGACCGGGGTCCGTGACCTCGCCCCCGACGTAGGTGCTCTCGATCCATCCGTCGTACGCCCACAGCACCGCCACCAGCGCGACCCCAAACGACGCGACCTGCCGACCCAACGGCGCGTCGGACCAGAGCGGCGCCAGATTAGCAACGTTGCCACCTGGCAGCACGAATCCGACGACGATGAGCGCCACCACGAGCCCGATCTTGGTGAGCGTGAGCACGTTCTGGGTGATCGCGCCGAGCCGAACGCCTAGTGAGTTGACGACGGTCAGCACGATGATCGAGGCCACCGCCGCGGCTTTGATCCCTGCATCGCCCAGATGCAGAAAGAATCCCAAGTAGGTCGCGAAGCCCAATGCAATCGCGGCGATCGACGCGGGGTTGATCACGACGCCGCTCGACCAGCCGTACAGGAACCCCCAGACGGGTCCGTACGCCTCGCTCAGGTAGACATAGATCCCGCCCGCCTTGGGCATGGCCGCCCCGAGCTCGGCGATGGCCAGGGCGCCGAGCAGCGACACCACGCCGCCCGCGACCCACACGAGGATGGAGGGCAACGAGGCCTGCAGCGTGGCGGCGATGACGCTCGGGACGATGAAGATGGCCGACGCGACGATCGTCCCGACGTTGATCATCGTCGAGTCGAGCAACCCCAGCTGGCGCTTGAGCTCGGTCACCGGCGCTTGAGCCACGTCCCGTAGGCGCCCTTCAAGAGCGTCTGAAAATGGTACACGCCCTCCTCGAACCGCACCGAGAAGCGGCCCTTGTCGTACGCCCGTGATCCCAGCCCACGCTGGACCCGCTCGCAGATCTCCGCGTCTTCCTGCTGCACCTTGTCCGAGAAGGCGATGTCGGCCTCGATGCGCTCGCGGGCCGCTGGTGACGACACCTCGCCGTAGTAGTAGCGGAAGATGACCTTGCAGCGGTCGGGCCCGACGGGGATGACGACGTTCGACTGCAGGCGTCCCGGCACGATGTTGAGCATCAGGTTGGGGAACACCTGATAGTAGAGCGCCTCGCCGCCGCCCCCGGTGTAGACGTTGGTGTCGCTCGTCAGCGGCCCCACCTGCACCGAGTACCAGTCTCGGACTTCGGTCACGTAGCCTGCGTAGTCGTACAGCGTGTAGAGCTCGGGATGCACGTAGGGAACGTGGTACCCCTCGAGATAGTTGTCGACGTACACCTTCCAGTTAGCGTGCACGTCGTAATCGATGCGCCGCACGAACGTCAGCTCGTCGATGCGGGTGGGCGCGATCCGCTCGCGGATCCCCGCGAGATACGTCTCGAGCGGCTTGGGCCGCCCGGCCAGCGTCACGAATACCAGCCCCCCCCACTGCGCGAGCGGTACCGGGGTGAGGCCGTAGTCACGCTTGTCGAACAGCTCCACCTGGTTGAAGTGCGGCACGCCGCGCAGCATCCCGTCGAGTCGGTAGGTCCAGCCGTGATACTTGCAGATCAGCATGTCGGCGTGGCCGTCCTTCATGGCGAGCGGTCCGCCGCGGTGGCGGCACACGTTGTAAAACGCCCGCAGCTCGCCGTCCTTCCCGCGCACGACGATGATCGGCTCGCCGGCGACGTCCGTCACGATATGGTCTCCCGGCTGAGCCAGCTGGTGGACGTCGGCGACGTGCTGCCACGTGGTGGCGAATACCGCGTCGCGATCGAGCTCGTGAAACTGCGGGTCAGTGTACCAGGCCGACGGGATCGTTTCGGCGCGCGCCAGCGGACGGACGCGCAGGTCGGCCGCGCTCAAACGCGGGCCGGCGCCGACCTTCGTCCTCGCCATTACGGGCTCAACCGGTTGTACTTGCGCAGCACGCTCTTCAGCCGATCGTGCGGCAGCGCGTACACCGTCAGGTCGTCGGCGCCGGTCATGGTCTGGGCGGCGAGCATGGCGTTGACGATGGCCTCTTCCGTCGCCTGAATCGTCGCCTCGAACAGCGGCGTGATGCGCTCGTCGGACAGCATGGCCACCTGTGCGAGCCCGGAGTCACGAGACGCGCGCGGGTTCGCGGTCGAGAACGCGATGAAGATGTCGCCCGACGAATTCGCGGCGAGGCCTCCCAGACGGCCCACGCCGAGGGCGGCGCGCTTCGCGAGGCGCTTGAGCTGATGGGGCAGGAGTGGGGCGTCGGTCGCGACGACGATGATGATCGAGCCCAGGTCGCCGGCGAGGCTCGTGTCGCGGGCGGTGCGCCCGCCGCTGCACGGCTCGCGGCACGGCAGCAGGTCGGTGATTTCGTGCCCCACCGGCACCCCGGCGATGCGCAGCGGAGCCCGCGCGCCGTAGTTGCACTGGACCAGCACGCCGACGGTGTAGCCGTCTCCCGGCAGGCGGCGCGACGCGGTGCCGATCCCCCCCTTGAATCGGTTGCACACCATGCCCGTCCCGCCACCCACGTTCCCTTCCGCCACCGGTCCGCCGCGCGCGCTGTCCATCGCCGCCCATGCGTCCTGTTTGGTGACGTGGAAGCCGTTGATGTCATTCAGCCCGCCGTCCCACGTCTCGGCCACCACCGGGAGGGACCACTCGTCGTGCTGCATGCGGCCCTGGCGGACCACCCATTCGATCACCGCGTCGCGCACCACGCCCACCGAGTGCGTGTTCGTGATCATCACGGGACCCCACAAGAACCCCGACTCTTCCACCCACGTGGTCCCCGTCATCTCGCCATTGCCGTTCATAGTGAACCAGCCGGCGAATACCGGGTCGTCCGAGGCCTTGCCGCGCGGAAACACCGCCGTGACGCCCGTCCGCACGGGGCCCTTCCCTACCACCAGCTTGCCGCTGCCGCGCACCAGGGTGCGATGGCCCACCTCCACGCCGGCGACATCGGTGATGGCGTCGAGCGGACCGGGTGTCCCTTCGAAGGGAATGCCCAGGTCACGGCCGCGCTCCGGCTTCTGGGTCGCAGACAGAACGGCTATGAGGAAGAGGGCGAGTGTCATCGCTCGTGGGCGGGGCAAGGTGAGAGGGGGGGTGCGGTAGGATACGGGCCACCGGTGAGGGTGGCAAGCGGCGTGAAACGACGGACCGGCACACGCCGTCAGGCCCGTGACTACACAGTGTGGCCATGATTCAGGATAAATTGTTGACCCTATGACCTCCCCCGGTCTCCCGTCGTTCACGCGATCGTCCTATTGGCAGTTCAGTCGCGCCCCGCGCTACAGCCTGCTGTTCGCGCTGCCGCTGCTGCTGTTCTACCAGGTGCTCGCGGTGATCCTGACTCAGGGGAGCCGTCCGGTCCGCAACGGCGCCGACGTCATACTGCAGAGCCTGTTCATCGCGGTCGCGGGCTCATGGGGACCGCTGGTGTTCATGGTATGCCTGATCGGCGCGGGGCTGTGGCTCGTGGCGCGCGACCGGCGCAGCCACAGCGGACGACTGCGCGCGAGCGTGTTCGGCAGGATGTTGCTCGAGTCGCTCGTGCTGGCGTCGCTCTTCGGCTTCATGGTGAGTGGTGTCACGAGCGGCGTGCTCGGGCTCGGCCACGCCCTGGCGCTCCCGCCCGGTCAGCGGCTCGACTGGTGGACCCGGCTGATGCTGTCACTGGGCGCCGGGATCTACGAGGAGCTGCTGTTTCGGGTGCTGCTGGTGGGCGCGCTCGCCGCCGCGGCGCGAGCGCTGCTGGGCTGGCGGCCCGCCACAGCCGGCGTCGCGGCCACCCTGCTTGGCGCCACGATCTTCTCGGCCTTCCATTATATCGGCCCGTACGGCGACCAGCTGGAGCTCTATTCGTTCACGTTCCGCACCGTGGCTGGACTGTTCTTCTCGGCGCTCTACCTGATTCGGGGGTTTGGGATAACGGCGTGGACGCACGCGCTGTATGACGTGTCGTTGCTGCTACTGCAATGATCGATCCTCCGGGGCAACCCCTCGATCGCCAGGAGCCCCGCCCGTACGGGCGGGGCAATGCGAGTTTCAACCGCGTTCTAATGCTGCCGGTGGCGAAGAACGGATCCTGGCGTTAGCCAGCGCGACGATAGCGTCGTATCGTGCGCCACACATTCGTCCTCGCCACTGTAGCTCAGCGCAAGGGTGCGCTCGTCCTCGCCATTGGCGGTTGGCGTGAGCACGTCCACATCTACATCTCCCTACCGAGCCATACGTCCATCGCGGCTATCGTTGACGCGTTGAAAGCCAATTCGTCTCGCTGGGTCCACGAGACGTCTCCACACCTCAGAATATTTGCGTCGCAGAAGGGCTATTCAGCCTTCTCGGTGTGCAAGCAATGTGAGCCGAGATTGATCAGGTACATCAGAAACCAGGAAGCCCGCCATGGCCCCAGCCGCCATGCCCCCACCTGTAAGGGTGGGGATAACGAGAGCCCGCCCTGATGCCTATTTGAGATTGTCCCTGCCTGCCCTCTTAGCCTGCTCCCTCAGTTTGAATCTTTGAATCTTCCCCGTCGCCGTCTTCGGCAGCTCGTCCACGAACACGATCCACCGTGGGTACTTGTACGGCGCGAGCCGCTCCTTCACGTACGCCTTCAGCTCGGCCTCGAGCGCCGGACCCGGCGCGTGCCCGCGGGTGAGCACCACGAACGCCAGCGGCTTCACGAGCTCGTCCTTGTCCTCCGCCCCGACCACGCCCGCCTCGACGACGGCCGGGTGGCCGGCGAGCACCCCCTCCACTTCGGCGGGCGACACCCACATCCCACCCGCTTTGATCATGTCGTCCGTGCGACCCGCGTACCAGAAATAGCCGTCCGCGTCACGGGTGTACTTGTCCCCCGTCCGCACCCACTCACCTTCGATCGTCTGCCTGGTCCGCTCGTGCTGGTTCCAGTAGCAGGCGCACCCGCTATCCCCTTTCACCAACAGGTTCCCCACTTCGCCGACTCCCACCTCGCTGCCCGCTTCGTCCACCAGCTTGGCCTCGTACCCGGGGACCACGGTGCCGCTCGACCCGGGCCGCACGTGACCGCGGCGGTTGGCGATGAAGGTGTGACACATCTCCGTGGAGCCGATGCCGTCCAGGATCTCGAGCCCGAAGCGCTCGAGCCAGCGTTCGTAGAGCGCCTTGGGGAGCGACTCGCCCGCCGAGCTGCACAGGCGCACCGACCCGAGGTCGTACAGCCGCTCCGCGTCGGGAACCTGGAGCATGGCGGCATACGCGGTAGGCACCGCGTAAAACAGGGTGGGGCGCTCCCGCGTGATCACCTCGAAGACCTTCGCGGGTTCGGGCCGTCCGGGATACAGCACCGTCGACGCGCCGACGTGGAACGGAAAGTACAGGGCGTTGCCCAGGCCGTAAGCGAAGAACAGCTTGGCGACGGAGAAGGTACGGTCGTCCGCGCCGATCTCGAGCACGTGGCGTCCGAACGCCTCGCAGCACACCAGCATGTCGTGGTGCAAATGAACGGCGGCCTTTGGCGTCCCGGTGGTGCCTGACGTGTACTGCCAGAACGCTACGTCGTCGCGCGTCGTGGCAGCGGGCGCGAGGTCGGCGCCCTCTGCCGTCACGAGCTCATCGTACGACAGCTGGCCCGCCACCGGCCGTCCTCCCCCCGACACGACGACGTGAATCAGGTGGGGCAGCCGCGGTCGCAGCTCCTGGACAATCGCCGCGTGCGGCTCGTCCGTGATCACGATGGCCGCCCGGCTGTCGTTGAGGATGTACTCGTAGTCGCGCGGCTTGAGCAGCGTGTTCGTGGGGACGGGGACGGCGCCAAGCTTGACGGCACCCCAGAAGCTGCAGACGAACTCGGGGCCGTCAGGCAGGAGCAGGACCACGCGCTGCTCCATCGCCACGCCGAGGCGGCGCAGCATCTGACCGGCTCGATTCACCCCGGCGTACACTTCACCGTACGTGAGCCGGCCCCCCGCGTGGATGACCGCGAGCCGGGCGTCTCGCCCTTCGTCCAGGTGGCGGTCGACGAACCAGGCAGCGGCGTTCCAGTTCCGCGGAATATCCATTGCCGGCGATGTTATCCGGGCGCGCCGCGCCGTCAAGCTCGCGCCCCGCCGGCGACGTCCGTAACTTGTGGACTTGCGGTCCACCGTTGCTTCATGACACCGCTCTGGCTGGTCCTCGCGCTGCTGCAGCAGCCTGACTCACAGGCCATACTCAGGTCCGCCCGGCGCGCGCAGGCGGACTTCGAGTCGTTCCGGCGCTACCACCTCCCCGAACGCGACGGCTACTCGGGGCAGAATTGCGATCGGTATATCGGTCGCTATTGCTTCTGGTACGGCGACCAGGAAAGGGACTCGGTACCCGAGCCCTCGACCATCGGGGAGGCGCGGGCCCGTCTGCTGGCCCGCCTGGCTGACGCCGCGGCGCTAGTCCCGGGAGACGCCTGGATCATGGGCCAGCGCGTACGCTACCTGATCGAAGATGGCCGGCCCCGGGACGCGCTCGCCGTGGCCCGCGAGTGTCGTGCCACGTCGTGGTGGTGTACGGCGCTCGCGGGGTTGTCCTTGCACGTGGCGGCCGCATTCGCAGAGGCGGATTCGGCGTTCGCAGCCGCGCTGTACGACATGCCGGAGACTGAGCGTTGTCGGTGGGACGACGTCTCGCTGCTGCTGGAGGGTGAGTTGCGGGACCGTTACGACCGTATGAGCTGCGACGAGCGAGTGGCGTTCGCGTCCCGCTGGTGGTGGCTCGCCGCGCCGCTGCTCTCGCGTCCCGGCAACGACCGCCGCACGGAGCACTTCGCCCGGATCACGCTGGCGCGCATCGAAAGCGATTCGCGCCTCCCGTACCGTGACTTCTGGGGAGACGACCTGCAGGAAATCTTGATTCGCTTCGGGCCCGATGTGTACTGGACCCGCGCACCGCCCTCGGCCGCCGTCCTCGGGGCCGAACCCATCGTCACCGGACACGAGCGCGTGCCTGCCTTCCACTTCGTGCCCGCGTCGCACGCGTTCGAAACCCCGGGGCACGCGGTTGCGGACGACTGGTCGCTCAGCGCCCCCGCGGCGCCGGAGCTGTATGCGCCCGTGTACGCCGACACGTTCACGACCTTCGACGCCCAGGTGAGCGCGTTCCGGCGGGACGACTCGTGCCTCGTCGTCGCCCGCTACGACGCATCTATCGATCCGGCTCACGCCCACCAGGACGCCCGCGCGGCCCTCGCCCTCGCCGACGGAGTCCACGCCCCGCGGATCGCGGCCCATGAGACCCGGCTCGACGGCCCCGATGTCCTGAGCGCCATCACTTCATGCGAGCCCCAGATCGTCAGTCTCGAGATCGTGCCGGCCAGGGCCCGGTGGATCGCGCGCCTGCGACGAGGCATCGATCCTGGCGCTTCGCAGCGAGTCTCCGACCTGCTGATCGTCGCCGCCGCCGACTCCCTGCCAGCGCGCCTCGACTCGGTCCTGCCGCGCGCGTTTCCCACGGCGCGGGTGCCAGTGGGGAGCCGCGTCGGGCTGTTCTGGGAGACATACGCGCTCCCCCCGGGAGGCGAGGACGCAACCATCTCGCTCAGCGTGACCGCCCGGCGGCGCGCCGCGATGGGGCGCATTGCCGAGTCCATCGGACTCGCCTCCCGGCGGCGCGGGGTCGCGCTGCAGTGGGATGAGTTGCTGCGCCCGGAGCGTGCGGGAGAAGCGGCGCCCCGTCTCCTCACCGTGGATCTGTCGGGGCTCGCTCCCGGGCGCTACATGATCGAGCTGTCGCTCAATATCGGCACGGCAGCCCCGATCACGGCCTCGCGGGAGATCGAGCTGGTGCGTCCTTGATGGCCCGCTCCTCATACACGGCCCGGGCCGCGGCCAGGAGCTGAAGCACGTGGTCGCGCTCGGCGGTCGTGCGCCAGCCCTCGTGCGCCTGAGCCGCCTGTTCTAGCCGATCGATCCATGTTTCGAAGAATGCAGCGTCCGCTGGCGAGCGATCTGGCACGCCCCCGACCGTGACGTAAACGGGGCTCGTCGAGCCGAACGGATAGAGATCGAGCACCGGGAGCTCGGCGCGGTCGGCGTAGGCACGTGCCAGATACCACCCGCTCGCGATCACGGGGATCGGGACCGTCGCGCTGGCGTGCGTCCGATCGCCCGCCAGCGGTACGGTAGCTACCACGCGCCCGTTGCCGACGATCTCGAGATGATCGACGGGGACGCTGGAGCGCAGCCGCACCCGGGCGCTGAGCCGCCCGGGCCCGGGCAACCGGATTTCGTCGCCGACGTCGTGACCGCCGAGGGTGAACTCGAGCAACGGCGCATTGCTGACGAACGTGCGTCCCGCTTTGAGCCCGGCCAAAAAGCGGCGATGATCGATCCGTGCGCCCGCCCGCACAAATACGCGCACCAGTCCGGGGGGCCCTCGCAGCGAGGCGAAGTTGGGGAACGCGTCGGTGCCCGCACCGGCCGGCAGCCGGAAGCCGCAGTTCAAGAGCCGATACCAGATCTCCGACGTGATGCGATGATCGGAATACCCCATCACCTCGATGTAGTCGACCTTGCCGAGCGCGACGTCGACGGGGAGCTCGTCGGTGAGCGGCCGGCTCGTGTCCGCCGGATCGGGCCGCGCATCGAACGGATGCACATACCCCACGAGGGCCCGCTGAGCGTGCGCCAGGTCCGCCACATCGGCGTTGGTCGGGTACAGGCTCGCCGCCGCCGTGTTGGGATACGCCGCGTATTCGGGGAGCAGGTAATGGTCCGTGAGGCCAAGCAGCCCCACGTGCCCCCAATAGCTCGTGTGGAATTCCTGGCCGTGCACCAGGAGCAGGTCGGCGCGCGACGCGGGATCGCGGTCGGTGCGGAAATACGCGATGTCGGGGATCCGTTGCTCCTTGTTCACAACCAGATCCTCGATGACGTGCAGGTCCTCGGCGCGCCCCTGGAGCACGAGCTGCTCGGGCGTGTTGCGGTATGCGCCGCCGTAGTTCATGTGCACGTGCAGGTCGCCGCTCCACCAGCCGGCTGCGGGCAGGTCCGCCAGGCGCTCGAGGGCGACGCGCTGCACCGTGCTGCGCCCCGCGGGTACCGTGATCGCGGCGTGCCCGATCCGGTACTCCGGTCCGCGCCACACATCCACGCGCATGCTGGCGGCAGGTACCGTCAGCTCAGCGGTCCCGGTGGTGTGAAAGTACCCGTACTCGAACGCCCGCTCGCTGCGATCGAACGCTTCGTCCGCGTGACGCCAGCTTTCGTCCGGCGCGTAGGCCCGCCCGTCCGGGCCGGTCACCGAGATGCGGGCGGCGAGGGGCCGCCCTGCCCCATCGACCACGACCACGCGCAGCCGCCCCGTGGGCCGGCGGTAGCGCCGGCGGGCGGCGACGATCTGGCGGCGCCGCGCGCCGGGAACGTCGATCACCCAGAGCGACGTGTTGCCGCCCTCGTTCGAGATGTACGCGATGTGCCGGCCGTCGCGGGACCAGCGGGGCGCGGTGGCGTCGAATTCCCCGTACGTCAGCGGAAACGCGTCACCACCATCGCTCGGCACCAGCCACAGTTGATTCCACTGGCGGCCAAGGTACGAGCTGTAGACGGCACGGGTACCATCGGGAGACCAGTCGGGACGGGCCTTCCACGTCGTCTCCTCGTAGTGAATCTCGCGCAGCGGCGCGCCGGGGGTCGCGTCCATGCGCCAGAGGCCGCCGGTGCCGTGGATGTGCCCCCGGTTGGAGACGAGGATCAGCTCTCTCCCGTCGGGTGACCAGGTGGGCGAGAGATAGTGATCCCAGGTGCTGTAGTAGTAGCGCGGCAGCCGGCTGTCGTTGTCCTCGGTGAGGCGGGTGGCCTCGCCCGGCGTGCCCGCCTCGACCGGTACCACGAATATGTGCCAGCGCGCGTGGTAGGCGGTCGATACGAACGCGATGCGGTCGCCGTCGGGCGACCAGCGTGGCTCGAGATTGACCGCGCCATTGGCGGTGACCGGGCGGACTGTCCCGGAATCCAGGTCCAGGAGCTCGAGCTCGATGGCATCCTTCGCGTAGCGTGCGAACACGACGCGCCGGCCATCGGGAGACCAGTCAGGCTGGTAGTCGTAGCCGCCGTCGTCGGTGAGCTGGACGGCGAGCCGCGAGCCGATGGCCTGACGCCAGAGCGTGCCCTGCATCGAGTAAATCAACTCGCGTCCGTCCGGGGACCACGTGACCGCGCCAGGCCCGCTCGTGGCCTGGGGGACATACATCTCGCGCCAGTAGTAGGCGTGGGGGACGGCCACCTGCCGCAGCACCGGCTCGCGCTGCATCAGGGCGATCGCGGCACACAGCGGCAGCGTGATCATTCCGCCTGCGCCGGCTTGAGAAACAGTCGCTTGGGGTCCAGCACATTGCGCAGCAGGTCGAGCTCCCGGGGCGTCGGAGGCGCCACCTGGGCGAGCCGCGGCCGGCAAGCGAGCGGCCACCCGACGCCGGCGCGTACCGAGTCGGCGTGCACCCCCGGATACAGGGCCGCGAGCACCATCTCGCCCGTCGTCTCGTCGGCCTCGAGGATCCCCTTGTCCGTGATCACCTTGACCGGGCCCGCGCCCGGCATGCCCAGCTCGCGACGGTGTCTCTCACCGGTCCTCTGGCCCGGACTGGTCACGAAGTCCACGCGCTCCGGAAACGCCCGCGGGTCGAGCTTCGCCACGATCAGGGTGCGCCGCGCGTGGATCGCGATCTCGGCCGCTCCACCCGAGCCCGGCAGGCGAACCTTGGGGGCTGCGTAGGGCCCGATGACCGTGGTGTTGATGTTGCCGTAGCGATCCACCTGTGCGCCGCCGAGGAAGCCGACCTCGATGCGCCCGTTCTGCAGGATCAGCTGGAACACGTCGGCCATGCCGCAGACCATGAGCGACCCCGTGACGAGCGCGGGATCGCCGATGGAGACGGGGAGGCGCTCGGGCACGGCGCCCACGGCGCCGGACTCATAGATGAGCACGAGGCGCGGCGCGTGGGTCGCGCGCGCCAGATTGCAGGCCAGGTTGGGGAGGCCGATCCCGACGAACACGACCTCGCCGTCGCGCAGCTCGCGCGCCGCGACGACCGCCATCATCTCGTCGGGCGTATAGCCGTCAGTACCCGTAGTTCACCCCGGCGCACAGGCGCTCTTTGGCCTTGAGCCTGGCGACCTGCGGCACCTTCTTCAGATAGGTCGCGCGGTCCGGGACGCCGCGCACGAATTCATCGAGGTAGCGCGCCAGCGCGGTGGGCTCGCGGGAGATGCCTTCCCAGGCGACGTAGAAGTCGTTATCGCGGTCGTAGTAGCCTTGCGCGTACGATGGATGCGCGCCCCACGGCTCGACCACGATGGCATCGACGATGAACCCTGGGATGATCGTGCGGTTCGGGTCGGAGCGGATCACGGTCTGCGCGACCAGCTCTTCCACGACCACGATCACGCGCGCCGACGCGAACGCCGCCTCGCGCTGCACTCCCACCAGCCCCCAGATCTGGGTATTGCCCTCGGCGTCGGCGCGCTGCGCGTGCACGATCGTCACATCGGGGTTCAGCGCCGGCACCGTGGCAAGGTCCTCGCCGGTGTACGGGCACGTCACCCGCCGGATGCGGGGGTTGGCGGCCGGCAGGTCGGTGCCCATGTAGTCGCGCAGCGGCCAGAACGGGAGCCGCGCGGCGCCCGCCGCAAAGCGCGCGACCATGCCGAAATGAGAGTACTCCTCGATGTCGAGGGGCGGTCCGCCCTTTCCCTCCACGGCGCGCCGGAACGCGTGCAGCGACCCGACGCCCGGGTTGCCCGCCCAGGAGAACACGAGCTTGCGGGCGCATCCGGCGCCGATCAACTGGTCGTAAATGAGATCCGGGGTCAGCCGGGCCAGCGTCAGGTCGCGCCGTCCCTGGCGGATGATCTCGTGGCCGGCGGCGAAGCAGATGAGGTGAGTGAATCCCTCGATGACGACCGTGTCGCCGTCATGGACGAAGCGGGAGATGGCGTCCCGCATCGACATGACTTTGGGGCTCAGTCCGTCATCTCCCGCAGGCACTCATCGATGATGCGCAGCGCCGTGTCGATATCCTCCTCGTCCACGACGAGGGGTGGCGCGAGCCGCAGCGCGCTCTTCCCGGCGCCCAGCAACAGCAGGCCCTTACGGAACGCCCGCTCCACGAGCTCATGCGGAATCTCGGGTGCGGGCTCGCGGGTCGAGCGGTCCTTCACGAACTCTACGCCGATCATGAGGCCCCGGCCCCGCACATCGCCGATCGCGGCGTACTTCTGCTGCAGGCGCTGCGCACCGGCCAGCAGCCGCTCGCCCAGGCGCGGCACGTTGGGCAGGAGCTCGCGCTCTACCACGTCGAGCGTCGCGAGCGCAGCGGCGCAGCAGACGGGGTTCCCGCCGAACGTGCTGCCGTGCGCGCCCGGCTGCCACTTCATGATCGCTTCCTTCGCGATGATGGCGCCGATGGGCATGCCGCTCCCCAGGCCCTTCGCGCTCAGCAGGATGTCAGGCTCGATCCCCTCGTATTCGCACGCCCACATCTTGCCCGTCCGCCCCACGCCGCACTGCACCTCGTCGCATACCAGCAGGATGCCGTGACGGTCGCACAGCTCGCGCAGCTCCTTGAGATACCCGGGCGGCGGGACCACGTAGCCGCCCTCTCCCTGGATCGGCTCCACGAAGATCGCGGCCGTGCTCCTGGGATCGAGCCGTTTGGCGAACAGGTCGTCTTCGATGGACGCCACGCAGCACATCGTGCACGCGGGCTCGGCGCGGCAGAAGTCGCAGCGATAGCGGTAGCCGTAGGGGACGTGATACACCTCGGGGAGAAACGGCGCGAACCCGGCGCGTTGCACCGCCTTGCTCGCGGTGAGGCTCAACCCGCCGTAGGTGCGCCCATGGAAGGCGCCCGTGAACGCGATGATAGCCGGCCGTCCCGTCGAATGCCGCGCCAGCTTGATCGCACCTTCGACGGCCTCGGTGCCGGAGTTCGAGAGAAAGACGCGCTTCTTGCTCTTCCCCGGTGCCAGCTGCGCCAGCCGCTCGCACAGCGCGGCGAACCCCTCGAAGTAGAAGTCGCTGCCGCAGATGTGCAGAAACTTCGCGGCCGCATCCTGGATCGCCTGCACCACCTTGGGATGACCATAGCCTGTGGACGCCACCGCGATCCCCGCCATGAAGTCGAGATAGCGATTTCCGTCCACATCTTCGACCATGGCGCGCTCGCCGCGCGCGATCGCGAGCGGATACTCCTTGGGATAGGACGTCGAGGACCAGCGATTCTGCCGCTCGACGATGGCCTTCGCTTTTGGTCCGGGCGGCGGCGCCACGATCCGGGGATAGTCCCGCTTCATCACGACTCCTCGATGACGGTCCGGCTCTGCTCGCGCAGGAATTGCGCGACGTAGTAGGGCCCGCACCCACCCTTCCCGGTGGAGCCCGATCCCTTCCAACCGCAGAATGGCTGCGCGCCCGGCCACGCACCTGTCGTGGCGCCGGTGCGCTTGTTGACGTAGCACACCCCGGCCTCGATCTCATCGAAGAAGCGCTCGATGTCCTCCGGCTTTTTCGAGAAGATCCCCGCCGTGAGGCCGTACTCGGCCTTGTTCACCTCGCCGATCGCCTGCTCCAGCCCCGTAACCTGGCCCACAGCCAGGAGCGGGACGAACAGCTCCTCGCGGAACAACGACGACGAGAGCGGCAGCTCGGCGATGGTCGGGGCGACGAAGTGACCTTGCTCGAAGAGACCGCCGGTCAGACGCTTGCCGCCGAGCACGACCTTCCCCTCGCGGCGGGCCTGTGCCACCGCGCGCTGGAAGCGCTCCACGGCCGCCGCGTTGATCACCGGCCCGAAGGTGATGTCCCGCTCGGTCGGGTCGCCGATCTTCAGCGCCTTGGTCCGCTCCCCGAGCAACTCGACGAAGGGCCGTGCCACCCGTTCGTGCACGTACACCCGCGAGGTGGCGCTGCACTTCTGGTTTTGCAGGCCGAACGCCGAGCGCGTCACGCCCTCCGCCGCGGCATCCAGGTCGGCCGAGTCGAGCACGATCACGGCATTCTTACCGCCCATCTCGAGCAGGCAGGGCTTGATCCAGTCGTGCGACAGGCCCCGGAAGATGTGCATTCCGACCGCCTTCGAGCCCGTGAAGACCACGCCGTCCACGCCGGAGTGACGCCACAACGCCTCGCCCGCCACTTCTCCCACGCCGGGCAGATAGTTGAAGACGCCCGGCGGCAGTCCCGCGTCGCGATAGACCTCGTACAGCTTGAGGCCGGTCCAGGGCGCCTCTTCGGCGGGCTTGTACACGACCGCGTTCCCGGCGACGAGCGCCGCCGCCGACATGCCGGTCGAAAGCGCCAGCGGAAAGTTGAACGGCGCGATGCAGGCGAACACGCCATACGGGCGCAGCACGTCGGTGTTGCGCTCCACCGGCGTGACCTTGGCCATCTGGCGGACGAAGCCGTTGGCGTCCTCCACCTGCTGGCAGTAGTAGTCGATCAGGTCCGCCGACTCTTCCGCGTCTCCCATGGACTCGAGCCGGCTCTTCCCGACCTCGAGGCTCATGGTCGCGGCCAGCTCGAACTTGCGCTCTCGGATCAGGCCCGCCGCGGCGCGCAGCGCTTCGACCCGTGCCCGCCACGGCTTGTGCGCCCAGGCGCGCTGCGCGGCGCTCGCCGCGGCGACCGCGCGGTCGACCTCCGCCGGCGTGGCGGCGGCGAATCGGCCCAGCGTAATGTCCCGGTCGATCGGCGAGACAGCGACGAGGGGGCGCGCGGAGGATCTCACCGCTTCGCCCGCGATGTACAGCGGATGATCCCGCCCCAGCTGGGCGCGCACGCTCCGCAGCGCCTCGTCGAACTGGCGGTGAAACTGATCCCAGTCGACGTTGGCGGATGTGTAGGTGACCTTGGATTGGGACGCGGCCGTGGCTGTCATCCGTGGTCCGTCATCCGTTGTCCGACGTCATGCAGCGTTTGCCGCAGCGCGGCCGTGAAGCGCTCCACCAGCTCGTCGATCTCTCGCTCCGTGATGATGAACGGCGGCGCGATCATCGCGAGGTCGCCGTTGGTACCGTCCGCGTGACCCACATTGGGCCAGACCACCAGGCCTTCGCGCTGCGCCGCGTCGGTGAAGGCCTCCGCAAACCGAGCGGCGCGGGGGAAGGGCGCACGGGTCGCTGTATCCTCCACGAACTCGACCCCCGCGAGCAGGCCGCGCCCGCGCACGTCCCCCACGTGCGGGAGCGTCGCCAGCGCGGCCAGCCGCTGCTGCAAGATCTTCCCGATCTCGGCGCAGCGCTCCACGAGCCGGTGCGCCTTGAGATGCCGCACCGCCGCGACGCCGGCCGCGCAGGCGACCGGATGATGCGAGAACGTCTGAGCGTGCATGAAAGCACCAGAGCCGTCGGCAATCACGTCCACGATACGCTGGGGTGCCGCCACGGCCGAGAGCGCGGCGTAGCCGCCCGAGATGCCCTTGCCGAGCGTCATGATATCGGGCACGACCCCGTACGGCTCAATCGCCCACCAGGTCCCGGTCCGGCCAGCGCCGCACAGGATCTCGTCGGCCACGAACAGCACTTCGTGGCGATCACAGATCTCGCGGATGCGGCGGAAGTATTCCGGTCGCGGCGTGGAGGCGCCCGTGGACGACCCGCCTACCGGTTCCGCGATGAACGCGGCCACATGGCGCGCGCCGATCCGCTCGATCGCCTCTTCCAGCACCGCTCCGCTGCAGACCGGACAGGCAGCGTCGCGGCCGCCGCACGGGCAGCGATATGGATAGGACGCCGGGATACGGTCGACGTCCACCAGCCACTCGCGATAGAGCGTCTTGTAGTGCTCACGGGCGGAAGCCGAGAGGGCCAGCAGCGTGTTGCCGTGGTAGGCCGGGCCGAGCGCGATGATGCGGTGCTTGTCCGGGCGGCCCCACTCCACCCAGTACTGACGGGCGAGCTTCAGCGCGGCTTCGACGGCCTCGGAGCCGGACGAAAGGAAGTACAGCTTGTCGAGATCGCCCGGAAGTGTGGTCGCCAGCTCCGCTGCGAGCGCTTCCACTGGCTCGTGCGTGAACGCGGTCCCGGAGAGGTAGCCGAAGTGGCGCGCCTGGCGGGCGAGCGCGTCGGCGACGTCGGGATTGGAGTGACCGAGATTAGCGACGAAGGCGCCGCCGCAGGCGTCGAGGTAGCGTTTGCCGCTCTCGTCGTACAGGTAGCACCCCTCCCCGCGTACGATCCGCGGATAGGTGTGCGCCAGCTTCCGGTAGAAGACGTGCGAGTCGGGATAGCGAAACGGCCCATGCATGGGCCTAAAAGCTACACTACCGGTTCACGAGCTGCATTCCGGTCTCCGCGTAGCGCGCGCCCGCGGCCACCCCCTTGGGCGCCACCGCGTCGATGCGGGCGAGCTCGTGTTTCGTGAGGGTGACCGCGGTCGCGCCGGCGTTCTCCTGGAGCCTGCTCCGGCGCGTCGTCCCGGGAATCGGGACGATCTCAGGCCCGCGGGCGAGCAGCCAGGCCAGGGCCAGCTGCGCGGGTGTGCAGCCCTTCTCGCGCGCGATCTCCTCGACCTTGCGCACCAGATCCAGGTTCTTCTGGAAGTTGGCACCCTGAAAGCGCGGCGAGCCGCGGCGGAAGTCGCCCGCCGGCAGATCGTCGAACCGCCGAAACCGACCGGTCAGGAACCCGCGCCCGAGCGGGCTGTAGGCGACGAAACCGATGCCCAGCGACCGGCAGGTCGGCAGGACGTCATCCTCGGGATCCCTGCTCCACAGCGAGTATTCGGTTTGCAGCGCCGTGACGGGATGCACAGCGTGCGCGCGGCGCAGCGTGACCGAGGCCGCCTCCGACAGGCCGATGTAGCGGACCTTGCCCTGCCACACCAGCTCGGCCAGCGCCCCGACGGTGTCTTCGATGGGGACGGCGGGATCGACCCGATGCTGATAGTAGAGGTCGATGTGCGTCACGCCGAGCCGCTTGAGCGACGCCTCGCACGAGGCGCGCACGTAGTCCGGACGTCCGTTGACCCCGCGCGCCTTGGGGTCCGGCCCGCGCACGATGCCGAACTTGGTCGCGAGCACGACCTGCTCGCGCCGCCCGACGATGGCCTGGCCCACGAGCTGTTCGTTCGTGAACGGGCCGTACACGTCGGCGGTATCGAGGAAGTTGATCCCGAGCTCGAGCGCGCGGTGGATCGTGGCGATCGACTCACCCTCGTCTGCCGGGCCGTAAAACTCCGACATCCCCATGCATCCGAGGCCCAGGGCGGAGACCATCGGTCCCGCGCGGCCTAACTGGCGCTGCTCCATACCAGAATTCCCTAGCGATCGTGGACCTTCG